>Ga0335070_10004641_pt1 | contig 16090 bp, 12 predicted proteins | sample Lox_Sample_13_FD_206722 | JGI IMG/M metagenome (GOLD analysis project Ga0335070, IMG submission 206722) | Soil microbial communities from Loxahatchee National Wildlife Refuge, Florida, United States - Lox_Sample_1.3 | ecosystem: Environmental > Terrestrial > Soil > Wetlands | place: USA... | reverse complement strand
GCTTGCACCACGTCTCGGACGTCCGTGAAGTCACGCCTCACCCGGATGTTGCCCAGCGTCAACTTTGGCGGCCGATAACCCGTTTCCATTTCTGCAAACTGCATCGCGATCGAAGACAGCACGAACACAGGCGATTGTCCCGGCCCCGAATGATTGAACGGGCGCGCCGTGATGATTCCGCCTGCTGCACAATCCCGATACTGCGAAGCCACCGACTCCGCGATCGCCTTCGTGAAAGGATAGTGTCCATCCGTCCTGGTGGGACTTTCCTCATGCAGGCGGCCGCTGCTCTGCACATAAACCTGAGATGTGCTTACGTTCAAAACTCTCACCGCTCCCGGCTGATTCATGGCCGCTTCAAACATGTTGTATGAGCCCATCACATTCACTTCGTAGGTCTGCTTCGGATTGCTGTCGGCGGCCGCGACCGCGGAAATTCCCGCCAGGTGATAGACACTCTGAGGCTCCACCATGCGCATTACAGCGTGAACCCTGTCGGCCTCGCGCACATCGGCGCGATAGAAATCAACGCCCTGCTCGTTGACGGGCGCGCTTCGGGACAGCACGGCGATGGTCGTTTTCGTGGACTTGAGTTCGCAAACCAGATGCCGTCCCACGAACCCCGTTCCACCCGTTACCAATACTCGTCCCATCAGGCTGCGTGCCTCACTCCGGCGAGCAGGTCAGGTTTGGGGCTTCGCGCGACCAGCTCAAGATCGCTATCGACCATGGTGCGGATCAGTTCCGAAAAGCCGACTTTCGGAGTCCAGCCCAGCTCCTTGCGGGCCCGGCTGCAGTCACCGAGCAGATGGTAGACCTCGGCCGGCCGCAGCAGCTCCGGATCGATGTCCAAGTGATCCCGGTAGTCGAGTCCCGCGTGCGAGAACGCAGTCTCGAGCAGCTCGCGCACCGTATGAGTTACTCCGGTGGCAATGACGTAGTCGCCGGGCGTGGGTTGTTGCAACATTCGCCACATGGCGAGCACATAATCACCCGCAAATCCCCAATCGCGGCCCGCATCCAGATTGCCGATCTTGAGTCGCTTCTGTAATCCAAGCTTGATGCGTGCCACGTGGTAGCTCACCTTGCGGGTGACGAACTCGATTCCGCGCCGCGGCGATTCGTGGTTGAAAAGGATCCCCGAGCACGCGAACAAGCCATAGCTCTCGCGCGCGTTCACCGTGATCCAGTGGCCGTAGAGCTTGGCCACGCCGTAGGGACTCCGCGGATAGAACCTGGTCTTCTCGTTCTGCGGTGACTCCTCGACCATCCCAAACATCTCGCTCGATGACGCCTGATAAAAGCGAATCACCGGATTCACCACCCGGATCGCCTCAAGCATGCGCGTCACCCCGAGAGCGGTGAACTCCCCGGTCAACACCGGCTGGCTCCATGACGTGGGCACGAACGATTGCGCCGCGAGATTGTAGATCTCATCGGGCTCGCTCTTCTGGATGGCGGCAATCAGAGAGCTCTGGTCCAGCAGGTCGCCTGGAATCAGTTCGACGCGGTCTTGCAGGTGCGTGACCCGTTCAAAGTTGATGGTGCTGCTGCGACGCACCAGGCCATAGACGGTGTATTGCTTCTCGAGTAGCAAATCGGCGAGATATGAGCCGTCTTGACCTGTGATCCCGGTAATCAATGCTCTGCGTGACATAGACGTAATCTCAATAGAAATCGCGCAAAGTCGTCGCAGGCGATGGCGCGCCCCCGGGGAGTTGCGGACGGTTTATCCCCAGCAATGCCTCGTATACCGCGATCGTCGTGCGAGCTGTGCGCTCAGCCGAGAATTTCGCGCTTTGCCGCAAGCCCGCCTGGCGTAGACGATCGCGCAACCCATCGTCCAACAACGCCAGTCGGATCGTCTGGGCTAGGGCATCCTGATCGAGAGGATCGACCAGGAGCGCCGCGTCTCCTGCGACTTCCTCCAGCGACGAGCCGCGCGAGGTCACGACGGGCGCACCGCACGCCATCGCTTCGATCACGGGTAATCCGAAACCTTCATAGAGGGAAGGGAAGACAAACAGGTCGGCCGCGCTGTACAAGAACGGAATATGTTCTGCCTGTAGATATCCCGGGATAAGGATGTGATTGTCCAGCTTCAGCTCGCGAATCCGCGCCAGCACTGGTTCGAATAGAAAGTCCGGCTTGCCTGCCAGCACCAGCTTGTGCGGAAATCCTGCCCGCCGTACTTGAGCGTATGCCTCCACCAACCGTACGAGGTTCTTGCGGGCCTGAAGCCTGCCGAGATAAAGAACAAAATCGTCCTTGATTCGACATTTCCGTTCGAGCAACTCCTTGGCGGCGCTGCGATCGCGCGGATAAAAATCGTCTGCTGCCCCTAACGGCGTCACCGTGATCTTATCTTCATCAATTCCGTACGTCCTCGCGATGTCCTGTTTTGAATGTTCCGAAAGAGTGACGATGTGATCCGCCCGCCGCGCCGAAGATCGGATGAGCGCCTTAGACCACATCCTCTGATAGGCTGGGAAGGCTTCGGGGAAGTGTTCGTAGGTGATATCAAAGATGGCGGCCACGGTTTTGCATTTCAGTCCCGGAGGCACGATGAACTGCACATGAAACAGATCCACCCGTTCGCGCCGCAGCGTGAGCGGCAAAGCAAACGGAATGCGCATGTATGGACTCCTGCTCGCCATCGGTTGCAAATGGAAATTCCACGGCAATCTCCCCGCCAATTGATCCACGCTCTGCCGCGTCCCGTAGAGCCGGTACTCGTTCTGAGCATCGATCGCGGAAAGCCCCGAAAGCAGGTAGCGATAGTACGTCTCGTTGCCGCCTTTTCCGCTTCCGATGCTATGAACGTCTATGCCGATTTTCATGAATTTGTGGAGGCGCCCAATTCGAGGAACTGCGCGTCGGGAACTGCTGGTGCCGGATGGAGAGAATCCGCGATCGCCCGCCCGATGGCGCGCAGCGCGCGGAAATCTCCTCTCAACAGCCGTAGACCGCTGTAGTACGCGACATGGAACAGTAGAAATCCCGCGAGGAACGTCGGCAGTTGCCACCACCGGACATGCTCCCGGCACAGCAGGAGCAGATTGCGAGTCGTCAGGTACTGACGCCGAAACTGGCTCCCTCCGGCAACGGTAGTTCCTCCGTCCTGATGCCAGATGCGCGCGCTCGGCTCGTACCGCAATTCGTAGCCCTCGCGCCGGAAGCGAATCGACCAATCGAGATCTTCCACATAGGCCCACAATCGCTCATCGAGCAATCCAATTTCTCTTACGGAGGATATCCTCACCAGCATCGCGCATCCTGTCGCCTGCGTAATCGGGCGTCGCTCATCGCACTGGCCCTCATCTTTTTGCCTCCAGCCGGCAAATCGGGATCGCGATGTCCACAAGCTGAAGTCCGCGCCTGCGTACCAGAGTGTGTTGGGAGCGTCCGCGAAAAATATCTTCGGACACACCACCGCCACTTTCGAGTCGCTGCCGGCGGCCGCCATCATCTGTTCCAGGCAATCGGGCGCAACGGTTGTATCGTTGTTGAGAAGGAGTGCGAATTCCGATCCGTGACGCATCGCTTGCTCAAGCCCAAGGTTGTTGGGCCGGCAGAATCCGAAATTTTCGGTCATCGACAACACTTGCACTTCAGGGAAATGTCGATTCACGTAGTCGACCGATCCGTCTTGGGAGGCGTTATCGAGCAGCAGAATGTCGAAATTGCGGTACGTCTGTTGCCGCAACGAACCGAGACAGCTGCGCAGAAAATCTCTGCCATTCCAGTTCAAAACAATGACCGTGCAGTGCGGGGTAGTCATGTCACTCCGATGCGCCGCCGTGATTGTTGGCGATGAACGCCCGGAACGGCCACCGCCGCTCCACGCGGTGGCGCATTGGTATGAGCCGCGCCAGCGCCTTCTCCAGGACTTCCTCCCCGAGTTGCTTGCGGGGATCCTGCGAATCCATATGCTGCCAACGTGTCCGGCTCATGATCCATGCTGAAGCCGTCGCAAATGAAAACAGCGCGCCAACGATCATGATGACCAGCCGCGGAGGACTCGACTTCTTCTCGGGTACGGCTGCGACATCCAGCACTTTGACGGTTGGAATTTCCTTCGCTTCCTGGATCTTCGCCATTTCATACTGCTGCGTCAGCATTTCGTACAAGGTCTCCTGGATCTTCGTTTCGCGATAGAGATCGGCCCAGCGCACGCCGAGCAGCGGCAACTGCCGGATCGGCGGATACATTTCGTCGCCTTTTGGGCCGTCGGGTGACGGAGGACTGCTGTCCCCTCCCATCTTTTGCATCTGGCGCTTGAGTTCCGCAATCCGCGCCTGCAGGCTACGAACGCGCACATTGTTTGGCGTGTAGATCTGCTCCAGCCCTTCCAGTTCCGACTGCGCGGCGATGAGTTGTCCCTGCAAAGTCGCTGCTGCCTCGACCATCGCCTTGGTCTGCGCCGGCATATCGATCGCCGTGTTCTTACTCGCGTACTGGCTGAACTGTTGGGCAGCGTTGTCCAGGTCCTGCCTCACTTTCTTCAGGCGTCCTTCAATGAAGATCCGTTCGCGCCGCGCCGACGATGTACTCAGTTGCGCGACCATCCGGTCCAACTCTTCGACATAGGCCCGCCCCAACGCGGCAGACCGGTTTGGATCCCGATCGGTCACCGCGATCGTGATGATGCCCGTCTTGTGATCCAGCGAAATATCACTGAAGCGCTTCAGATCCTTCCGCGCGTCGAACATGTAGCGATCCCAATACACCTTTCTCAGGTCGAAGCGATCGATCAGGCGGTTGAGCAGCGTATCGCTCTCCAGGATTCCCACAAACGCACTTCCCGGATCTTTGATCGAGAGGACATCGTTCGCCAGCATGCCGAGAGCGGAACCCTTGCCCGCCATTGCAGCCATCATCGCCATCGGCATGGAAGATTGATTGTCCGAAGGCATCAGGCGTGTCGTCGATTCATAGCGTTTGGGAATGAGGAATGCGATCAGCGTGGCTGCAATCAATCCTCGGATCGTCCAGCGCAGGAGGAACCGGCGGTTGCCCCAAAGCAGCCAGGCCCACTCCATTTCGCGCCGCGCTTCCGACGAATCTCCGTTGTTCCGTCCAAATTCGTTCTCCACGAAATCGGGTTTGGCAGAAGATTCTACTTCCGCCGCATGACCGTTCATCGGCGCTGCGAATTGCTTCATCTGCTTCAAAGATCGCCTCGAATGCCGCGATTATTTTCGGATTTGTAGATGGGGGAAAAACGTCAGTTGCACCGACGCAGTCACATTCCTCTGCGGCGTCGGCGCGAGCAGCGGGAAGTTCCATCGCTCGTACTGGAGCAAGCCGCTTAGAGCGAGCGACTGTCCCAGCATGAACTCAGTGCGCGCGGAAAAATCGTTAAGGTTGCCGCCTTCCAGAAAGCTCCGATCCACTTGCTGGTGCCGATATCCAAGCTGAACCTTCGTTCGTGGCGCGAACCAATAGGTGCTCCAAGCCTGCACGCCGGTTCCGGCGCGTCCAATCCAGTTTCCAATCAGATAGCCGTCATTCGTGTAACCGGAGCGATACCGCCGGTCGAAGAAGTTGAAACCGGGTCCAAACTCGGCGGTGAACGGGTCTTTCACGCCCTCAATTCGCAAGTCGAGTTTCGGAATCTTCGGAATCCTCGGAAAATAAACGCCGGGATTCAGCACCGGGCGGCTGGAGCCGATCGGGGATATCTCGTCTCCCACCAAAGAGTCGAGGTAGACAGTCACCCAGTTACGCAGTCCCGGCACGCGGTAGTTGAAATCGAACGCAGAAAATCTTTTCGCAGGATTCAGCGCGATATTCGCACGGTGCGAATAGTACGTCCTAAGAAAGTTCGAAACCGTGAACGGCAATCCCGGTCCGCCGAACATCGCCGTGATTCCCATGCCAAATTCGAGATTCGGTGTCGGCCGGAAGCTCAACTTGTCACTATGAATAAACGGCTGCGGGCTGAATCCCGGCCCCTGTAACGCTGTGCCGTTGAAGATCCACTGCTGTCCCGAAAGTTGCCCGAGAAAAAATTCGCTCTGTGCCGGACCCAGGAGGTCCGAGAGCAAAGGAATGTGGAACGGCGAAGCGCTCTGCACCTGCACCATCACGATAGGCCGCGAGTTGTTGCTGTACAGCAACGGTCCCGCATCGCCAGGGCCCAGCCACTCGGCTTGCCGTCCAAATGAAATCCGCAGATTCTTAAACGTCACTCCCACGCTGCCATTGAGCAACAGGAAACGATTGATGGTTCCATGCCCGTTGGGCACTCCCGGTGCCTGATCGAATTGCCCGTATGCATCGAGAACGTTCTGCGGAAACGATGGCAACGGCGGCGCATGCTGCTCTTCGCCTTGCGCGTACGCAAAGAACGGACCGGCCACCGCATATGCGGTTGCGCCCGCGATCGAGTTGAATCCTTCCGCATACGGGCGTCCGTAGTCATCGGTGATCGTCTGCCCAAAGTGGAAGCCATCCGTCAACGGCGTGCCAGAGATATTCGTGGTCCGAGTGTAGATCGACTCCAGCTTGATCCCCAGGTTCGGTGCGCCGTTCCAGCGGGCAATTTCGTCAGAAAATTCCTGCGCCAGCGTCGCGTAGATCTTTGCCCCTTCGGAGTTGTCAAGTCCCGAATACCGCATCGTCTCCTTAGCTTCTTCGAGCAGGCGAGCGCATTCCATACGCGTCCACGGACGCTGTCCCTGGTAGTTCGTTTGCACGTAACCAAGGGCCGCGAGCCGGTCAAACAGCGGATATACCCAGTTGTCCGGCGGCACGAACGGCGATCCCATGTCCTCGGGTTTGCGGGGAGACGAGTTGTCGTTTTTTTCAACCAGTTCTCCCCACGCCGCGCCTCCAAGCTCCGGATCGTGATGCGCCCGGTATACCTGCCGGCCCAGATACCATCCCAACGCGCTTCCAACCACAACGTCAGAAGGGAAGTGCTGCTTCCCCGTGACGCGCGTAACGCTGATCGCCGACGCCAGACCATACGCGAGCAATTTGCTCATCGGTCCGGGATACTCATGCGCTACGACACTCGCAATCGACCACGCAATCGCTGCGTGCTCCGAGGGAAACGAGCTGCCGCCTTGGAAGAAGTTGCCGTTTCCGGCGCCTTGATACGGCCGCTGCCGCATCGTGACGCTCTTGAGCAGATACGAAATCGCGGTGCTGTTGATCGCCGCTTCGGTGGTCAACATTCCCGTCTCCTGCAAATGATCGTTGTTCGTAGCATGACCCCACAGGTATGCGCTTCCTGCCGCGGCGATCATCGAATAGGAAGCATAATTGGAGATGTTCTGACTGAACTTGACCTGGCCCGGAGAATTCGGAACCTGCTTCGATAGCCAGCTGTCTTGGGTCATCAGCAGTCCGGTAAAAGCCACGAATGGAAGAAAAGTCTTCGCTCCACCCCGTGTAACATCGGTAGTGCTCGCCCAGAAATTTCTCTGATCTTCTGCCAGATGCCTTAGAAACGGAGTGAAAAGATGGTTGTGGGGATCCTCCCCGGGTCCTAGTGCCCGCGGGAGCACGTACTCATATCGTTCGATCTGTTCCAGGCGAAGCTGGTGAATATCGAAGGCCGGCGATCGCACGTTCTCCAACCGCGACTCTGCTACTGGCACCGTTTCCAACTGCTGTGCAGCGGTGCGTGGGGGAATGGCCAGAAGCAGCACGGCAAGAAACGACAGCCCGGCAAAACTGCGCATCGCGTCCTACGTCAGAATCCCCGAGCCACTTGAACCGCAATGCCTACCGCCGACACTAGCTGCGCCATCTGCAGCGTATTCCTCCAAGTTGTCGTCCCCCCGTATGCCTTCTCCGGAACCACAACCATGTCGCCTGGCTGCAATGCAGCGTCGAGCGCGCCCCCGCGAAACATTCCCTGTTTGCCTCCCACCACCGACCCATCGGCGCGAATCACGAAGATCGCTTTCTTGTTCGCTGTGTTGGTGGGGCCGCCCGCCTGGCGGAGGTAGTACTCCCCGCTTTTGCCAGGTTTGAACGTTACCCCTGTCGGATTGAACACGGCGCCATTTACCATCACGAAATTTGGACGCTTCGGAATGTACAAGACATCTCCCGCCCGCACTTGAATATCCGCTGGAGTATTCACCCAGTTCTTGAGCTTCGACGAAATGTGAATTACCATCCGTCCATCGGGCGGTGCGTTTTGCAGGCGATCGAGTGTAGTTTTCCACTGCAGCAACGACGCTTCCTTTGCCATTTTCGCGTCCGGGTCCGGCTCCGGCATCAATTTCAGCCCCGCGCCCTCATCCTGCAGCCGCCGGATCAAATCTGACCGGTTCTTTTCCTCGAGTTCGCGAATCTGCGTGCGCATCAGAATCGCCCCATAGGGATACGCATCCGGCCGGAGCCCGCCCGCTCGTTCCAGCACCTGGCTTAGCCGCTCGCCGTTCTGAATTCCAAACGATCCCGGATGAATGACTTCACCTTTTACTTCAACCGTTGCTCCGATATCGTTCCATCCCGTGAGTTGGCGGATGGTGAGCACGTCGCCGTTCCGCAAGCGGTAATCTGTGTCGGGATCGCCCTCGAGCGCCTTCGCGATCTGCACAGTGACGTGTTCGCTCACCACCTTGCTGTGGTTCTCCACGTCATAGCGTGTCAGGTCCGCGGCCTCGGTGTAGGCGCTCCGCTTCAATCCACCCGCCAGCATCACCAGCGATGCTGCCGTCATGTTTTCGCCCAGCGGATACTTGCCCGGACGCCCCACCTCTCCCTCGATCGACACCGACGGCGGATCGCTGCGCGACAGATCTTTGTGAATGAAGACCCGGTCCTCGGGCTGCAACATGATGTTGCTCTTCTCGTCGCCGTCGAGCGATTTCTTCAGATTCACGTTAATCACTTCCAGCTTGCCGTCTGGAGTTTTTCGGAACACCTGCGCATCAGTGAGCTGCGCATCCGGAGTCGTGCCGCCCGCGAGATAAACCGCATCGCGCAAATGCGTCACACCATTGCTCAGGTGATCTCCCGGATCGCGCACTTCGCCGGTCACCGTGATAACCGGCGGGTTTTCGAAGTCATAGCGGCCGAAGATCCGAATCGTGTCGAACGGTTTCAGAGCGATGTCGTCCTGCTTGCCCTCCATCGCGTTGCCGAGATTGAAGGCGATCACTTCCGGCTGATAATCCGGCGGATTCAACCGCACGATCTCCGCGTGTTGCCGCGAAGGCTCGGGCAGCAGGTCTTTGTAGGAGTGGATCACGTCAGTCAGTTTCATACCTTCGCGGAATGCGTACTTCCCAGGCTTGAACACGTGTCCATCGACGTACACCGTTTTTTCTGAGTAGGGAAGAATCGGAGAGATTTTGATCTTATCTCCATCCTGAATCTGGAAGTTGTCGAGCACTCGCGTGACCGCCTCCTGATTGTTTCCTTCGGGCAGGTCCAGGCGCAGCATCGCGCGGTCCTGGTGCGCCTGCAAGCGATCGACATCGATCGCGCGCAACGTTCCTGTGGGCAGCACTCCGCCGCTGAGTTCGAGAACTTCGGAGAGACTCTTCTCCCCATTCAATTCATAGATGGCTGGTCTCCTGACCATTCCCGCGACCGTTACTTCTGGCCCGAGCGGCGGGACGAGGATCGTGTCGCCGGCCTCCAGATGCTGTATGTTTGATCGAATCCCATGGAGCAACAGATCGTAGACATCGACCTGCTGTACCAGTTGATCTCGCCGCATCTGGCGAATGGTGCGCAGCGATCCACGCGAGGTCGGCCCGCCCGCCGTGTAAACCGCGTTTAGGGGCGTGGAAAGCGAACTCACGTCATACGCGCCCGGCCGCTGAACATCACCGACGACATAAACCCGCACCGTGCGCAGTCGCGATAACGACACATCGGCCTGAATATCGCGGAACTGCGTGCGCAGTGCGTTCTGCATCATGCGCTGCACGTCCCCGAGCGTGCGCCCGGAAACTTGCACCGTTCCAACCTCAGGCAGAGCGACGCGGCCTTCCCGGTCGACCACACGTTGCAACCTCTGCGACACGCTGCCCCACAGGTCAATGCTCAACCCGTCGCCCGTTCCGACCACGTAGTCCGGCCCGACCGGAAGATCCATCGGCAACTGATCGGTATTGCCAGTACCATTGCGGAAGATCGCCTCTCCGAATCGTTCGAGCGTTGGCGTGCGTGCTCCATACTGCGAGTACAGGTCATAGAGCGAAGGAACATCGGCATAAGGATTCGCACGCCTACGAATCGACGGATGATCGTCGCGCTCCGGCATCGGCCTCGGCTGAGGTCGGGGCGACGTCTGGAGGTCCGCTTGCTGGATCGAATTGCCATTGTTCTGTGGAATATCGAACACCGGGCCGATGGATGAATTCAGCGAGGGAGAAAGGCCTCCGCCTCTTGCCGCCGCCGACGCCAGTTCTGGCGACAGGCCGCCGCTGCCACCGGCATTCATCAGCGCCGCCAGTTGATCGGGAGCGAGCGGCGGCACGCGTCCGCCACTCGCCGCCAGCAGGTCCACATAGTCCACGTTGGCAGGCGGATTTGCCTGCGCCATATCGAGTTGCCGTCGAGGGTCGGCAGGGGCCTGCGGAGTCTGCGGAGGGACATTCGGCATACCTTGCGCCGGGGACATCGGCAGCGGAGACGTTGCGCGCGGCAGTGTCTGCTGGTCCCTCTTCGACCAGTAAGCGTCTTCCTGGCTCTGGCCTTTCGCGGCGTTCTGCGGCAGCCCCGCCATTTGGGTCTGGCTGAGCATCATGTCGCTGTTACCGCGTCGCTCCATCTCTTCCCGTTCTTTGCTGTTGGGCTTCGCCCGCACGTAGTAGCGGTCCACGATTTCTTGAGTAATCAGTGCTCGAACATGCTGATCCTCGCGCACCAGCCGGTAGACCGCGTCATCATCCAGATCTTTTGATTCAATCAACCTGCCTTGCTCGAAAGCATCGCGAACCAGCAACTTCTTCACTTCCAGAAGCAGCCCCGGTTCCTGGACGAGCACCGAGATAATTTTGTCCGCTGAAAACGAGACCAGCCGGTCAGCCTCCTGCTCCGCTCTCGAGTCGCGCTGCTGCGTGGCGCGCGCAGTATCCTTATAGCGGCCGTCCTGTCCGCTCGCGAATTGAACACCTACCAGTTCAGCCGCCAGGCTGAGGCAAAGACACGCTCGCGTGAACTGGGTTCGCGTAATCATGAATCTCATGGGATGCCCTCGAATAGTCGGAAGAAAGTTGATGTCGCAGGCCGCGCTTATCGCAAGGTTTCTATGTCTGCCGCATCTACTTCCAGGGCCACGGAGTGCATGATGAGATCAATCGCCACCACCACTCGGAGCGACTCTTTCTTTCGTATCAGTATTCCCTCGATACCAGCCATGGCACCGTGGCGCACCCGAACTCGGCGTCCTACTTTCAGGTATGGATGCGGTTCCAACGCGGCATTCCGCGCGCCTTTACGCAGCGCTTCGATCTCTGGTTCCGGAAGCGGCGCTGGCCTCCCCTGGAATGCGACGAACTGCACTACTCCGGGCAATTGCAAAACCGCCAGCCGGTCTTTCAGTGCGATGCGAACGAATACGTAGCCGGGAAACAGCGGCAGATCAAGTTGCGTGCGGCGATCCTTCCAGCGCCTGACCGACTTGTACGTCGGAAGAAAACATTCAATCCTGCGATCCTGCATCTGCTCCGCAACCCATTTCTCGTGCCGTGGGCTTGTGTATGCCGCGTACCAGCGCGATTCGACGTATTCCACAGGCAAGTCAGTGGTCCCACGTTGCAAAGGTGCGTTCGATTCCTTGTTCATCGTGGGCTTTAACTCGATAGGCACAGCTTCGCCACCTCACTTACAGGGTCCTGGTGAGCTAACCCTTTTGCATTCAGTCAGTTAGTTAACACAATTGCGTTTGTCATCGACCGCCGGGGAGGACTTCGAGAGCGCGCTTGCATTCCGCAAAATCCCCAGCAGATTTTCTTCCGAGCTTTGAAAACGTTTGGAGCGCATATCGACGAAAGCCCAGTAGCACGTGGTCACGTTCTTCTCCGGCGCGATCGCCAGGATCTTCAGCTCTGGATATCGTCCCAGCAGAAAGCCGCAGATTCCGGGGCGCACTTCCGGCTCTTCCTGGGCGATGATCAGAAAGTCCGGCCTCACCCGCTCCACAGTCTCCGTGATCTCGTTTTCGTTCTGAATTTCACCGACGACTTCGATATCGGCCTGGTCCGCGAGTGTTGCCAGCACCACTTCCCGCATTAGCCGTGGCCGGTTTGCCACCACAACTCTCACTTTGTGCACGACCCGCTCCGAACTGTGCTCAGTATCGACAGATCGCAGGAAATGAACAGGTTCAATTGCGAACTAGAAAAATGCCCACAATGCACGAATGATTGTTGTTCGGAACGAACTCCGGGAGGAGCGTGTCAAGGTGCATCGAGCGAGCTATTCCGGGGTGGGCCGTGTGGCCCATGAAATGACCCTTCGAGCGGACTATGGCAATACCCATCTGCTCAAGACATGAAAAAGCGCGCTGCGAGAAGGCAGCACGCTGCGCGAATAGACAAACTTGATCGATAACTAATCTACGCTATCAGGCAACCAGTTGGGCGTTCTTGCGGCACAGTTCGACGATTGCCAGACGTCGATTCACCCCCACTTTTTGCAGCATGCGGTGAACCTGGTTCTTGATTGTGTGCTCCGAGAGATTGAGTTGCGACGCGATCTCTTTGTTGGTTAAGCCACGGCCAATCATCGCCACCAGTTGCTGTTCGCGGCGCGTCAGGCCAAAACGCCGTCCCGCCTGGAAACTCACGCCACTGCACACATACTGGAACAGTGTTAAGCATAGCTCCGGAGGACAGACAGCCCGTCCACGTGTCACCGCCCGCACCGTCTCAATCACTTCCATCGATGATGCGTCTTTCAGCAGGTACCCCACCACACCTTCATGAACCGCGTTGAGAAAGATCTCTTTGTCCGGTTCCATGCCGATCAACACGATCTTCGCATTCGATGAGGACCGGTGAATCTCGGGAACGATATCAAATCCTGTGCTCACGTCGATGGTGGCGTCAATCAGGACAACTTCCGGTTCCTCGCTGGAGATCCGCTCCATCGTATCGAGGGAAAATGGGGCGGCGCCGACCACCCGCAGGTCCCCTTTTTCGCACATGATTTTCGTCAGTGCCTCGCCCAGTAAGCGGTTGCCGGTGACGAGGAAGATAGAGACGTTCGTTGCATCCATGATCGTTCTACGCCTTTACTGAAGATAGAAGTCGACGCTCTAGTGTGTCTGGGAAGCCCGGCCAGTGGTTTTTCCCCCAAGGTCATGTCGTAGTGTAAGCAACCCGATTTCCCCGTTTAAGTTGCGGATTAGATGCTGCGCCGTTTCGGGGGTTTGTGTCCGGCTTTCTCGATCGGATATGTCGGTTCTTCGACATCATTGCTGGTTGAAGAGACCTGTCACTCCATTGTGAGCGTAGAGGATAGGGCGTTTCTGATGGCGCCACCGTCCAACTTGCTGCCAATTCCTCTTGTAGCTCATCTCATACACGAAAAACCTTAGATCGCGCGGTAAACTCATATTCCCGGAGACCCATTATGTCGATTCGGCCCGTGAAGCGGCTTATAAAATCGAAACCAACACGTGAAGGTGCCGGCGTTCATCTTCGCCGCGCATTCGGCTTCGGAAGCACTTCCGAATTCGATCCCTTCCTCCTACTCGACGACTTCCGTAACGACGTTCCCGAGGACTACCTTGCCGGATTTCCGTGGCACCCGCACCGCGGGATCGAAACTGTCACCTACGTTCTTGCCGGCACGGTCGAGCACGGCGACAGCATGGGCAACCACGGATCGATTGCCTCCGGTGATGTTCAGTGGATGACCGCCGGCAGCGGAATCATTCATCAGGAAATGCCGAAGGGCGATCCTGCCGGCCGCATGCACGGATTCCAGCTCTGGGCCAACCTTCCCGCGTCGCTCAAGATGACGGCACCGCGGTACCAGGAAGTGAAGTCCAACGAAATCCCCGAAATCACGGATGATGACGGCACTCATGTGCGCGTCGTCTGCGGGAGTTTTTGGGGAAAGAAGGGTCCGGTTGATGGAATCGCCGCCGACCCGATTTATCTCGACGTCTCGGTATCGCCCGGACGAAGGAAAACGCTGCCCGTCGAAACCACGCGCCATGCGTTTGCCTATGTATTCGCGGGTGGAGGAAAGTTCTGCAACGCCTCTGGCCCGCTAGCCGTACCAACCGAGGGCGTTGGATGGTCTGAAACCACGCCGCCGAGAGAAGCCGATAACCGCTCTCTGATTCTCTTCGATAGCGGCGACGAAGTTTCCGTGCAGGCGGGCGACGATGGTATCCGCTTCCTGCTCGTCTCGGGAAAGCCTCTGCAGGAACCCGTGGCCTGGTACGGTCCCATCGTTATGAACACGCAGGAGCAACTTCGCCAGGCGTTCGTCGAACTGGAGAAGGGAAATTTTCTAAAGCAGACTTAGCCCTCAGCTGACGACACCAACCCATGCAGGCGGTAAAGCTCGACCACGGTCAGACGGTCGCTCGCACCCACCTTGCGCAGAATTCGGTGTACGTGATTCTTTACGGTCTGTTCGGAAAGATTTAATTCTATCGCGATCTCTTTATTGGTGAGACCCCGGCTCAAACTCTGCAGCAGTTGCTGCTCGCGCGGCGTCAGCGCCAGATCGCGACGGATCTGCAGACTCGGTGTCTGCGTCCACTGGCTCGACACGTATTTGAAAAGCGTCATGCACAAGCGCGGCGGGCAAACCGCTTCTCCGCTGGCAGCCGAGCGAACCGCATTCAGAACCTCAACCGCGGAAGCTTCCTTCAAGACATACCCTGCAATTCCATCCCGCACGGCCCGCAGGAAAGTCTCTCGATCTTCATCCATGCCGATCATTACGATCTTCACATCAGGCAGGAGTTTGCGGAATTCCATGAAAACCGCCGTGGTGCCGTTCGTTTGAATGGCCCTGTCCGCCACCAGCACATCCGGTTTTGCCAATCGGACCTGCTGCGCCGTTTCCGCGCACAATCCTGAGGCTCCGACCACCACGAGGTCGTCTTTCTTGCTCAGCATTCGTACCATCGCTTCCCGCAGCAGTCGGTTTTCCGCGAGCAAAAACACGTTGATCATGGGGAACCTTGTCGCGTGTGATGCGACCCTGCACCGAACCAGTGTGTTCGCGGGTCTGTTCAGCGGCGACTCAGGCGCAATCCCTGCCGCCCAACCATCCCGACGAAGAGTCCATCGTTGGTGCACATCCGAAAGGAAGAACGTCGCAGTTCTTCAAGTCCCTGGATGACGCGCTGCTGCAAAGTACCAGATCGCGGCGCGCCGACAAGTTGCCAATGCGAGAGGGGAAGATAATGAGGGCCCGACAATAATGATGAGTACTCACTTAGTACTTCTATCAGCTCAATTAGACACCCTGCACGGTACCGCCGGAAAGAATTGATAGTACTACTTTCTATTAAAAAGTCACCACAAATGATTCTTTCTGGATTGGCGGACCTTAGTTAATACTCGCCGCTCAGGAGGGGGCGGTGGAAAAAGTCAGAGTTCTCGTTGCGAACCGGCCTCGTCTGATGCGCGAGCTTGTGCTGGCCACCATCTCGGGGCAACCAGATATCGAAGTAGTAGGCGAAATCCAGGATAAGCGGAATATCGCCGAGGTAGTGGCGGCGCTCCGCCCGGACTACCTGATAATCGGATTGGACCAGTCCGATAAGCGCCCTGACATCTGTGATGCCCTCCTGGAACGCTACCCCCATATGAAGATTCTGGCCTTGGCGTCAGAAAGGAATAGCACGATGTTTTATTGGGCAACACTAAGTATTCGCTCGAATCGCGTGGAGACTTCAGAAGATGGAATCCTGAACGCCCTGCGCGGGCGGATCTCGCTTCCTGCCGGCGTTCCGGCGCAGGGCAGTGGAAAAGTACAGTAGTGGATTATTGAGCCGTCGTTACAAATGTTGTTAGAAGTCTGATAATTCACAGGTTAGCTCAAAAAGCGCCTGTAAGTGAGGTGGCGGAGCTGTGAGTGCACGGGAGAATCGTCTTGGAGAATGCAACACGAATATCATTGGTGTTGCGCAGCCCGC
>Ga0335070_10004640_pt1 | contig 16091 bp, 19 predicted proteins | sample Lox_Sample_13_FD_206722 | JGI IMG/M metagenome (GOLD analysis project Ga0335070, IMG submission 206722) | Soil microbial communities from Loxahatchee National Wildlife Refuge, Florida, United States - Lox_Sample_1.3 | ecosystem: Environmental > Terrestrial > Soil > Wetlands | place: USA... | reverse complement strand
ACCGGGCTCGTTTCATTTCTGTCTGGATTCAAGAGGGCGACAATTGGAAGAATATTTTATATGCTTCAAGTGAAATTGTAGATGGATAAAATTGTCAGCTGAATGCTCTCCCAAGTGGGTAGCAACTTGCGATAATCAACTGGTGTCGTTGGTCTTCTCTTGGTTGAGCGCCAGGTAACGCTGGTTGATGCGCGCCAGCCATTCGATCAGGCTCTTTGGCGGTCTGGCGAGAACGATCCGCTGCTCCTGGGGATGGTTTATATCATCACCAGAAACCCCATCTTTTTGTGGGTCAGGGTTTGGTGATGTATTTAGACTTGAAGACTCTTACGAAAAGGTTGCACCCAAAACAATTTAGTGCGAAAACATAAACCAGTTTCTGTTTGCCTGCGAATCAGCTCTTAATATCGGCCTGGTATACGATAATATTCATGCCGAGATCATCCTATCTGAAAGCTGGAGGTCGAAATATGGATCATCTGCTCCACTTTGGCATAAACATTCCCGCGGATCTGCGCGACCCAGCTCTCCGAGCCACCTATACGCGCGATATTAATCGTTTACTCGATCGCGCCGAAGGCCATTTCCAATCAGCCTGGATCATTGACCATCTCCAGTTTGATGGAATCGATGTGCTCGAGAGCTTTACTACCCTGTCTTACCTGGCAGCCCTTCACCCGCGGCTCCAGTTTGGTCACACAGTCATCTGCCAGTCTTTTCGAAATCCCGCCCTGCTTGCCAAAATGATCGCCACGCTCCAACTCCTCACGGGCGGGCGCTACATCTTGGGAATTGGAGCAGGAGGGCATGAGGAGGAGCATCGTGCTTATGGTTATGACTTTCCTTCCGGCCAGGTAAGGGTGGACCAATTAGAAGAGACCCTCCAGATCCTGCGGCTTTTGTGGACGCGAAACCAGGCCACCTTTGAAGGAAAATATCACCGCATCCTCTCGGCAAGCTGCGAGCCTAAGCCTGATCGCCTGCCGCCCATCATGATCGGCGCCTTCCGGCCAAAAATGTTGCAGTTGACCGCACGTTATGCAGACTGTTGGAATGCCTCTTCCACAGGAATCGCCATTTTTTGCCGCATGTCCGCTGCCCTTTACCGCTATTGCGCTGAAATTGGTCGAGACCCTTCTACCCTTCGCCGCACCTGGGGCGGTGGATTTTTCTGCGCAGCAACAGAAGACAAAGCCCTTGCGCTTGCGAAAGGTCGTTATGACCCTGGCAGTGCGGATGAGTTTGATTTTTTAGGCACCCCGGACCAAGTGATCGCCCAAATGCAGCCTTTTATTGAAGCTGGCGTCGATACCTTAATCCTCGACCCAGGCGGTTTTCCCAAATTTACCGCTCTCGTCCTGTTGATTCGAGAAGTCATACCCGCTCTTTAGCTTTGCCCGCTCGCCGATCCCCCAGGATAATCAACGTGATTTGCCCAAGTCCCAGAGATGATTATTCTGCCTGACAAATATCGTTTAAAATATGGTGTAAGTGAATTTTTCCTTTATCAATCGGTTTTGTTCTGATCAAAATGGACCTCAAGAATTTACCCTTACAGCTGACAAGTTTCATCGGGCGCGAGCAGGATCTGACGCAAGTTAAAAGCTTGCTGTCTGCTGCCCGGCTTGTCACCCTGACCGGGGCGGGAGGATGCGGTAAAACGCGCCTGGCGATCCAGATAGCTGGCACGCTGAGCGAGACCTTAGCCGACGGCGCCTGGTTTGTGGATCTCGTGCCACTGCACGAGCCAACCCTCGTACCGCAGCTTGTCTCCCAGGTACTCGGCCTGCACCCGGCTGCAGACCAACCCCTGCTGGAGACATTGCTGGACTGTTTGCGATCAAAGCAGCTGTTGCTCATTTTGGATAACTGCGAACACCTCAGGGAAGCCTGTTCCCAGCTTGCGCATGAATTGCTGTCCCAGTCGCCCGAACTTCGAATTCTTGCTACCAGCCGCGAACCTTTGGCGATTGCGGGGGAAATGATCTATACTGTCTCGGGGCTCTCCTGCCCTTCTTTGAATGAAAGTGAAGAAGGCCACCTGGAAGACTTCATGCGCTATGATGCGGTGCACTTGTTTGTGGAGCGGGCGCGGGCTATTTCCCCTGGTTTCAGCCTCACCCCCAAGAATGTAGCGCCGATCGGTGAAATCTGCTGCCGGCTAGACGGCCTGCCACTGGCGCTGGAGCTGGCCAGCGCCCGCGTCCAGACCTTGACCGTGCATGAAATTGCTGACCGCCTGAATGACCGGTTTGCCCTGCTCATCTCCACTCAACGTAGAGGACTTGATACCCGTCACCAAACGCTGCGAGCCGCCATTGATTGGAGCTATGATCTTTTAAAGGCTGACGAGCAGGCATTGCTGCGCCATATGGCTGTTTTTGAGGCCGGCTGCAACCTGGACATCCTCGAAGCCATCTGTTCAGGTGATACCCCCTCAGGAGAGTCTGTCCTGGATTTGGTATCCTCACTAGTCAAGAAAAGCCTGGTCGTGGCAGAAACCGACGGCCGCACCCAGGTGCGCTACCGCCTGCTGGAAACCATCCGCGAATATTTGCTGGAGAAGTTGGACCAGGTTGGAGAAACTTCGAGCTGGCGTGACCGCCACCTGTACCTGTTCCTGGCGCGGACAGAGGAAGCTGCGCCGAAATTGGGCGGTGCATACCAGCAGCTCTGGCTAAACTGGCTGGAAGAAGAAAATGATAACATCCGCGCCGCCCTGGCCTGGTCCCTGGATGGCAGTCCAGAGGACACGCTCGGCCGCAGGCGCCTCGAAGCCGGGCTGCGGATGGCCAGTGCGCTTCCATCCTTTTGGCAGATCCGGGGTAGTGTATTGGAGGGATTGGTATGGCTTGAGCGCTTGTTGGCTAAGGTTGATGATCGATTTTCTCCCATTATACGAGCTAATGCCATCACCTTTGCAGCCATGGAAGCCTGGTTCATTGGCGAAGGTCAGAAAAGCCTTGAACTTGGGCGCGAGGCGGTCCGCGTCGCGGAGGCAGCAGGTGAAGAAGGTAAACCGGCTCTGCCATTTGCCCTGGCAGGTCTAGCTACAGGCGCAAAAGCAGCGGGTGATTTTCTGACAGCTTTTGAAACAGGCGAGCGGGTTCTAAAATTATATCGAGAATCTGGTCCACCTTTATATTTGGGCATGTCCCTGCTATCACAAGGCGAAGTTGCCCTTCAGTTGGGCAATTTTGCCCTCGCTCGCGAACGGTGGAGCGAGGGCCTTACCCTGGCTCAAGACAATGGCGATGCTTATCGATCGGCTTATTCACTGAACGTTCTGGGCGACCTGGCGCGGTTGGAAGGAAATTACTCTGAGGCTGGGAACAGGTATGAACAGAGCGAGACGTTGTTCCGCGAGCTGAACGCCCGGCATGAGCTGCCGTCGGCATTATGCAGCAGGGGGTTCTTCTTTTTACACCAGCGGCAAGTTGGGCGCGCTCAGGCTCTTTTTTCCGAAAGCCTGGCCATCAATCTAGAACAGAAAAATAAGCAGGGAATAACCGACAGCCTGATCGGACTGGCGGCTGCTGCGATCATAGCCAGGCTGCCTGGTCCCGGAGCGCGTTTGCTGGCAGCTTCAGCTACGATCAGTGGCCTCCCCAAAGGCTCCCCATGGCCACCGACGCAAATGGAGTTTGATCACTACCAGCGACTCGTGCAAACTGCTCTTTCCGGGGTCGAGCTGCAGGCTGAACAGGCCCTGGGCAACGCGATGACGCTTAAGCAAGCGGTGGATTACGCTTTGAATCTGCATTTTCCAACAGAATCGCCAACCTCAAGCATTCAGGATCATAATGAACTGACCGAACGCGAGCGCGAGATTGCGGCGTTGATCGCAAAAGGCAGCTCGAACCGCGAGATTGCCGGCCAGCTTGTCATTAGTCCTCGCACGGTTGAGAAGCATATCGGCAACATTTTATCCAAGCTGGGATTGAACAGCCGCTCCCAAATTGTACGCTGGTGCATGGAACGTGGTGTGACTCAGACCTCTGAATAGCTGCCAAACGACCTCCCTCATAAAAATCCCTTTTAAACGTTTCAAATCGAAATTGTAGATTAACGGAAGATTTCAACGGTTACCCGTTGTGAATACGTGTGCAAATACGTGTTATTACCCATGACATATATTATCCAATTTATCATAATAACGTCATCTTATTTATAAATCAGTATACTTTCAAAAAGGAGCTTTCGATGACCGTCAGCATTTTTCCAACTATAAAAACCCGCTTTAGTATCGGATGGGTCCTGATGCTCGGTTCATCTGGACTGATGGCTTTTAGCTATCTGATCCTGATGTTCATAGATAATGCGCCCGACCTCTTCATGATCTATTCCGCTTTCAGTCTATATGCATTCCTCGTCTTGTTGATCCCATTTCGCGAGGGCAAAAAATGGGCCTGGATGGCTACCTGGATCCTTCCGGTTGTTCTGGCTTTGACGGCGTACTTTGCCCCTGAATTCGCTCCTTTCTATTATGGAGCGGCTGTAGTTTTCGTGTTGGGACTGCTCCTGACCATGTCGGAATTCTTTTCGAACAGAATGGGTAAATAAACATACGGTAGATGAAAAAAGGCTTGTGAAGATAAACATACATCTCATTAAAATTCTTTCCATCATCGTCTATTTCGATGCATTCATGTGGATCGTTGGAGTAATCCCAACCCTTTACTACACCTTAGCGAATGGACGCCTGCCAATCCTCGCGGGTATCCCCCTCCTTGCCGGTCCTTTTGAGTCGCTTGGCCTGAATAATCTAATCGTCGCAGGGATCGGCTATGTTATGGTCAGTGCCTTAAAAATCCTGGCAGCTTATTGGTTATCGGCTTCCAGGATGGATGGTGCAGTCCTTGAATTGGCATTGCTGGGCCTCAGCGCCATTTTTTGGTATGGCTTCGCACTGCCCTTGGGGCCTGTCTTTGGCGTTGTCCAGGTCGTATTATTGGCCCTCACCTGGAATGCCCTGGTTTGAAACAATTGAAGGAAAAGTGAATTAATGGCATCCACTCCTTCCCCTATCAGGCGTATCTTTGACGAAGCCTTTAACGTGGGAAACCTGGAAGTTGTTGATGAAGTACTGGCTCCTGACCATCACACTCACATCACCATTGGCGGAGCCCCGAACGGCCCGCAGGGACTTAAGTTAATGATCGCCATATATCGTACCGCATTCCCGGATTTACTGTGTACTGTCGACGATGAGATTGTGGAGGGCGATAGAGTTGCTGCACGCTGGACGATGCGTGGAACGCATAAAGGACCATTCTTAGGAAACCAACCAACGGGCAGGCCAGTCGAAATCCAGGGCATGATTTTCGCCCGCTTGGAAAAAGGTCGCATGGTTGAGGATTGGACTCTGATCGACCAGATGGGTATCCTGCAGCAGATCGGGGTAATTCCGCCAAATATTAGGAAAGAAAGGTAGATCGATTATGTATCCATGGCTAAAATTTTTGCATGTGCTCGCGATTTTCGGCTTTTTGATGGCTCACGGGGTAACCGTGAGTGTCTACTTTACGCTTCGACGCCAACGGGACGTGGATCGAATCCGGATGCTGCTGCAGATGTCCAGCAGCGCGCTGGTCATCATGGATCTCTCGCTCCTTTTATTGCTCATCAGTGGAATCATCGCAGGCTTTATCGGCCAATGGTGGAGCCACGTCTGGATCTGGCTGTCGCTGGGCTTACTGATAGCGCTACTGGGTGCGATGGAAATGCTGGGTGTGCGCACTTTTAATGCCATCCGGTTAGGGGTTGGGCTGGCATCCTCCCGCGGACAAAAACAGCTTCCAGAACTGATGAGTGCTGCGGATCTGGATTCACTGCTCAGCCGCACGCAGCCCATGCTGCTCACAGTCGTCGGATTCGGCGGACTGGCTGTGATTGGCTGGCTGATGGTGTTCAAACCTTTCTAAGGAAATTTTGGAGAAAACCATGGAAAACATTGCCGTTCGAATGAATGCACGCCTCGCTCGTTATACCGGTTGGGCTGCTGTTATTAGCGGGATTGCCTCGATTATCGCCCTGGTATCAGTGATCCTGTTCTTCAGCCTGGAGTCCTCGACCAGCTCTGCGCAAAGCCCCCATTTTTGGGGTCCAGTCAGCGACATTGCTCCCATCTTCCAGATGCTGTCCCTGTTAATTGTCGCTCTTGCATTTTATTTCATACTACGGACGAAGGCTCCTCGCTTCAGCCTGATCAGCTGCGTGATTGGGGTCACGGGGATGGTGGGTGTCGTGCTGCTCCAGACGCTCCTGCGCCTCAATATCTTAACCTTTGAACAGGAGGTCACTCCCCTTGTTTTCGTCACCGCATTGGTGGGCGTGTGGTTGGTGATGATCAGCATCTTATGTCAGCGCCAGGGTATTTTACCCACACGTCTTGGCTGGCTTGGGATTGTAACCGGGGTCGCCTTCTTATTAGAGCCGGTGATGCTTTCGGCAGCAGGAGGAGCCGTTGCCTGGCGGGTTTTCATGTCCAATTATCTGCTCCTGGCAGGGAGCGTCGTTGTCTTCCTGGTCTCATATGTGGGTTTCCCGATTTGGGCGTTCTGGCTGGGTCGTGTTTTCCACAAGGCACCCGTTTAAGCTGAGAGCTGAAGGAGGTTACGCATGGGCGTTTTGCGTTCAATTTTCTCGGGTATCGTTGCAGGCGCGGTTTCTGCACTTAGCTTTGCTCTCATTCACGCTATTTTCATAAGCGACATCTGGTTCTCGCTTCCAATCCTGCTAGCAGCGGGTGCAATCTGCGGGTTTTGCCTCGGATGGACTTATGGGCTGTTATTCAATGCACCTTCGATCCATTCCTGGCTAACGTACAATGCCCTTTATGTGGGGATGTTTGTCCTCATCGGTTGCATGTCTGTCCTGGTATTCAAGCCCGTCACAACCCTGGCCGCGGTGATGGCATCCGATGGGCCGCCCACCTATTTATTCAAGCAAGAGCTGCCTGTGATCATTGTATCCACGATTACCATGACGGCCATCATTGGCAAATTATATGCTCGAACCTGGGTGCATATTGGCGCCATCCTTTTAACATGTACGGTGCTGGTAATCCTGCTTGGGTTGAATGTTTCGGCGATTGGCCTCATCGCTATTCCGCGCAGCTCGCTCTACCTAATATTAGAACTTGCCGGGCTTATCCTTTCCATTAATACGGTCTTTGCAGCCGTTTTTGTTGGCCTGGAGTGGAAAGTCTTTTTTAGTGGCGTTCATCACATCAGACTACCCATTGGGAAACGTTAATTCCTTCAGAAGGATATTTACACTGATATGAATTTTAGATTTGAATAATAAAGTGTATTGGCAGAATATGTTTGAAAATCCGGTGGAAATAAGGAGACTCTTCTATGTTTGATATCGTTGGTGTTCTCATTCTGGTGGCTTTGATCGCGATTTTTGGGTTCCTGACCACTCGGGCGTGGAAATTAAAAAAAGCCTTCTTGAAATGGCCGGGTGCAGTCCTTTCCGGGATGCTGACGCTGATCACGGCGTCGCTGCTGGTTTTGGCGCTGGTTGGTTTCGTTAAGCTGAACGCACACTTCGACAATCCGGTTGAGAACATACGGGTCGCCGGAACCCCGGCGCAGATTGCGCGCGGCGCGAAGCTGGCGAACGCCTGCGCCAGCTGCCATACACCCGGCAGCCAACCACCGCTTTCAGGAGTGAATTTTGGCGCGAAGTTCGGTTTTCCACCGATGGGAGTGCTTTATGCGCCCAACCTGACACCTTCTGGAAATATCCAGGATTGGAGTGACGGGGAGATTATCCGTGCGATTAGGGAAGGCGTCGGCAAGGATGGCCGCTCCCTTCTGATCATGCCGGCCGGCAATTTCCAAAATATGAGCGACGAAGATGTTCAGGCTGTGGTAGCCTATTTACGCTCGCAGCCGCCAATTGGAGGTCCTATCCCGAGCACTCAATTTAACGTACTCGGCGCGATTTTCACCAACCTGTCCGATTTCCGCACCGCGCAGCCGCCGGTGGGTCACGTAACTGCCCCGCAGGCTGGAACGCCTGAGTACGGCAAGTACCTGGTGGATGTCATTGGCTGCCGGGATTGTCATGGCGCTCAGCTTCAGGGTAAGGTAGACAATGGCCAGCCCGGTCCGACTCCCGGCCCAAACCTCACTCAGATCGTTCCAAAGTGGACGGAAGAGGAATTTATGGCATTCTTCAACACTGGCACCCTGCCAGGAGGAGCGAGGGTACCCATGCTGACATTGCCCAGCGGATTTTCAGAACCCAGAATGCCCTGGCCGATGGTGCGCGCGGTTGCCACCGATGATGAATTGAAGGCGATATACGCCTATTTGCACAACTTGCAGCCTGTAGAAGGGCAAACGAAATGATAAATATTAAGTATTCCGATAAACCAACGAACGATCCTGCACCCTCTTTCAATCAGGGCAACAGCACAGCAACCAAACATATTGTTGTGGGTTCTCTCTTGGGGTTAGCCTGGGGAGCTTCACTGCGCGCCTGGTCCTTGGCAAGGCAGGCTCAGGCGCAGAGTTATGCGACGCCCGGAATCAACACAAACGCCCCTGTAGTGAACTGAGGAAGATTAACAGCCCGCGTGCGGAATCTGGCAGTCGATCATCCTGCCGGGACAGGTTCACCGGTATGGCTGGTGGGCGCTCGCTTGTGGTCGCCCACCACGCATAATGATTTTCAATTGCATTAGCTGCTTCCATCGTACTGGTTGAGGAGCATGCGGCTCTGAGTAATCGATATATGGAGAATCAACATGAATACTAATTTGGTCAGTCTTCGCAAAACAAAAACTGAAACATTTTTCGAGCGTCACGCCTGGAAGATAATGTTGGTTGTGATCCTTTTCATCGGTTTCTTCGGCGTAAGTGATTTCGTCGGGGGCGCTTCAGACCTCCAGAACGGCGAAACGGTTTTCATGCACAGCATCACAGGCATGAGTTGGAATGAGCTGCAGTCAGCAAGTCCAAGGGTTGCCAACTTGATCGACTTGAAGTTCAGAATGGATGGCGCCGCCATTGCCACAATTTCCCTCTTGAGCATGGCAGTATGTCTTATTAGTTTTCGAAAGGGGGAACGCTGGGCCTGGTTTACCCTTTGGTTGCCCGCCCTGTGGATGCTGTCGACCGTTTTCTTCCTCCTGATGGCCGATAAGCTGCCGGGCTACGGCACACCCGTGCCAATCATCTCTGGGTCCATCCTTTCAGCGATTTGGATAGCGATGCTTGGATTGTCCTGTCGCAAGTTCTTTCGATCTCAGCAAAGGTCTAATAATGGAGGCGCTTAATTATTGATATTGTTGGAGTGCTCATTCTGATGTAGAATGACCAACGCCAGTTGCTGGGAGTGCGGCGGCCAGGAGATACCCGTGGGATTAATTCGCAGCCAGGGAGAATCTAAAAAACTGGATGATGAAATTCGACAACATGGTTGCTGCTCGCCAGGTATTTAGCTGTTATCGTTTGTCCTCTCCTGGTTGAGCGCCAGGTAACGCTGGTTGATGCGCGCCAGCCATTCGATCAGGCTCTTCGGAAGCCTGTCCGGCAAGGTTTGCTGCTCCTGGGGATGGGTCATATCATCTCCAGAAACCCCATCTTTTTGTGGGTCAGGGTTTTGGGGGGAGCTGTGACTTAAGGATAGTTGTGCCATGGTTGCACCTCATACTCTAAACAGGCGATATGTCTTCTATGCGCTTTTGGGGATAAAAGAAAACTCCAGTTCTGATTGACAGAACCGGAGCGTGTATGGTTAGTGTGGTGACCAAAATTTAAATAATTTCAAACCTTACTTTTTATCGAGTCCGACGTGAGGTCGGAACCGTTTTACGCAAACCATTCTGATATTGATTGGAAAAGAAGGGTAAAATCAGATCAGCACTTGAAAAAAGGTCGATCTGTCATTGTTTATTGTTGTAAGGGAGGTAAATCCCTATGACCAAGAAAACCTTTATTCCTGAGAAATATCGTATTTGGATCGAAGCGCGCAGACGATACCATCTTTCCGATATGCAAATCCAGATGGCAAGAGAATTAGGGCTCAATCCTCACAAATTTGGCAAAATATCAAATGAAAAACAAGAGCCATGGAAGGTTCCTCTGCCCCAATTTATCGAATCGATCTATTTTAAACGGTTTCATAGAGAACAACCCGTTGTCGTGCAAAGCCTGGAAGAGATGATCCAGGCCCAGCAGGAAAAGAAGGCAGAGAAAAAAGCCCGTAAGGCAGAACGGAAGGACAATGAAGATAGCGGCGATACGATTGCATCCACAACGGAATAATTAAAACTTCAATGTTATTATGCAACGGCGATAAATTTGCAATAGACTATTTATAACGAAAACTGCATTACAGGTAGAGGATTGAATGTAAAGGAAACGCCTATGCGATCCAGCGTCATTGTTATTGTATTTTTCGCTTTTTTTCTCGTAGGATGTACGAATAGCCCCAATCCAAAACCTATACCAACCGCACTACAGGTCCGTTCTGTCGTCCTTTCCGGACTATCGGGTTGGGTCGGAAACCTGGCCTGGTCGCCAGATGGCAAACTCCTAGCCTCGGCATCTGGTGATTACATAGCCCATGACTTTACGGCTCGTATATGGAGGTCCGATGGAACTCAGGTCGCGATTCTAACCGCCCATACGGCTGAAATCTACGGGCTAGCCTGGTCACCGGGTGGCAAGCTACTGGCGACAGGGGCCGGGGACGGAACAGTCCGCCTGTGGCAGCCCGATGGCACGCTGGTAAGCACCTTGACCAGCGTTGGGACGGTGTTTGGCTTGTCCTGGTCGCCGGATGGCAAGCTCCTCGCCAGCGGCTCGAGCGTGGGCCCTGGTAAAAATGCAGTTCAGACCTGGACAGTTGATGGGAAGCTGCTCTGGACGGGCTATACGGATGACACCGGCGGAAAATTCTATAACGTGGCCTGGTCGCCGGATGGGAAATTCATCGCTGGAGGCGCCATCGATTACAAGCTTTGGCGAAGCGACGGCACCGAAATCTATCATTCCACAGCTGCGACGCCTGCCTGGGCGCTTGGTTGGGCGCCGGACAGCCAGAGCTGGGGGTTTGGTGATGAAAACGGCGTAGCAACTATTTTGGATACAACCGGCCATGAGCAGGCCAGCCTGGAAAATCCGATGGGAGGCATCACCAGCCTTGCCTGGTCGCCAGATGGTAAAACCATCATCGGCGGCGACGGGGTAGGCGTCTGGCAACCGGATGGACAGAGAGTGGCGAACCTGTCCAATGGCCCGAGTTCCGTCACCAAAGTCGCGTGGTCACCAGGTGGTAAAATGTTCGCCGCAAGCTTTTCCCGCAATTATGGCCGGAGTAGAGCCACGACTGACCATGCCGTACAGATCTGGAATGTAAATCGCCAGTTGTTAGCGACGCTGACCGACCACACGGATGATGTTCTCACGCTCGCCTGGTCGCCGGACGGCAGGATCCTGGCATCCGGCTCGAGGGACCGTACGATCCGCCTATGGTTGTTGACGATCTCCAACAGATGAACATACTTATGCAAAGGGAATGCATTAAACCCATTGCACCCATCTTTCACCATCTCCGCCCCGGTGAGGACGAGCTCTTCTCCGCCGCTACCCATTCTGGAGCAACGCTTTAAAAATTAGCTGGTGTCGTTGGATTTTTCCTGGTTGAGGGCCAGGTAGCGCTGGTTGATGCGCGCCAGCCATTCGATCAGACTTTGTGGAAGCCTATCGGGAAGGGTCTGCTGTTCTTGGGGATAGGTTATATCATCTCCTAATGACCCATCTTTTTGTGGGTCAGGGTTTTGGGTAGGGTTGTGACTTACAGGCGTTTGTGTCATGGTTGTACCTCGTATTTCTAAAAAGAGACATGTCATTTGTGCGAATAAAGGGATAAAAGAAAACTCAGGTTCTGATATTTGAAGGATCAGAACCTGAGCTCGAAAAAAATGATTGCGAACTTAACGACGTTTGAGTTGGTTTACGGAAATCATATTCTACCTTCCCCTTTGTAATACCAATAAAACACCCAATACCATCAATTTAGTAGCAATAAACACGACGAATTAGTAGCTCAGTACCATGACAATGGTACTAAGCTTTGGATATAGTAGGTTTGCTGAATGCAAGATCATTTCGAAGGATTAGAGAAAACAGGAACGCTCGCGCTAATGGCGCTTCTGGCAATTTCTGGCGGGCTGATTACCTAGCCAACATAGAAAGTTGGATGAGGACAAATGGCTGAAATTACTTTTCGGTGGAGTGGATTACTATTGACCATTGGTGCTGCGCTGTTAGGCGTAGCTATTGTTGTATTGGCGTTTAAACCTGTGGCCAACCAGGTTTTCTCACCAGGTGTCAGCCTACTGCTTTTGATATCATCGGTTCTGTTGCTGCTGTCACTTCCGGCCATGTATGCAAGGCAGGCAAATGCGACAGGCTGGCTGGGCCTGACGGGGCATGCTTTGCTTCAGACCGGGATTCTCTTGTTGGTGGTCATCGCTTCAACCCCGATCCTATATCCTTCACTCAAGACACCTTCTGGTGAAAATTGGGTGGTTTTTTTGCTGGGAATCGCGCTCGCACTTGGCTTACTCCTGACCGGGATCGCAACCATCCATGCGGATGTGTTTCCACGTTGGGCAGGAATCCTGCTGCTCGCAGCGACTGCTGGTTTCTTCTTCGTTTTCTTCGTCGCGGAATTCCTATCCCCTTTAGCAGGACAACTGGGGAGTGCCATTTTCGGCGCCCTATTGGCCTTTTCTTTCGGTTGGATCGGTATCACCCTTTTATTAGGAAATATGGGATCGGCCATCTCAAATGTGAACCCTACCCTGTAAGTCAGGCTGGTTTCCTTCTAGAAAATAGTTAAGCTCAATGTGAAGGTGCAAAATGAAAGTCCTTTCTGACGCTTATAGATTATGAACCTCTATCCCTACCAATGAAGGAGAATTCGATGGTAACAAAAACTGCTCTTGCCCAAAGCTCACGCTTCAAAGTTGGATGGATCGTAATGCTGGGTTTATCCGGCCTGATGGCTGTAAGCTACCTGATCCTCATATTTGTTCAAAATGAACACAGCCTATTCACGAGCTACACCGCTTTCAGTCTTTACGCTTTCCTTGTGTTGTTGATCCCATTCCGCCAAGCTAAAAAGTGGGCCTGGATGGCAACCTGGATTCTCCCGGTCGTACTGGCTCTGACGGCGTACTTTGTCTCCGACTTCGCGCCTTATTACTATGGAACGGCTGCTGTTTGCGTGCTGTGTCTGCTTCTAACAATGGCGGGTTTTTTTTGAACGGAATGAGAAAGTAAACATTCGATAGAAGAAAAAAGGCTGATGAAGATGAACTTACAACTCATTCAAATCCTTTCCATCATCGTCTATTTCGATGCATTCATGTGGATCGTCGGAGTTATTCCAACTCTTTACTACGCTTTTTCGAAAGGACGCCTGCCAATCCTCGCCGGTATCCCTCTTCTTGCCGGTCCTTTTGAGCGGCTGGGCCTGAACAATCTGATCATCGCCGGGATCGGATATGTCATCGTCAGTGCCCTCAAAATCCTGGCAGCTTACTGGTTATCGAGTTCAAGGATGGACGGCGCAATCCTTGAGTTGATTCTGCTGGGACTCAGCGCAATATTCTGGTATGGCTTTGAATTGCCTTTAGGACCTCTAGTTGGAGTCATTCAAGTTATTTTATTGGTGCTTGCCTGGGGAACACTGAGATGAAATAAACCTGAAAATTGCGAGTTAATTAGGGTTCGGCTGATTATGTAGTACTGGAAGGAGGTGTCATCGTGTTCAAAAAATTCTTGAAATGGTTTGGGATCGTCCTGGGCAGCCTGGTCGGGCTGCTGGCGCTGGCTGCTATCGTTCTTTACTTGATTGGGTCCAGCAAGCTCAACAAGAAATACGATGTCCCCGTCGAAGCGATCAGCGTGCCTGCCGATGCGCATGCGGTCGAGCATGGCAAACACCTCGCGACCATCTTTATGTGCACAAGCTGCCACACTGCGAACCTGAGCGGCCAGGTCTACTTCGTTGTCCCGGGCATGGTTAATATCCCGACCCCCAACTTGACGGCCGGGGCGGGCGGCGCAGGCGCTACTTTCAGCGACCAGGACTTCGTCCGGGCAATCCGCCATGGGGTCGATCCTGAAGGCAGAGCCTTGTTCATCATGCCAGTGAAAGCTTTCCACAATATGAGCGATGCAGACATGGGCGCGGTGATTGCCTACGTCAGGAGCCTGCCCCCGGTAGATCACCAATTGCCGGAGGTAGAGGTCGATCCCTTGGGCCGGTTGATGATGGGCGCAGGCATGTTCCCGCCTTTCGCCGCTGACCAGATCGACCATACCAGCCCGCCTCCGCCGGCGCCAGCCGCAGGTGCGACGGCAGCATACGGACAATATTTGTCCCATATTTGCGAGGAATGCCATGGGGCTAATTTGAACGGCGCACCCTTTGGCCCCCCTGGCCAGGAAGTGCCAACGCCCAACCTGACCCCTGGCGGCGACCTGGCTGGCTGGTCTGAGCAGGATTTCATCACCACCCTACGCACAGGGACCACACCTTCCGGTAAAAGTCTGAAAGAGGAAATGCCCTGGAAGAGTTTCGGCCAGATGACCGATGATGAGCTGAAGGCGTTGTGGATGTATATACACTCGCTACCTGCCTTACCGCAAGGCAAATAGTAACAGATAGCGGCCAATTTATGAAAAAAGAAGAAATTTAGATAAATATAGTCTATAATATTCACATGGAACGAGCTACCGGCACGATTGCAGCAAATCATCAGGCCCGCAGAGCGTGGAAGGCGGCCAACCTGGCCTGGGCCATTTCTGTGGTTTCCATTCTAATTGTTATCGTATCCTTTGGCATTGCCATCCAGCAAGCGATCATCAGCGGCGATTACCGGTTGCTCATAACCCACCAGACTCTCACCCCATTCATCACCACTGGCTTTGCAGTCATTGGGGCACTGGTTGTATCCCGCCACCCGCGTAATCCAATCGGCTGGATTTTCGTAACGATCGGTCTCCTCTATGCCCTGACCGCTTTGGCGGCTACCCTTTTCGAATATGGCTCGATCACTTCTCCTGTCCGTGTGTGGGCTATCTGGTTCGGCTCCTGGTCCTGGCTCCCAGCCGTGATGCTTCCGGTAACGTTTGTGCCGCTTGTTTTTCCGGATGGGCATTTGCTCTCACCGCGCTGGCGGTTTATCGCCTGGTCAGCCGCTCTCGGGTTAGCGCTTTCAGTCCTGGGGGTGATGCTGCATCCAGGTCCCTTGTGGGGTCAACCAGTAAACCCTTTTGGAATCTCAGGAGCCGCGCCGGTCCTTGACAAACTATTAATTGTCTGCGAGGTACTCCTGGGTATCGGGTTCTTAGGCTCTTTAGCTGCTTTCGTCTTGCGGTTTCGCCGCTCGGCAGGCATCGAGCGAGAACAGATGAAGTGGCTGGTTTACGCCGTCGGAATGTACATCTTCATTTCTGTTATAAGCTCGCTGGCCTGGTTGATCTGGCCTGATTTTCCATGGCAGAATGAAATCAACATCGTTGTAGCCGACCTGGGCATCCTGGCCATTGCGGTCGCGGCAGCGATCGCCATCCTGCGTCACAGGCTGTACGATATCGATCTAATCATCAACCGGACACTGGTATATTCCGCCCTCACAGTAGGAGTAGCAGCTTTATACGGGCTGGTGGTAGGCTTGCTCGGTGTCCTGTTCCAGGCCGGCATCAATTTGTTCATTTCGCTGTTAGCGACCGGCCTGGCAGCCATCCTGGTCCAACCGATGCGTGACCGGCTGCAGCGCCTGGTCAACCGTCTGATGTATGGAGATCGTGACGATCCTTATGCGGTACTGTCGAGCTTGAGCCTCCGCCTCGAGGGATCGCTTTCTCCAGATGATACCCTTCCGGCTGTAGTGGAGATCGTTGCTCAGGCGTTAAAATTACCTTTTGTGGCCATTGCATTGAAACAGGGCGGTGAGTTCGAGACCTCGGCGAGTTTCGGATCGCCTGGAGAAGATCCAATTCAACTACCCTTGATTTTCCAGGGCGAATCTCTTGGGCAGCTCAGGCTTTCCA
>Ga0335070_10004638_pt1 | contig 16094 bp, 9 predicted proteins | sample Lox_Sample_13_FD_206722 | JGI IMG/M metagenome (GOLD analysis project Ga0335070, IMG submission 206722) | Soil microbial communities from Loxahatchee National Wildlife Refuge, Florida, United States - Lox_Sample_1.3 | ecosystem: Environmental > Terrestrial > Soil > Wetlands | place: USA: Florida... | reverse complement strand
ATCACCGAAATCGTTCTCAGCCACGCCCAGGAGGTCAAAGAGGTGGACTCGCGCTTCGTGAGTAATCCTTGCCAGCGCATCGTGGCCCACGCGGCCCATGTGAGTGAGATGGCCTATCTGAACCTGAAATTCATAACGAAACTCGTAGACAGGCTGCTCCAGGAGTTGGACACATGGCATTGTGAGGTTGTACAACAGTTCCCTTCCGGAGGTCAAGCCTGCCTTGTTAACTTTTTCCACGGATGATCGATAACCAGACAAGGAGCAATTCCAGAAGGGATTGGTGTTTGATGGAGATAGGGCAGGTTTATGCACTGGTTAACCAGCTCGCTTCCGTGGTGAGCGCGAGGTACGGCAGGGCCCAAGCCGTTGCGGCCCAGGCCGTTGCGACCGAAAGCGCAGGTATGGCGCTCGAGCCGAGGCTACCCAGCGAAGACGCTCTTCGGGCGATCGCCACTGGCGTCGCAGAGTATATCGCGACCAATAAACTCATGTCCGACGAGGGCTATCAGGCGTTCAAGGCAGAGTTTGTTTCGGATATTCCACGAGCCCTCTTGACGTTGAATGAGATGAAACTTGTGGAGAAGCTTTCTGAGCAATTGCTGGCTCAGACTCAGGTGGTGATGAACCAGCTCACCAATGAGACGGAACCGCAAGTTTCGCCTGCATTCAAACGGCAACCGGAAATAGCAGCTGCCCAACCAGATGGAAAGAACCTGGGGGAGGCTGACGAAGTGTCTGTTGCCCGCAATTCGGGTGATGTGATTGCGATTGAGATGCCTGCGCAGATTTCTGGACGCATCTCTCTGGCGTTTATTAAAGCTCCTCTGTTGATCGAAACAGGTCGACGCTCCACGGATGCCGGTCCTGACGAAATCCCCGCACCACCAATGGAAGAGGTTCCTGCCGGAACGGAAGAAGGAGCCGCAAGCTGGTCGATTCATAATAGCGTCCTGCTATCAGGTGACGAAAGAATCACACCGACCATCATCTCAACACCTCTTAATCTCGCAGTAAAGCTGCCTGGTGAGCCGATAGTCGTAACCGGGCCTGTTGTTAGGGCGAGCAGCGTTGCCGAAAGTTCTTCGGTGGCCCCCGTCGCGCAAACGTTCAGCGGCGCCCAGCAGCAGCAGGCGGACTCAGACGTTCCTTTTACACTTTCAAGTGAGGGCCCTGGACATCCCCTGTTGCGCGCGGACCTCAAGATGTTGCTTGGCGGTAAGACGGGTGAGCTTCGCATTCATTACGATGAAGCACTGATCGTGAGCAAAGTGGCTGTGCTTGTTGAACAAATGAACGGCCTGGCCCGCATTTACGAAGAACAGGGTAGGAGTGTATCAGCCGGCCGGAAAGAGCCCATTTCTGATGATAGTCCTCTGGTGCGACAGGTATTGGCCAGTGCACTCGGAATCGTGATGGACAGCAATAAGGTCTTCAGGAATCCGGCCTCCATCGGAATTTCGGCAACACATGACGGCCTGCTTGCGCTCGACCCAACGCTCTTGAAGACTGCTCTCGCATCACATAAAGAAGAAACTGTAACGATTCTCAAGTCCATAACAGGTTCACTCTACGACAATATCGGCCTCTATGTTGATCCCCGAATACTGGCGCGTTTCAGCGAGCTCCTCCAAAGCGGTGTTCCGGACAAAGCTGATCGGTCCAGAAAAGAAGAGGAGCGCCGCTGGCAAAAGGATAAGGACCTCCTTGATAAGAAGTACATGGAGCTGGAACTCCTGCTGGAAGAGTCGGGGAAACTGCGGGATTGGTTTATGAGCGTGGTTACGACTCTTGGAAGCGGCACGACGGAAAGCGACCCTGCCGATCACGTCGCGAAGCGACCTTTGCCCGCTGTTGACCTGACCTGGGACGAGGATGATGCGCCCGTGGTAGACAGACCCGGAGAACCGGGAGAACATCTTGTAGAGCAGTTCGTTGCGTCTACCTCTCTTGCACTGCAGGAGGAAGATGCCGCTGCATCTATCAAACTTCTGCTCAGGAGAAAATCTCTGTCCGATAAACTTATTGTCGAGAAGCCGCCATTGGAGCCAAAGACAGCCATGGTCTGTCTTGCGAACGAAGAACTCGTCATGGAGAAAATCGAGATTGAGCGGCAGAACCTCTTCAAAGAGCTGGATAGGCTTGCAAGGACCACGGCCGCAGCGAGAGGATACCAGTCCCGTTTTCCGTTGCCGCCGCCTATGGCGGCGTTTGTCTCCAGCGAAGGCTGATATCGATTTGAAGTCCGTGGCCTTGTCGAATTGCTGACGCCTGTCGACAAATTGTGATCCAAGGGCTCAAAGCCTTTCGTCGTTGTTAGATGAATATTGTATGAATTTAAGGTGTTACGCTTATGGCTACATGGCATGAGTATTGCTTGAGCAGTATCAATCAAGGAGAAAATTAAGCTACGACTGAGGGGGAGCACCCTCTTTCCCCGTGGTCTCCTCCGCCCCCCAGAGCCCCATGGGGCTCTGGGGTCCCCCCTTTTTTTGTGCGGTCAGGGTTCCGGATGTGGGCTCATAACGAGGGACTTTGCGGCGAGCCGCTCGATCTTACCTTCGGCTGTTGTCAAACATTACGGGTTTGTAATTTTCGCGTAATCACCGTGTCAGATCTATAATTTATACTGGCATCATAAAGGGACGGCAGCCGACGATACGGCAGTTGGAGAAGAGAAGAATCGCAGTCTCTTCACGCCGCATAGCAGGTTGACAAGGCGCGCGTTGCTGTATTACGCTACTTAAGTTTGCGTAACCAAAATGTTTTGAGGGGACTGGGCAGGCGACGGAATAGCTGATCAACTGAAAAAAGTTCAAAAGATGAGCCTTGCCTGTCCGAGTAACAAAAATCCGTTGTAACGTTTTTCAAACATCTGACGACTAAATAAAGAGGAGTGAAGCCTGCTTTATGGCTGAGTCTTTGCATGAATTGAGCAAAAGAGACTTCGTGCCCGACACAAGAACCTGAGTAAGCCACTATGCCCGCACAAGAAGCCGAAAGTAACGCACAATCACACTACACAGGCTCGTCTTCGCGGCGCAAACGCTGGTGGATATTCCTTCTGGTAATCTGCCTGCTGGCCGTCGGGGTTTATGCGCTTCTCGTCAAGACGGGGAAAATACCTTTTGGAGGTAGTGCTAATCAGGCTAAGGCCCCTCCTCCCGGCCTTCCCGTCGTGGCGGTCCCGGCAAAGAAGGGCGACTTCAATATTTTTATCACGGGACTTGGCGCGGTTACCCCTGTTTACACGGTGACAGTAAAGAGCCGCGTCGATGGTCAGTTGATGGAGGTGCTCTATCGCGAAGGCCAGATGGTGAAGCAGGGAGACCTTCTTGCCGTTATCGACCCTCGGCCTTTTCAAGTCCAACTCATGCAGGCTGAGGGGCAATTGGCCCGTGATGAGGCACTGCTGAAGAACGCCGTTATTGACGTGGAACGCTACCGTGTGCTCTGGCAGCAGGATTCAGTTCAGAAGCAGCAGCTTGACACGCAGGAGGCGTTGGTCCGCCAATACGAAGGAGTAGTGAAGACGGACCGCGGATTGATCGACAGCGCGAAGCTTCAACTCATCTACTGTCGTATCATGTCGCCGATAAGCGGCAGAGTGGGCCTGAGGCTCGTGGATCCCGGCAATATTGTTCATGCGACCGATCCTAACGGTCTCCTCGTCATCACGCAGCTTCAGCCTATCACAGTGATCTTTCCAATTTCGGAAGATTACCTTCCTCTCGTGGTCCCCAAGCTCAGGGCGGGCAAGGAATTGATTGTCGAGGCCTATGATCGGGAAGACAAGCACAAGCTTGCAGTAGGATCGTTGCTCACCATCGACAACCAGGTGGATCCTACAACGGGCACGGTTAAATTCAGGGCGATTTTCCCGAACAAGGGAGACGAGCTTTTCCCCAATCAGTTTGTCAACGCGCATCTGCTGGTTGACCTCAGAGTTGGGGCCACGATCGTCCAGACTTCCGCAATACAGCGCGGCCCGCGGGGCACTTATGTGTATGTGGTAAACAAGGACAAGACGGTGACGCAGCGCCTGTCCGAGATTGGAGAAACCCAGCGCGGTCAAACCATCATAAAGGCAGGCGTGGAGCCGGGTGAACTGGTCGTTGTCGATGGCGCGGAAAGGCTGCGAGACGGCGCACGGGTGGAGGTGAAGGTCCAGGCGGATGATAGAACGCCTAAAGGCGGCCGATGAACCTTTCACGTATTTTCATTCTGCGGCCGGTCGCAACGACGCTGCTCATGGTAGCGATCATCCTGGCCGGCGCTGTGGCTTACAAACAGCTACCGGTATCTGCTCTTCCACAGGTTGACTACCCAACTATTCAGGTCCGCACATTCTATCCCGGGGGAAGCCCGGATGTTATCGCCTCATCGATAACAGCGCCGCTCGAGCGCCAGTTCGGCATGATGCCGGGTTTGACGCAGATGACGTCCACAAGTTCCAGTGGCGCGTCAATAATTACGCTGCAGTTCACACTGGAACTGAGCCTGGATGTTGCAGAGCAGCAGGTGCAGGCGGCGATCAACGCGTCCTTTACCTACCTGCCGCGCGATCTTCCGATCCCGCCTGTCTACAGTAAAGTAAACCCTGCTGATGCGCCGATTCTTACTCTGGGTTTGACTTCTGATTCGTTGCCCATGCCTCAAGTCGAGGACCTTGCGGACACGCGTTTTGCCCAGAAGATCTCCCAGTTGCCCGGTGTTGGTCTCGTGAGCATCAGCGGCGGGCAAAGGCCGGCGGTGCGTGTTCAGACCAACCCTAAAACACTCGCCGCCTATAATATGACCATGGAGGACCTGAGAGCAGCTATTGTGGCGGCCAATGTCAACCAGGCTAAAGGCAGCTTTGACGGTCAGCGGCAGGCCTATATCATAGGAGCCAACGACCAGCTCTTTTCGGCGAAGGAGTATCGATCCCTGGTAGTCGCCTACCGTAACAACGCGCCCGTCCGGCTGACCGACGTGGCCGAGGCGATTGACGATGCGGAAAATGTGAGGCAGGCTGCCTGGGTCAATAATTCTCCTGCAGTGATCGTCAACATCCAGCGCCAGCCCGGAGCCAACGTCATCGAAGTCGTGGATCGGATCAAGCGCCTGTTGCCGCAACTCCAGAGCTCATTGCCGCCCGCCGTGCACGTAACAGTTCTGACTGACCGGACAACGACGATTCGGGCATCCGTCAGGGATGTACAAATTGAACTGCTGCTGGCCGTAGTGCTGGTCGTGCTGGTCATTTTTCTATTCTTGCGAAATTTCTCGGCAACCACAATCCCGAGCGTGGCGGTTCCTCTATCTCTTGTCGGAACCTTTGGCGCCATGTACCTCCTGGGATTCAGCTTGAACAACCTCTCCCTCATGGCTCTCACGATCTCGACCGGCTTCGTGGTGGATGATGCTATCGTCATGATCGAAAACATATCGCGCTTCATTGAGGCGGGCGATTCGCCCCTGGAAGCCGCTCTCAAGGGATCCAAACAGATCGGCTTCACCATCCTGTCTTTGACCGTCTCTTTGATCGCCGTGCTTATCCCGTTGCTTTTCATGCAGGATGTGGTGGGACGCCTGTTCCGTGAATTCGCTGTTACACTGGGAGTGACTATTCTTATCTCGGCTGCAGTGTCGCTGACCCTGACTCCCATGATGTGCGCGCGGCTGCTCAAGCATATACCTGAGGAGCAACAGGGCAGGTTCTACAGGACCTCGCAACATGTCTTTGACAGAACGATTGCCTACTATGGCCGTACCCTGCGCTGGGTGCTTGCGCGTCAGAAGCCTACGCTCCTTGTTGCAGCGGGTACTCTTGTACTGACGGTGCTGCTCTATATCTTTGTCTCTAAAGGTTTCTTTCCGGTGCAGGATACAGGCCTTATACTGGGCATTTCCGAAGCTCCGCAATCGATATCGTTTGATCTCATGGGGCGTGAGCAGCAGGCGCTTGTACGAGCGATCTTAGAGGATCCTGCGGTTGAGAGCCTTTCTTCGTTTATAGGCATAGACGGCATCAACACGACCCAGAACAGTGGAAGAATCCAGATTAACCTGAAGCCGCTCGAAGAACGCAGGATGAGCGCAAGCGACGTGATCAGGCGCCTCCAGTCACGGGCGGAAAAAGTTGAAGGGATCAAGCTTTTCATGCAGCCTGTACAGGACCTGACGGTTGAAGACCGTGTGAGCCGCACCCAGTTTCAATACTCACTCGAGGACCCCAACATCGATGAGTTGAACAGCTGGGGTCCTAAGTTTGTTGAAGCCCTGAGCAAGAACCCCGAGTTAATAGATGTCAGCAGCGATCAGCAAGACAAAGGATTGAACCTCGCGGTGACGATAGACCGCGCCACGGCCGCGCGCCTCGGCATCGCTCCCCTTGATATTGACAACGCGCTCTACGATGCTTTCGGACAACGACAGGTTTCTACGATTTTTACGCAGCTGAACCAGTACCGTGTCATCCTCACTGTCAAGCCGGAATTTCAGCAGGGTCCTGCAGCGCTGCAGGGTATATACCTTCGCTCGCAAGGCGGCGGACAGGTGCCGCTGGGTACGATTACTCAGACAACCGAAAAGAACGGACCGCTGGTAGTGACGCGCCAGGGACAGTTTCCGGCACTTACAATTTCGTTCAACCTTGCTCCCGGAGCAGCGCTGGGCGATGCGGTGGACGCGTTTGAAACAACTGCGGAACAGATGAACATGCCGGCCAGCATCCAGGGAAGTTTTCAGGGTACTGCCAAGGCGTTCAGAGCGGCGCTCCGCAATGAGCCTCTTTTAATCTTAGCCGCCCTTGTGACGGTCTATATCGTGCTCGGAATACTCTACGAAAGTTATATCCACCCCATTACCATCTTGTCCACCTTGCCGTCCGCGGGTGTGGGGGCTATACTGGCTCTTCTCACTTGGCGCACAGAGTTGTCTGTCATTGCAGTCATCGGTATCATTCTTCTGATCGGTATTGTGAAAAAGAATGGCATCATGATGGTCGACTTTGCTTTGCAAGCAGAACGCGATGAAGGGAAGAACCCGGAGGAGGCCATATATCAGGCATCCCTGCTCCGTTTTCGTCCCATTATGATGACCACCATGGCTGCCTTGCTCGGGGCGCTGCCCCTTGCCTTGGGCCGGGGCGTGGGTTCTGAGCTTCGCCACCCCCTCGGTATCACGATTGTCGGTGGACTCATCTTCAGCCAGCTCCTCACCCTTTATACAACGCCGGTCATTTACCTTGCCTTTGACCGCCTGGCGAAGCGCATAAGAGGACCGCGCTCGCCTGAGCCGGAGAGCGAGGAGTGATCAATGGACGGCACTGATCACCCGCAGTCCAGAGACGAATCATGAATATTTCGGCCCTGTTCATCAAGAGACCTGTTGCCACAACGCTTCTGACTATCGGACTCTTTCTAGCAGGTGCAGTGGCCTTTGTCCTGCTTCCTGTATCACCGTTGCCTCCTGTAGATTTTCCCACGATCAACGTGCAGGCCAATCTCCCCGGTGCAGACCCCGAGACCATGGCAACATCCGTTGCTGCTCCTCTGGAGCGGCAGCTGGGACACATAGCGGGCGTCGCGGAAATGACCTCTTCGAGCACACGGGGCCAGACCAGCATCACGCTCCAGTTCGACCTGGACAGAAACATCGACGGTGCGGCCCGTGATGTCCAGGCAGCGATTAACGCTGCCCGCGGATTCCTGCCGCCAAACCTTCCGCAAAATCCGCGCTACCGCAAGTTCAATCCTGCCGATGCACCGATACTGATCATTGCACTCACGTCCGATTCGATAGACACGGCACAGATGTACGATGCGGCCACGAGCATCATGGCGCAGAAGCTGTCGCAGGTGCGAGGGGTCGGGCAAGTGTTTGTTTGGGGCAGTTCCCTGCCTGCTGTTCGTGTAGAACTAAACCCGACGGTGCTCAGCAAGTACACGATCGGTCTGGAGGACGTACGGACTGCAATCGCCAGCACCAACGTGCTTCGGCCTAAGGGTCAGGTCTCTGACGGAGTCAGGACATGGGAAATCCAGACCAACGACCAGCTCCGCAAGGCGTACCAGTATCATCCTGTGGTCGTTGCCTTCAGGAACGGGGCAGCAGTAAAGCTCACGGATGTTGGCGACGTGCAGGATTCGGTGGAAGACATTCGCGCCTCGGGGCTTATGAATGGCAAACCCGCGGTAATGGTGGTCATCCTTCGCCAGCCTGCGGCCAACATCATCGACACGGTAGATCGCGTGACCGCCCTGCTCCCTCAACTGGAAGCAGCCATGCCCGGCGGTATAAAGGCGTCGATCGTACAGGACCGGACCCCACCCATTCGAGGGTCCCTGCGTGATGTGGAACGGGCACTCATGATATCGGCATTTCTTGTGATACTGGTTGTCTTCGCATTTTTGCGGAATATCCGGTCAACGGTCATCCCGGGCGTTGCCGTGGTTGTATCTCTTGTGGGAACGTTCGGGGTGATGTATCTCTTCGGCTACAACCTGGATAACCTGTCTCTTATGGCTCTCACGGTCGCTACCGGGTTCGTTGTGGACGACGCCATCGTTGTCCTCGAGAACGTTACGCGTCACATAGAACAGGGGATGAAGCCCAGACAGGCAGCGTTCCTGGGAGCCCGGGAGATAGGTTTCACGGTCCTTTCCATGAGCACTTCCCTGGTTGCCGTCTTCATACCGATTCTCCTCATGGGAGGCATGGTCGGGAGGCTCTTCCGCGAGTTCGCGGTCACACTCTCTGTGGCAATCGGTCTCTCTCTTGCCATATCCTTATCGACAACACCCATGATGTGTGCACATATTCTCAAGGGTAATGAGAGGCGCCATGGCGCTGTGTATCGGGCTAGCGAGCGAGCGTTCAACTGGATGCATCGCCGCTATGAAATAACACTCGGCTGGGCCTTGCGCCACTCGCGGATCATGCTTGCGCTTATCCTGCTGACTGTAGTGACCAACGGCTTTCTCTTCTGGGTTATCCCGAAAGGTTTTTTCCCGGAACAGGACACAGGCCGCATCGGCGGCAGCATTCAGGCAGACCAGGATATCTCGTTTCAGGCCATGAAGGAGAAGATGGCTACCGCCGTCGACATTCTCATGCGTGATCCGGACGTACAGGACGTGTCTGCTTACACCGGCACAGGCAGCGGTACAAACGTCGCCGGACTCTTTCTTTCCCTGAAACCCTTCGAGAAGCGAAAAGCGACTGTGAGGCAGGTGATTAACAGGATGCGGCCGAAGCTTATGGCGCTCCCGGGTGCGCCGACCGTTCTTCAGCCCGTGCAGGAGCTTCGTATAGGCGGACGGCAGAGTCGCGCACTCTATCAGTACACGCTTATGAGCACCGATCTTGCACAGCTTATGTCCTGGGCTCCGCGTATGACCGCGAAGGTGCGCACCTTGCCCGAGTGTGTTGATGTGAGCAGCGATCAACAGAACAGAGGACTGGAGGCCAATCTGGTGATTGATCGTCCGACCGCCTCGCGCTTCGGCATTACGCCGCAACTTATCGACAATACGCTCTATGACGCGTTCGGCCAGAATCAGGTCTCCATAACCTACACCCAATTGAACCAGTACCATGTGGTAATGGAAGTTGCACCTCCCTTCTGGCAGAGGCCTGAGACGCTGCGGGACATTTATGTCAGGCCTGCCGGCGGCTCAATGGTGCCCCTTAGCGCATTCACCCACTACGAGCAAAGACCCACCTCGCTCTCTGTCAATCATCAGGGGCAGTTCCCGGCCGTGACTATTTCCTTCAATCTCGGTCCGGGCTATGCCCTCGGGGACGCAGTAAAAGCAATAGAGAAAGCCAAACGGGAGATGGGAATGCCCGATGCGATACGGGGGCAGTTTATGGGTACGGCCCAGGCATATGAGGCTGCCCTGGCGAGTGAACCGCTCCTCATTCTTTTTGCGCTCATAGCGGTCTACATTGTTCTTGGCATCCTTTACGAGAGCTATATCCATCCGATCACAATCTTATCGACGTTGCCCTCCGCCGGCGTGGGTGCCATGCTTGCCCTCCTAGCCTGGCGCACGGAGCTGTCGGTCATTGCGGTGATAGGAATTCTTCTTCTTATCGGCATAGTGAAGAAGAATGGTATTATGATGGTAGACTTTGCCTTGGAGACGGAGCGCAGGGAGAAAGCGAGACCGGAGGAGGCGATCTACAAGGCATGTCTCTTGAGGTTTCGGCCGATCATGATGACCACCATGGCGGCAGCGCTCGGTGCCTTGCCCTTAGCTCTTGGGACAGGGGTTGCCTCGGAACTGCGCCGCCCTCTCGGTATCACCATCGTCGGCGGACTGATTTTCAGCCAGGCTCTCACCCTCTACACAACGCCGGTGATGTATCTCTACCTCGATCGATTCAGACTGTGGTTGAGAGGCAAGCGTAAGGAAGGTCACCCGAGCATGACGAACGGAATAGTAACCGATCCGGAGAGTCTGTAATTTTGGGGAGGAATGTGAGAATGCGTTCGGTATGGTCCAATCTTTTGTTCGTGCCTATCATGGCTGCGGTTTTAAGCAGTTTCAGCGGGTGCTCCGTGGGTCCCGATTACGTCAGGCCAACAGTAGAGACGCCGGCCGCATACAAGGAGAACGAAGGCTGGAAACAGGCTGAGCCCGGTGACCATCTCGTGCGCGGAGCCTGGTGGGAGATATTCGACGATTCCGAATTGAACAGGCTGGAAGAACAGGTCAATGTTTCGAACCAGAACCTGGCTGCTGCAGAAGCACAATTCAGACAGGCCCTTGCGCTTGTCGATGTAGCACGGGCGAGCTACTTCCCGACCGTGACCGCCGGAGGGTCTGCTACTCGTTCTTTGAGATCGGCGAACGCACTCGGAAGTACCACGTCCACCACGGGGCACACGTTCAATGATTACCTGGCGCCGCTCACTGCTTCTTGGGCCGTGGACGTATGGGGCCGCGTTCGCCGCCAGGTCGAATCCAGCGCGGCAAGCGCTCAGGCCAGCGCGGCGACGGTGGAGTCGGTCCGCCTGCTCACGCAGGCCCAGGTTGCGCAGAATTATTTTCAGCTGCGCATGCTGGATGCGCAGAAGAAACTCCTTGATGAAACTATTGTCGCCTATCAAAAAAGTCTCGAGCTGACGCAGAACCGTTATGCGAGCGGCGTCGCGTCGAGGGCTGACGTGCTTCAGGCCGAGGCTCTGCTTAAGTCTACACAGGCCCAGTCAATAGACATAGGAGTGCAGCGAGCACAGCTTGAACACGCTATCGCTGTGCTTCTCGGCAAACCAGCATCCCTTTTCTCTCTTCCGGCCATGCCGCTTACTGCATTGCCGCCGGCAATACCCGTTGGTGTGCCTTCCAAGCTACTCGAACGCAGACCCGACATTGCCACAGCTGAACGGAATATGGCAGCGGCAAATGCGCAGATCGGTGTTGCCAAAGCGGCCTTTTTCCCAACCGTCACGCTGAACGGATCGGTCGGTTATGAAAGCACTGACACATCAAATTGGCTGACGTGGCCAAGCCGCTTCTGGTCGCTCGGAGCAGGGGTGTCGGAAGTGGTTTTTGAAGGCGGCCTGAGGAGGGCGCAGACCAAAGCCGCGCGAGCGGCGTACGAGGCGACGGTTGCATCCTATCGGCAGACTGTCCTGACCGCATTTCAACAGGTGGAAGACAATCTTGCGGCGCTGCGTATCCTGGAGGGAGAAGCCCAGGTGCAGAGGGGAGCATTGCTGGCAGCCAGGCAATCAGTGACTGTCGCGCTCAACCAGTACAAGGCGGGAACGGTTAACTACCTCAGTGTAATCGTGCTCCAGGCAGCAGCACAGAACAGCGAGATAACAGCCATAACGATCCAGGGCCGCCGTATGGCTGCTGCGGTGAACCTCGTCCAGGCCCTCGGCGGAGGCTGGAACGCATCGGAACTCGCCGAGAAATGACAGATCGTCGCACGAGCGTGCGACTAAGAAGACCGCTCATTTCATTCGCCAGGACGACAGCGCTGCGGGCTATGACGATCGCTTCGCCACGGAAAACATAGAGGGAAGAGGGAAGACCGCTTCGCTAGGAAGATCGTCACGCTTCTCGCGTGACCAGGAAGCATTTAATCCTAAAAACTTTTGGCTCTTTTATTGGATGCATTTTTTCCGTCGTCCATCTTCTCTTTTTTCATCTTTCTTTACCCCCATCTTCCTAGCGAGCGTAGTGAGCGATCTTCCCCCCTTCGGGGACTTCGCATCTTCCGAGCGAAGCGGTCTGCTTCATTGGTCAGATGATATTGGTCGACTTCTCCACTACAAGAATCTTAGCCATGTTCTCCAAAGAGCGCTCGTGTGCAGTTTTATCTGCTGACGATACACAGTCGGAAACGACCACCGGATAAAATCCCCTGTTGGATGCATCCCGCGCCGAGGACTCGATGCCGATTTCAGTTGCTATGCCGGTGAATATCAACGTTGTGACGCCTCTGTTACGCATCATGTATTCGAAATTGGTCCCGATGAAGATGCTTGCGGTGTGCTTGTCCAGCACAATGTCATCAGGCTCAGGCCTGACTGCCTCCAGTATTTCCCGATCTCTGGACCCTATGGCCATGAACGGGGGCAGCTTGCCGATATCATCAACATTGAAGCGTTTCATCATCGAATAGTAACGCCAGGAGGAATCAAAGCCCCTGGGAGAAGGCGTTATCTTTGTATAGACAACCGGCATCCTCTTTCGCAATTCCTGAATCAGATTCTTCAGGTTGGCTGTAAATTCATCCTTATTGAATATCTTATCCACCAGCCCGTTCTGGACATCCCATACGACGAGGCATGAATGCTGTGGCTGAATCATCTCTCGGATATTCTCATAGACCGGAACACCATACGCATCCTTCATATGAACCTCCTCTTTCACGTTTTAGAAACGTGCCTAATTGTACCACCAGCCGGTCGAACGTCAAGCTGAAAGCGTCGCTTGAGCATTGCCTCTTTGCATAACGCCCTGCAGTGTGTTACATGAGAACGGGGCCGGGAAGGTAACTGAGCATCAGAAGCTCATGAGATTGGTGACTGGAAGGCGAGTATGAATGCCACCTTATGTAATACAAAAGTGTCTTATATATACAAAAAAGTTGAGATTAAAACTACATTGATGAGCTAAACGTGACATGAAATGCCGGAGGCTTGGACGCGCTCACTCACTTCTTGATATACGCGTTAAGGCCCACAATAAGCGGCTTCCCATCCACTTCGGCACTTGTGACAGTGTTCCCGTGGGTACTGGCCACTACAAGAGTCTTGCCGGATGCGGAAGGCGTCGGTTTGTCGAGGTCGATTTCAATGAAGAGCTTGTTATCCTTGATCTCTACTTTCATGGCCATGGTTGATTCTCCTCTCTGTTTGTTGAGAATCACTTTACCTGCACGATTAAAAGGTGTCAATCAAAAATGAAAAACCGGGTGCCCACCTATGTCTATATCGTGGAGTGTTCCGATAAGACTCTATATACCGGATCTACCGGCGATATAGAAAAGCGCATCAGGGAACATAACAGCAGCAGAGGGGGCGCTAAATACACTCGAAGCCGCAGGCCGGTGAGGCTCGTTTATGTTGAGGCCTGTGCCACGCTCTCAATAGCGTTAAGAAGAGAAGCGGAGATAAAGAAATTGTCCAGGCCGCAAAAATTGTTACTCTCAAAAGAGACAGGGAGATAGAGCAAAACTGTTTCTCTACCGTCTTGTTTGCTTGACAACATACAAGATACTGGTATGATGATGTGTTCGGTTTAAAAGGCCGCAAGGCACCGGAACCAAACTGCAGTTTTGCGGAAGGTGGAGCGGCGGCTGCGAAGGTAAGAATGAACGAGGAGGAGAGGAATGGCGGATGATCCAAGAGAAGCCTTAACTTTGGGCGTATCAGACAGGGAACTCGAGCGGCGATGGGCCGCAGTGCGCACCGCGATGAAAGAGAAGTCGCTGGACGTCCTTGTGATGCAGGATACGAACGAATGGCTCGGTGGCTATGTGAAGTGGTTTACCGATGTGGCTGCGCGGAACGGCTACCCCATGACTGTTGTTTTTCCGGTGGATGATCTGATGACCACCATCACCAGCGGCGGCAGGCCCCCTGGAGATATGGGTCCCCCGGCATGGCAGTTTCGCGGCGTGAAAGCCAGGTTGAGTGCGCCTTACTTCCCGAGCATCAATTACAGCACCACCTACGATGCAGACCTCGTTATCGAGACACTCAAAAAGGACAAGAAGCGTAAGATAGGTATGATCGGCGAGGGCAGAATATCCTACGCCTTCTACGAATATCTGATGAAGCGCATGCCGGAAGCAACGTTCGTCAATGCAACGGACATGGTGGATGAGATCAAAGCTGTCAAGAGCTCCGAGGAGATAGACCTCATCAAAAAAACTTGCGCGCTGCAGGATGAAGTCATGACCTATGCAAAAACGATAATCAAACCCGGGCGCAAGGTCTTCGAGATAGTTGCGGACGTCATTCATAAAGCAACACTTCTCGGAAGCGAGGAACAGCTTGTTCTTGCGGGCTCCGGTCCGCTCGGGCGTCCTCCAACGTACCAGAAGCGACAGCACCAGAACAGAACCCTGAAAGAGAATGAGGCGTTCAGTCTTTTGATCGAGGTGAACGGGCCGGGCGGCATGTATGCAGAACTTGGCCGCGCTTTTTTTACAGGCAATGTACCTGCAGAGCTCTCCGAGGCGTACAGACTTTGTTGCGAGGCCCAGCAGGTTTCACTGAAGCTGCTCAAGCCGGGCGCTGACACAAAGACAATCTGGGATGCGAATAATGAGTTTCTGGTGCGTCACGGCAAGACACAGGAGACGCGTCTCTACGCCCACGGCCAGGGATATGATCTGGTGGAGCGGCCCGCAATCAGGGACGATGAGCCGATGAAGCTCAAAGCAGGCATGAATATCGTCGTGCATCCTGCTATCGGCTCCGACAGGCTCTGGGTCTCGGTTTGCGATAATTACCTGGTTACAGAGAATGGAGCGAGCCCCTGTCTCCACAAGTTTCCGCAGGAGGTCTCCTCGGTGTAAGCAGCACCATGTGGGGCGCTAGTTCGCAGGAAGATGAGTAACGAAAAGATAAGACGAAAAGGGAGGAGGGCAAGACTATGAACTGGGACGTCAAATACTATCCTGAATTCTGGGAAGGGAAAAAACTGGCCTACCCGCACGTGCCAAAGGAACATCCCAAATTTGCCCGCAGCATAGTAGTGGGAAACCTTATCTTCGTCTCGGGCTGTACCGGGCAGGACACCATAGAGGGCAAACCGACATCGGAACAATTTGTGGATCAAATGAACATGGCTCTCTACAAGGTGAAACTTGCCATGGAGGAAGCCGGAAGCTCGATGGACAATATTGTGAAAACCCTTATGCTCGTGAAACGGCAGACTGACTATAAAGCCATGCGCACGACAGAGGTGGACTACTACCTGAAGAATGCGTCTCACCTTGTGGAGAATCCGCCGGCAAGCACGTTCATCGCACCCCTTTCCCTGGCACGCCCCAAGTTCCTGCTCGAGATGGACGTAATCGGCGTCCTCGACAGAAATGCGCCTGACTGGAAAGTTACGTATTACAGCGAGGCCTGGGGTGGCAAGAAACTGGCCTACCCGCACGTGCCAAAGGAGCATCCCAAATTTGCTCGAACCGAAGTGGTTGGCAATCTCGTCATCATCTCGGGCTGCGAGGCCCTTAATCACGATACCGTGAAAACCGAAACCATGGATTTCAAAGAGCAGACATTGATAGTGCTGGAGAAGATCAAAGCGGGCATGGAGGAAACCGGCGGGTCACTGGAGAATCTGGTAAAGACCTACGTGCTGCTGAAAGATGTCCGGAACTATGCGCTCTATCGGGAAGTGGAGCGGGAGTTCTTCCGCAAGCATGCACCGGCCCTGACAAAGAATCCCCCTGCCAGCACTGTCATCAACGCGAGCAGTCTGGCGCTTCCGGAATTTCTGGTGGAGGTGGAAGGCTTTGGCATTGTTGATAAGAAGGCGCCAGGTTGGGGAACGGAATATTTCGGGAGCAACAAGGAAGCCTCGAACAGCGCTACAGCGGGTAAGCTTCTTTTTCTATCTGGTTGT
>Ga0335070_10004637_pt1 | contig 16094 bp, 15 predicted proteins | sample Lox_Sample_13_FD_206722 | JGI IMG/M metagenome (GOLD analysis project Ga0335070, IMG submission 206722) | Soil microbial communities from Loxahatchee National Wildlife Refuge, Florida, United States - Lox_Sample_1.3 | ecosystem: Environmental > Terrestrial > Soil > Wetlands | place: USA... | reverse complement strand
ATGGGCCCGGCCGATGATGGGCGCCATATGATGCTCGCAATGCGACTCGAATCGCATGTCGCGCAGCACCACCATCTCGTCATAGCCGCCGGCCTCCTCGAAGGTGCGTTGCAGCACCTCGATCGGGTCTTCGTCATAGCCGCCGAAGAATTCCTCGAAGGCGCGCGCGACTCGGGCCGGCGTGCCGGCAAGCCCCTCTCGCGCCGGGTCGTCGCCGGCCCAGCGTATCAGCGTGCGAACGGCGTTCTCGACCTCCTCGCGCGAGGGCTTCGCCGGCGCGATATCGCCGTTCTTCTTGACCAGGCGCGGGCGGGGGCCGGTACTGCGCTCAGGCTTCGCGGGTCGCTGCTTCATCGGCTTCAATCCTTGCTGGGGTTCATCGACGGCCGCCCGCGGCCGGTGGGCGCGCGGGCGGCGGACCGCGCCTTGTCAGGCAATAGGGGCCGGGAACCGGATCAGTTCACCCGCTTGGGCTGATGCGGACTGTCCAGCGAAAAGGCAGGGACCGCCACGTCGAAGCGTTCGCCGGTCTCGTTCTCCATCTGGTAAGTCCCGACCATGAAACCCGACGAGGTCGGCAGCGGCGTGCCGCTGGTATATTCGAACGATTCGCCCGGTTTCAGAACGGGCTGTTCGCCGACGACCCCGGCGCCGCGGACCTCCTGGACCTTGCCGCGCGCATCGGTGATCCGCCAGTAGCGCGAGCGCAGTTGCACGGTTTCCGGCCCCTGATTCTCGATTCGCACGTGGTAGGCCCAGACGAACCGCTGTTCCTCAGGCGCCGACTGGTCGTCGAGATAGGTCGGCTCGACCGTGATGCGAATGGATCGCGTGCTCTGGCTATACATGGGCACCCTCTCAAACGGACGGCCATCGGCAACCGGATGCGGCAGCGTCCGTGGCCCGTGACTCTGAGCGCATTCTAGGCGGCAGCAGAACGATGTCCAGCCGAGCGGCCAGGCGGCGGGATCGTTTATCCCCAACCCTTTAAGGGACGATTCGGACTGGCCCATCTTGAAGTTGCGGCGGAAACGGGCATTCCCCTGGATCCGGCGACGGGCCGACGAAGGCCGGCCGTCTGAGGCCCAGCGTCCCGGCGATCGGGCGGCGGCCCCCAGAGAAAACGCGGCGCCGGAATTTCCGATCGCCCCATTTCGGTTCGCGGATCCAAGCCTTATCCACAAAAGAAAGCGGCGCCGGAATTTCTTCCGGCGCCGCCATCCGTGGCTCGAAGCCCCGTCGAGATTACTGCTGGATGATGATCTCGACGCGGCGGTTGGCCTGCTCGCGCACGCCGTCAGCCGTGGGCACCGCGGGCTCGTCTTCGCCGCGGCCTGCGGTCGTGATCTGGTCGGCGGCGACGCCGCCCTTGATCAGGGCGTCGCGGACCGCGTCGGCACGACGCAGCGACAGGGCCATATTGTAGTCCTCCGCGCCCGCGCGGTCGGCATGGCCGGTCACCGAGATCGGCGGCGTGCCGATCTTGTTGGCGTCGGAGACGACCTGGTCGACAACGGTCTGACCATCGGGACGGATGTTCGACTTGTCGAAGTCGAAATAGACGATGTAGCTGGACGGCATCGCCGGCGCGGCTTCAGCCTGTGCGGCCGCCGGCTTCATCGCCGCTTCGAGCTGCTCGAGCGCGGAGTAGAAGTCGTTGCGGCAGGCCGCGATATGGTCGGGCTCATGGTTCTCTTCGGCCTCCTCGATCCAGCAATCGAAGCGGCCTTGCGCGCGCGCCGCCAGATCGGGGTGCGAGTCACGGGCGCCGGATTCCAACGCGACCATCAAACGATTGCGACCTTCAGCGAGGTCGCCAGCCCATTCGGCGGGCAAATCCCAATTCGCCAGCTCTTCGGGCTGCACCACTTCCCCTGCGGCGGCCTTCAAGCCCTTCTGAGCGTAGTAATCCGCGTCGGGCCAGTCATACTCGTCAGTCTCGGACGTGACGATCTGCCGGTATTCCTCGGCCAGCGCCTTCGTGAAGGGCGACCCGGTCGCCTCCACGGCCTTCATGGCTTGGATATTGGTCGTGCACCCGGCCAAAAGGCCCATCAGTGCAATGACCCCCAAGGACTTCAGATTCAACATTTTTTATCTCCCCAAAACCCGCAGACGGCGTTAGCGCCGCTCAGCGGTATTACACCAGCCCCTGCCCAACCCCCTGGACGGGTGCCGAACCGGGCCATCCGGCTGTACCACCACTGAGCGCGATAGTAGGGACGGTACGGTAAATTGTCAAAGCCGGCCGGCGGAATCGGCTGTGTTTCGAGGCTCTTGTGACGGATTTACCACAGTCTGTGGTAAAAATGCAGCGATATCCGGAAAGGTTCCGAATAGCCGAAATGTTCAGCCTTTCTGCCAAAAGTCACTGTGAAACCGAGCTCCTCAACCGTCGCGAGCAATGAGCCTTCGGGCTCCGACCATTCTTGTCCGGGCCCGCACCTTTGCCTATAACCTCATGCCGAAGGCGCGGGTGTAGCTCAATGGTAGAGCAGAAGCTTCCCAAGCTTACGACGAGGGTTCGATTCCCTTCACCCGCTCCAACCTCTGCAGAAATCGACGCTGAGATTTCTAGCTCCGCTTATCTGGATGCCGAGCGGGCATGATTTCCAGTCGCGAATCCCATGGCTTTTAGCGCGGCGACGATCATCTGCGGCATTCGATTGCATTCCTACGGCTCGATCATATCGCGACGCTGAAGCGGTCGCGCTTCGGCCCGCAACTGATTCGCGAAAAATAATCGCCCCGCGGGCCAAGCCCCAACACCATATCGCTCTCTCCGGCGCTGAACGGCCGTGGCACCGGGCGAACCTTGATAGCCGCGCGTCAATGATAGCCGATGTCGGCGCGGACCTTGCCGCGGAAGACCCAATAGGACCAACCGGAATAGACCAGGATCACCGGCAGCAGGAACAGCGTACCGATCAAGAGGAAGGCCTGGGTCCGTTCCGACGAGGCCGCGTCCCACAACGTATAATGGTACGGAACGATCATGGGCCAGAGGCTGATGGCGATGCCGCCATAGGCGAGCGCGAAGAGGCCGACCGCGCCGATGAAGGGGCCGGCTTGGGAGTGGCCGCGAAGCCCGCGCCAGACCGCGACGGCGACCGCCGCGGTCGCGATCGGCACCGGCGACAGCAGCAGCAGATTGGGCCAGGAAAACCAGCGGCCGGCGACTTGCTCGCTCATGAAGGGCGTCCAGATGCTGACCGCGGCGATGGCGGCCAGCACGCCCACCAGGCAGGCGCGGCCATGGCGGCGGGCGCGCTCCTGGATTTCCTCCTCGGTCTTGAGCACCAGCCAGCAGGCGCCCAGCAGCGCATAGCCGAAGATCAGCGCGACACCGCACAGGACCGAGAAGGGCGTGAGAAAGTCGAAGCTGCTGCCGGCGAAATGCCGTCCGTCGACAGCGAAGCCTTGAATGAACGAGCCGAGCATTACGCCTTGCGCGAAGGTCGCGATCGCAGAGCCGTAACAGAATCCATGGTCCCAGAAGGTCCGATGCTCCACGTCGCGAAAGCGGAACTCGAAGGCGACGCCGCGGAAGACCAGCGCCAGCAGCATCGCCAGAATCGGGAAATACAGCGCGGGAACGACGATCGCGAAGGCGAGCGGGAAGGCGGCCAGCAGGGCGACGCCGCCCAACACCAGCCAGGTCTCGTTGCCGTCCCAGACTGGCGCGATCGAGTTCATCACCGTGTTGCGGCAGGCGAGATCGGGTTCGAAGCCGTAGAGGATGCCGACGCCGAGATCAAAGCCGTCGAGCAGAACGTAAAAGAAGATTCCCGCGCCGAGGATGAGGGTCCATACCGGCACGAAGTCGAAGCTTGCGGTCATGGTACGTCGCCCTCCGGATGCAGATGGGCCAGGACGGGGCCGCTGGGCCGGCCGCTCTCGATGGTTGCATCCGCGACGCCGGCCATGGCCGGGCCCTTGCGGACCAGCCGCGCCATCACGATCGCGCCAGCCGGAAAGATGATGAGATAGACCGCCATGTAGCCCAGGAGCGAGATCAGGACGTCGGTGCCGGTCAGCGAGGGCGGCACCGAATCCGCCGTTCGCAGCAGGCCATAGACAGTCCAGGGCTGGCGGCCGACCTCGGTGGTGGTCCAGCCGGCCAGCACGGCCACGAAGCCCAGCGGGGTCATCGCCTGGCAGAGTCGCAAGAACCAGATGTTGTCGAACAGCTCGCGCCGATAGCGCAGCCACCAGCTCAAGGCCAGCACGCCCAGCATCAGCAGGCCGATGCCGACCATGATGCGGAAGGCGAAGAAGGGAATCGCGACCGGCGGGCGGTCCTGGGCCGGAAATTCCTTCAATCCTTTGATCTCGCCATCGAGGCTGTGGGTGAGGATGAGGCTGCCGGCCAGGGGCAGATCGATCGCAAAGCGGTTGGTCTCGTTCGCCTCGTCGGGAATTGCGAACAGGGTGAGGGGCACGCGCGAGCTCGTATCCCAATGGGCCTCGATCGCGGCCAGCTTGGCGGGCTGATATTCGAGCGTATTGAGCCCATGCTGATCGCCCAGGAAGATCTGCAGCGGCACCAGCACGCTCAAGAGCCAGAGCGTCATCGACAGCATGACGCGGCCCTCGGCATGGAAGTTGCCCTTGCGCAGCAGGTAGGCCGCGACGCCGACCACCACGAAACCCGTCGTCACATAGAAGCCGACGACCGTGTGCGCCAGGCGATAGGGGAAGGAGGGGCTGAAGACGATGTCGATCCAGCTCTTGGGAAGGAAGCGGCCATCGACGATCTCGTAGCCGGCCGGCGTCTGCATCCAGCTGTTGGCGGCGAGGATCCAGAAGGACGAGAACAGCGTGCCAAGCGCCACCAGCACGGCCGCGATGAAATGCGCCCAGGGCGGCACCAGCCTGCGCCCGAACAGCAGCACGCCCAGGAACGCCGCCTCGAGAAAGAAGGCCGTGATGCCTTCATAGGCGAAGAGCGGCCCCAGCACGTCCGCGGTTGCGTCCGCATAGCGGCTCCAGTTCGTGCCGAACTGGAACGGCATGATGACGCCCGAGACCACGCCGACGCCGAAGGCGACGGAGAAGATCTTGATCCAGTAGGTCGAGATCCGGAAATAGATCTCGCGGCCCGTGGCGAAATGCAGGCCCTCGAGGATGGCGATGTAGGAGGCGAGCCCGACGGTGAAGGCCGGCATCAGGATGTGCCAGCCGATCACCCAGGCGAATTGCAGGCGAGACAGGAGAACGGGATCGAGCGCCATCGTTGCACCTCTTGCCGCTCTACTTTGCGAGCAGAAGCCCTGGTTGCAAAAGCATCGCAATGCCGCTGCTGGAATGAATCCATCGGCAATTCGGCCAATCCTCGCAGCCCGAAGCCGCTGACCTGGCGCTTTGCCATAACGGGACGGGCCCCGAGGCGCCTGCGCCTGGGAGGGGCAGCGCCCCGATCGGCGCTCATAGCATTGAAGACAAAAAGAAATATGACAGGGTGGCGGCACAGCCATAAGATCGTCCTTGACATAGGCGCATATACACCTACATTAAGCGCATGTACGCCTAATTGAATGAGGAGGGCTCCCCGTGCTGGTCGATGGTTTCCCCCGGGCCGATCTCTGCAACTGCCTCGCCCTGCGCCAGGCGGCGCGCCATGTCACCCAGTTCTACGACCAGTTCCTGGCGCCCACGGGCCTGCGCGCCAGCCAGTTCGGCGTGCTCGCCAAGCTGTGCCGCAAGGGGCCGATGTCGATCAACGCGCTGGCGCGCGAGCTGGTGCTGGACCGGACCACGCTGGGGCGGAACATCCTGCCGCTCGAGCGCGAGGGCCTGATCGAGGTCAAGCAGAGCGAGACCGACCGGCGCAGCAAGGAGCTGCACCTGACCGAGACCGGGCTCGAGCGGCTGCGTGCGGCTGCGCAGGGCTGGGCCAAGGCCCAGGAACAGTTTGAAGCGACCTTCGGCAGCCGACTCTGCGCCGATATGCGGACAACGCTGAAGACCATCACGTCCCATGATCTCGGCGCCGATGTGAGTGCCGAAGTCGAGCTCTGATCCGGACATCCAAGCTCGATCGCTGATTCGGGCATAGAAGCAACAGGAAGTCTCCTCGGGAGATCCACCATGGCGACGTTGGTTCTGGAGCGCGGGCTGATTTCCATTCCCGCCAAAGGCAAGCTGAAGGCGAGCCTCAAGCGCAGCTTGCCCATCGGGCTCGGCCTCATGATCGCGATCGGGGCTGCCTGGTATGGCTATGACTGGTGGCGTGAAGGGCGCTTCATCGAGAGCACCGACGACGCCTATGTCGGCGGCGACGTCACCGTCATCGCGCCCAAGGTCTCGGGCCTGATCCAGCGGGTGGCGGTGACCGACAACCAGGTTGTCCATGCCGGCGACCTGCTGGTGAAGCTCGACGACCGCGACTATCAGGCGGCGCTCGCCAAGGCCGAGGCCGCGGTTGCGGCCGAGCAGGCGACGCTCGCCAATCTCGATGCCAGGCGGCGCCTGCAGGAAGCGGTGATCGCGCAGGTTCAGGCCGACATCACAGCGGCCGATGCGGAGACGGCGCGCGCGCGCGACGATCAGAGCCGCTATCAGAAACTCCTCGCGACGGCCGATGCTTCGACCCAGCGCTTCCAGCAGGCCGACGCCACCTACAAATCCGCGGTCGCCAGCGGCCAGAAAACACGCGCGGCCCTCGATGCGGCCGAGCGCCAGCTCGACGTGATCGACACCCAGAAGCAGCAGGCACTCGCGGCCCTGGCGGAAGCCGAAGCGGCCCGTGACCTGGCCGCGCTCAATGTCGGCTACACCGAACTGCGCGCGCCGATCGACGGCGTCATCGGCAACCGTGCGGCGCGCGACGGCGCCTATGCGACGGTCGGCGCGCGGCTCCTGGCGGTGGTGCCCTCGCATGGCCTCTGGGTCGATGCCAATTTCAAGGAGAGCCAGCTCGCCCAGATGCAGCCGGGGCTCGAGGCGACGGTCGAGGCGGACGTGCTGCCGGGCCGCAAGTTCCATGGCCATGTGGTGAGCCTGGCGCCGGCGACGGGTGCCCTCTTCAGCGTGCTGCCGCCCGAGAACGCCACCGGCAACTTCACCAAGATCGTGCAGCGCGTGCCGGTGCGCATTCTGCTGGATGGCGACGCCTCGGAGTTGGGGCTGTTGCGCCCGGGCCTCTCGGTCACGGCCGAGATCGATCTGCGGCCGAGCGAGGGAGCCCGGCCGTGAATGTCATGCCGCAGGCCTCGGCTGGCCCCTCCACGGACCCGACCCAGCTTCCACTTTCGAGGAAGGTCCTCGCCTTCGCCACGATGAGCGTCGGCTTCTTCATCGCGCTCCTCGACATCCAGATCGTCTCGGCCTCGCTCGCCGATATCGGCGGCGGGCTCTCGGCCAGCCCCGACGAGGTCTCCTGGGTCCAGATCAGCTACCTGATCGCCGAGATCATCGTGATCCCGCTCTCGGGCTGGCTGTCGCGGGTGATGTCGACGCGCTGGCTCTTCGTGGTCTCGGCCGCGGGCTTCACGCTGACGAGTCTGCTCTGCGGCTGGGCCTGGGACATCCAGAGCATGATCGTGTTTCGCGCGCTCCAGGGCTTCCTCGGCGGCTCGATGATCCCGACCGTCTTCACCGTCGCCTTCATCTATTTCGGCGGCCATCAGCGCGTGATCGCGGCCGCCGTGATCGGCGCGCTGGCCTCGCTGGCGCCGACCTTGGGGCCCACGGTCGGCGGCTGGATCACCGACAGCTATTCCTGGCATTGGCTCTTCTTCGTCAATCTGGTGCCGGGCCTCTTCGTCATGCTGGTCGTGCCGATCCTGGTCAAGGTCGACCGGCCGAACTGGTCGCTGCTGAAGGGCGCCGACTATCCCGGCATGGCGCTGATGGCGGTCTTCCTCGGCTGCGTCGCCTATACGCTGGAAGAGGGGCCGCGCTGGAACTGGCTCGAGGATGACACCATCCGGACCACGGCCTGGACCGCCGCCATCTCGGGCGTCGCCTTCATCTGGCGCAGCCTCGCCTTCGCCAACCCGGTCGTCGATCTGCGCGCGCTCAAGAGCCGCAACTTCGCGCTCGGCAGCTTCTTCTCCTTCGTCACGGGTATCGGCATCTTCGCCACCATCTATCTGACGCCGATCTTCCTCGCCCATGTGCGGGGCTTCAGCGCGCTCCAGATCGGGCTCGCCGTGTTCTCGACCGGCCTGTTCCAGATCATGGGGATCCCGATCTACACCTTCCTGGCCAAGCGCATCGATCTGCGCTGGCTGATGATGTTCGGGCTCGCCGGCTTTGCCGTCAGCATGTGGAACTTCACGCCCATCACCCACGACTGGGGCTGGCGCGAGCTCCTGCTGCCGCAGGCCTTCCGCGGCTTCGCTCAGCAATTTGCCGTGGCGCCGACCGTGACCCTGACCCTGGGCTCGCTGGCGCCCGAACGCCTCAAGCTCGCCTCGGGCCTCTTCAACCTGATGCGAAATCTGGGTGGCGCCATCGGCATCGCGGCCTGCGCCACCATCCTCAACGACCGCACCAACCTGCATTTCGCGCGGCTGGCCGATCACCTCAACGCCGCCAATGCGGCCTTGGGCGAGCTCACGGAACGGATCGGTACGATCTACACGCAGACCCTGGGCGGCGATGCGGTCGCCGGCCAGACCGCGGCGCTCAAGCAGCTCTGGGCGCTCACCTATCGCGAGGCGCTGGTGCAGACTTTCTCGGATGCCTTCCTCATCATCTTCGTCTGCTTCGCGATCGCGACCGCGATGGTGCCGCTGATGCGCAAGGTGGCGCCGCCCAAGGCGCCGCCGGCCGACGCGCATTGAGCGGCAGTATCCCGGCCTCCATCACGGCCTTTGAATTTGCCGTGAGCGGCCGGTGAAACGACCGCATTACCTTCGTTCCGATTCCGCGAGCATGGTACGCTGCTCCTGAAATCTTCAGGAGAAACCGTGATGAGCCCTGTCTTGCGGATCGCCGGCTGCTGTGTGGCGGCGATCCTGAGCCTGGCCGTCGCCCGGACCGTGGCCACGGCCACGGCGGCAGTGCCGATTCCCGACCCCGCCTCCGACGCTCCCTTGGCAGAAGCCCATGGAAAAGCGACCGCGGTCCTTGCCGGCGGCTGCTTCTGGGGCATGCAGCTCGTGTTCGAGCATCTCAGGGGCGTCACGCATGTGACCGCCGGCTATTCCGGCGGCGAGGCCTCGACCGCCGAGTATGAGGTGGTGAGCTCCGGAACGACCGGACACGCCGAATCGGTGCAGATCGAGTACGACCCGTCGCAAGTGACGTATGGCGAGATTCTCAAGGTCTTTTTCTCGGTGGCTCATGACCCGACCGAGCTCGACCGCCAGGGGCCGGATGAAGGCACGCAATACCGCTCCTCGATCTTCTTCGCCGATGCCGAGCAGCAGAAGATCGCCGAGGCCTATATCGCGCAGTTGAATTCGGCCGGGAACTATCCGTCCCCGATCGCCACGACGGTGGCTCCGCTCAAGGCCTTCTATCCCGCCGAGGATTACCATCAGGACTATGCGGTCCACCATCCCTTCAGCCCCTACATCATCGTCAACGATCTGCCGAAGCTCGATGATTTCAAGGCTGAGCTGCCCGATCTCTACGTCGAACGATAGTCCGGCCTGCGCCGCTCCGTTGCGCTTATGATGGGGCGGGGTGACCCTATCGCAAGGCATGCCCCGGAACGAAGAGGCCAGCGATGCCCGAACTTCCGGATGTCGAGCATTTCCGCCAGCATCTCGCGGCGACCTCGCTCAACCGAACCATCGACGACGTCACCATCCGCAACGCCAAGGTGCTCGCCTTACCCGGCGCCAGATTGCGCCAGGCGCTACATGGCCGGCGCATGACGCACACGCGCCGCCATGGCAAGCAGCTCCTGGTCGAGCTCGATGATGGGCGTTGGCTCGCCCTTCATTTCGGCATGACCGGCCGGTTGCTTCATTTCAGGAACGCGGCGGACGACCCTCCCTATGACCGCGTGCGGCTCGACTTCGCCGACGGCAGCCATCTCGCATTCGAGGACCGGCGCCAGTTGGGCCGGATCGCGATCGTCGCGGATGCCGATGATTTCATCCGGCAGCAGAAGCTCGGGCCAGACGCGCTGGATCCCAAGCTGGCCGAAGCCGCCTTCATCGCCCTCTTTGCGGCGAACCGCGCGACCGCCAAGGCCGCGCTGATGGACCAGACGCTCGTCAGCGGCGTCGGCAACATCTTCTCGGACGAGATCCTGTTCCAGGCCGGCATTCATCCGCAGGCGCAAGTCAAAGCGCTCGGCCGCGACGACCTTGGCCGGCTCTATCGGACCACGCGCAAGGTCCTGGAAACCGCGATCGCGCGCGGCGGCGGTTCCGAGGAAGGGGCGGACAAGTTGCCGAAGGGCTTTCTGACTCCCCGGCGCGAAGAGGGCGCGTCCTGCCCGCATTGCAGCGGCCGCATCGAAACCCTCAAATTCTCGGGACGCACCGCCTATTTCTGCCCGGCCTGCCAGACCCTTGGAGCCCCGCCCTCCCGATCGCGCCGAGCCAAAGCGGCTCGATGACGACGTCACCGGCATAACCGCTGCTCCGACGCGCTCCCGCGAGCTCGCGGATGGGCTTGACCCATGTCAATGGCGCGAGGACGTCCCTCAGATGATATTGGGGTGAACCCTGCCTCCGAGTCCGTCGGCGCGGCCGCCCTCGCGCGGGGTTCGTCGGCCATTCGAGGAAGTCGGTGCATGAGTGTCATCGTTGTGCTGCGCACCAGCGACGGGCGATCGACCTGGGTCGGCAGCGATACCTTGGTCTGCGGGGGCAACCTGAAGCAGGACTACGGGCCCAAATGGATCGTGCGTTCACCCTGGGCCGTCGGGGTGGCCGGGCATCTGCGGACCGTGAATCTGATCGAGCGGAACATGGAGGCGCTGACCGGCAATCTGAAGGACGCCTATGAGTTCGCGTTGCGGGCGCGCGACGTCATGAAGGCGGACGGCTATCAGAGCGACAGCGAGGAACGAGGCCCGGCGGGCTTCGGCGGCACCCTCATTCTCACCAACGCGACCGGGGCCTGGGTGATCGGCTCCGATTTCTCGATCTCGACGGTTTCCCCCGGAATGGCGTGGGCCGAGGGAAGCGGCCGGGAGATCGCGTTGGGCGCCATCCATGCGCTGCAATCGCTGCAAGCTGGGCATGCCCCGGATGATATTCTGCGCCGCTCGATCGATGCGGCGATGGCGCTCGATATCAATTGCGGCGGCCATCCCTGGATTCATGAGGTTGCTTGAGGCGGCGGCCATCCTGCCGCGCCGCCGGCTTCTTCAGCTCGCGGTTCAAGTCATGTCGGCGACGATCATGAGCCCCGCTGTCTCGCGCCCCCTGCCTGAAGACACAAATCAGGCTCAGCCTGGCCTGCCCGGCCGCGATGATCGGGTGACGATCTGCTTGGCGGGCGATGTCATGACCGGGCGCGGTATCGATCAGATCCTGCCTCACCCGAGCGACCCCGGACTCTACGAGCTTTATGTCGACGATGCGGCCGACTATGTGCGGTTGGCAGAATTGGCCAACGGGCCGATCCCCAAGCCGGTCGATTTCGCCTATGTCTGGGGCGATTCGCTGGCCGTGCTGCAACGCCGACGGCCCGATGTGACGATGGTGAATCTCGAGACCGCGGTGACCGCGCGCGCCGAGCCCTTCCTCAAGGGCATCAACTACAAGATGAACCCGGCGAACATCCCGGTTCTCACGGTGCCCCGCCTCGATGTCTGCACGCTTGCCAACAATCATGTGCTGGATTGGCGATCGGCGGGCCTGATCGACACCTTGGAGGCGCTCCACGCGGCGGGCATCCGCACGGTCGGGGCCGGACGCGATCGCCGGCAGGCGACGGCCCCCGCGATCCTTCCGATCCCGGGCGGCGGACGCCTCCTCGTCTATGCCTTTGGGACGGAGGACAGCGGCATTCCGCGCAACTGGGCGGCGACCGCCGACCGACCGGGTGTCAACCTATTGCGCGAACTGTCGGCGCAAAGTCTGCGCGCGATCGCCGAAGCGGTTCGGGCCGAGAAGCGCCCGGGCGATATCGCCCTGGTCTCGATCCATTGGGGTGGCAATTGGGGCTACGAAATCGGCAAGGAAGAGGTCGATTTCGCACATGGGCTGGTGGAAGAGGCAGGTTTCGATCTCGTCCATGGCCATTCCTCGCATCACGCCAAGGCGATCGAGGTCCATCGTGATCGGCCGATCCTCTATGGCTGCGGCGATTTTCTCGACGATTATGAGGGCATCGCCGGCAATGAGGCCTATCGCGACGATCTCGTGCTGCTTTATTTCGTGACTCTGAAGCGAGCGGACGGGTCGCTGGTCGAGCTGGCGATGGTGCCGTTCCAGATCCGCAATTTCCGGCTCCATCTTGCCGCACCCGCGGACGCCTCTTGGTTGCGCGATGTCCTGACCCGGGAAGGCGGGAAGTTCGGGACGGTCGCGGATACCGGGCCGGACGGCGCCTTGACGCTGCGATGGCGCTAGCGGCCGGGGGTCGCGCCCTTAATCTGGATCAATTCCGCGGTCGGCCGTTCCGGCTATGTATGGCCCGGACGGATCCGAGCCTCGGGAATGGAGAGGGATTAGCGATGGAAGAGCATGAGATCTGCGATGCTATTCACAAGCGCCAATGCGTCCGGTTTCGCTATCGCGGGGGCGTTCGGACGGTCGAACCCTATGCCTATGGCGTCGGCGACGGCGGCAAGCCGTTGCTGCGCGCCTACCAGCGGTCGGGCCACAGCCAGTCGCGCGAGGAAGGTTGGAAGCTGTTCCATGTCGAGGAGGTCAGCGACTTCGCGGTCTTGGAAGACAAATTCGAGGCGCCGCGGGTCGGCTATATGCGCAACGATCCGACCATGACCAAGATCTACTGCGAGCTGTGAGAGGCGCAAGCCACCGGGCGTGAATTTGCGGATCCCGCGCCGCGGAGCGGTTCTGTATCATGCAAGGGTCGACAGGATGGCCATGGTCGATCCCGATGCGAGGTTCTCGGCATGTTGGTAGCGCCGGCCGCTTCTCAGAGTCTCGACGGCGAGCTCGAGGCCAAAGTCCGCTTCCTCCTGCAGCCGGCAAGCTACCCGGAGGCGACGCACGCGGTCGGGGCGATCGAAACCCACATGTCGTGGGTCTTCCTCACCGACCGCTTCGCCTACAAGCTGAAGAAGCCGGTCCGGTTCCCCTTTCTGGACTTCTCGACGGTCGGGCTGCGCAAGCATTTTTGCGAGGAGGAGATCCGGCTCAATCGCCGCTTGGCGCCGCGCGTCTATGTCGGGACGGTCGCTTTGTGTGCCTCCGAGGACGGCGCCATGTCGCTGGCCGGGGCAGGGGTTCCGATCGACTGGCTCGTGAAGATGCATCGGGTCAATGCCGACCGCATGCTCGACCGTGCGCTCCAGAGCGGCACCGCCTCGCCTGAGGACATCGATCGCCTGGCCGACCGGCTCGCCAGCTTCTATCGGGATGCCCCGCCGGTCGAAACGACCCGGCACGAATACCGGCTTCGCTTCGAAAGCGACGTGGCCGAGAACCGGGAAGAACTCCTGAGGTTCCCGAGCATTCTGCAGCCGGACACCGTCGAGCGGATCCATTCGAGGCAGGCCGCCGTTCTGCGCGACGCGCCCGAGCTCTTCGATCGGCGCATTGCCGAGCGCCGCATCGTCGAGGCGCATGGCGATTTGCGCCCGGAGCACGTGCTGCTCGAGCCCGAGCCGCAGATCATCGACTGCCTCGAATTCAAGTTCGAGTTCCGCCGGCTCGACCCTGTCGACGAGCTCGCCTTCCTGGCGATCGAATGCGAAATGCTCGGCGCGCCCGATGTCGGCACGACGATTCTCGATCGCTATCGGCGATCGACGGGTGACGATGCACCGCCGCGCCTGGTCAACTTTTACAAGTGTTACCGCGCCTGCCTCCGGTCGAAGATCTCGATCTGGCATCTCCTGGAGCCGAAGCCGCGCGATGCGGCCCGCTGGCCGGTCATGGCCAAGCGCTATCTGGAACTCGCCGACCGTTATTCCGAAAGGCTGCTGCCGACCGCCTGAGCCCGTTTCCGGGCCGTGTCCTGCCTAGCCTTCCATAAGGCTGACCAGCGAACCGCCGCTGTGGATGCGCCGGATCGCTTCCGCAACGAAGGCAGTCGTGTCCAACACGGTCACCTTGGCGCCGATGGTCGCAGGATCGAGCCGGAAGGGCGGGACCGTGTCGGTCACGACGATCCGCTCCAGCGCCTCCTCGCGCAGGAGCGCCGCGGCTCCGCCCATGAACAGCCCATGGGTGGCAGCGGCCAGAACGCGCTTGGCGCCGTTCTCCCGGCAAGCCCGGGCCGCGCGGATGATCGTGCCGCCCGTGCTGATCAGATCGTCGAAAATGATCGCGGTCCGGTCCTTCACCTCGCCGATCAGAGCCGAGCCCCGCACCACGCCGCCGGCGCGATATTTTTCGACGAAGGCGCTCGCCACCGGCCGGCCGATGCGCCGGCTGAGCTGGGCCTGGAAGCGTTCCGCGCGCTTGACGCCCCCGGGGTCGGGAGAGACCACGGCGATCTCGCTGCCGGCGGTGGCTTCGGCGAAATGGCGCACGAAGAGGCCGGTCGCCTCCAGATGATCGGTGCGGCAGCGAAAGGCGTTCTGGTACGCCATCAGATTGTGCACATCGACGGTCACGACCCGATCGGTGCCGACGGCTTCGAAGAGGGCCGCGACATAGCGCGTCGTGACCGGGTCTCGGGGCTGGGTCTTCCGGTCCTTGCGGGCGTAACACAGGTAAGGGACCACGGCCGTCACGCTCGCCGCCGACGCATCCTTCACGGCGCCGATAAAGAAGAGCAGGCGGCAAAGCTTGTCGTTCACGCTCTCTTTCGTATCGCCGTAAAGCGATTGGACGACGAACGCGTCCTTGTTGCGGAGGTTGGCGAGCGGCCGCGCCTTGTGTTCGCCATCCTCGAAGTCGCGTTCTTCATGCCGCTCGAGCGGTTGGCCGAGGCTTCGGGCGACGCGCTCGCCATAGTCGTGGGTGGCATTCAGAGCGAAGAGGACGAGTTCGGCACTGCCCATCGCCGTTCTCCTCGAATGTGGCGCCGGCCTTGCGTGCGGTGCGGCAAAGGAGGCCTACGATGTCACTCGCTGGTCGGAAGCGTCGGCCAGAGCTGGCGCAGCTCCGGCGGCAGAATCTTGATCAGCTTGTTGAACTCGCCGGGGTCGAGGCGCTGCCGCAAGGCCACGAAGGTCGCCCGCGCCGCCCGTTCCGGGTCGGTCGTCGATGCCTTGGGCAACTGACGGCGGACATGCTCGACGAAGCCCTCGACATGCCTCTCCTTGGTCGGCGTGCCGGCCATATGCCAGCCCTCGTAATAGGCGCCGCGGATGAGCAAGGGCAATTGCGCGCCGAGATGGGTGCAGTTCTCCGGGCCGATGCGGTCGCGTAGAGCATGCAATGCCGCCTTGAGCGCGGCATAGGCAGTATCGCGATCCTCGGTCTCCAATTCGTGCATGACCACCTTCAACCAGGCGTTCGTCTCCTGAAGCGTCTTGTCGAACACGGCTAGGCCGGTGCTGCTCATGGGAGCCTCCTCACAAGGCTGCGGGGGATATCGATCGACGTTCCTATTTGCCCCGACCCGCCTTGCTCATCCATGACATGGGTCAATCGAGGCTGGCGTCGCTATTGGTCGCGGCCGGCCGAACGGCCAGACCATGAGGCGGGCCGGCGTCTCCGGTCCGGATTGACCGGAATCTGCGTCACCGGTTGGGGCGGCGACCGACTTTGATCTGCGTCAATTCACGCCGCGCCGTTCCATGCGAAGCATGATGAAAATCAGGGAATACAGCCATGCCCATACCCGTCGATATCAGCTTTCGTGACATCGATCCCTCGCCCGCCATCGAGGCCAGGATCCGCGAAAAGATCGACAAGCTCGATCAGTTCTTCGAACGCGCCATCGCCTGCAAGGTCGTGGTGGAGGCCCGCCACCACCACCAGCACAAGGGCAGGCTCTACAATGTGCGCATCCACCTGGCGATTCCTGGCGAGGACCTGCTGGTGGGGCACGAGCATAAGCTCGATCACGCCCATGAGGATGTCTATGTGGCG
>Ga0335070_10004636_pt1 | contig 16098 bp, 17 predicted proteins | sample Lox_Sample_13_FD_206722 | JGI IMG/M metagenome (GOLD analysis project Ga0335070, IMG submission 206722) | Soil microbial communities from Loxahatchee National Wildlife Refuge, Florida, United States - Lox_Sample_1.3 | ecosystem: Environmental > Terrestrial > Soil > Wetlands | place: USA... | reverse complement strand
TGGGCGCCGGCCGCGCCCGAGCTCTGCTCGCCTCGCTCGCCGCCGCTCCGCTCCTTGCCGGAGCGCGAGGTCGGCGGCCGCTGGACGTCGACGCCGTCGCCGATGTCGTCTCGCGCCTCTCGTGGCTCGCGATCGATCTGGGCCCGCGGCTCGTGGATCTCGAAGTGAACCCGCTCATCGTCCGCCGGCAGGGCGGGGGAGCGGTCGCGGTGGACTGCCGGGGAACTCTCACCGATACCTCCAACCAAGGAGCGCATCCATGAGCTGGACGCGAAGCCTTCTGGCGCTGGTCGCGGTCATCACGCTCGCCGCCGCGCCCGCTTCCGCGCAGAGCGTCCTGCGCATCGGCCTCAACGACGATCCCGACGCCCTCGACCCGACCATCAGCCGCGCCTATACCGGCCGCCTCGTCTTCGCCGCGCTCTGCGACAAGCTTCTCGACGTGACGCCCGATCTGAAGATCGTGCCGCAGCTCGCCACCAGCTACGAGTGGGGACCGGGCCAGCGCTCCGTGGTCCTGAAGCTCCGGCCCGGGGTCAAGTTTCACGACGGCGAGCCCTTCAATGCCGAGGCGGTGCGCTTCAACATCGAGCGCCACCTGACCACCCCGGGCTCGTTCCGGAAATCCGAGATCGGCGAGGTCAAGAGCGTGGACGTGATCAACGACCTCACCGTGCGCATCAATCTCTCGGAGCCGCTGGTGCCGCTGCTCGCCGCGCTCACCGACCGCGCGGGCATGATGGTGTCGCCCAAGGCGGCGAAGGAGCTGGGCGACAAGTTCGGCACGCGGCCGGTGTGCGCGGGGCCGTACAAGTTCGTGGAGCGCGTGGCCCAAGGCAAGATCGCGCTCGAGCGCTTCGCCGACTACTGGGACAAGAGCCACATCTTCATCGACCGCGTCGAGTTCCTGCCCATCACGGACTCGACGGCGCGCCTGGCCAGCCTGCGCTCCGGCGACCTCCACATGATCGAGCGCGTCTCCCCGAGCGATCTCGCCCAGATCCGCGCCGACGCCAAGCTCAAGGTCGTGGGCGTGCCCGAGCTCGGCTACCAGATGATTCCGCTGAACGTGGCCAACGGGCCGAAGGGCAAGGTGCTGGGCGCTGATCCGCGCATCCGACAGGCCATCGACCTCGCCATCGACCGCGAGACGATCGTGAAGACGATCTTCGCCAACGAGTACATTCCCGGCAACCAGTTCGTCAGTCCGTCGAGCCCGTACTACAACGCGAAGTTCCCCGTGCAGAAGCGCGACGTGGCCAAGGCCAAGCAGCTCCTGCGCGAGGCCGGCGTCCCGAGCCTCGCCTTCACGCTGATCGTGCCGCCGGAGCGCGACCGTCAGGAAGCCGCGCTCGTGATCCAGGCCATGCTCGCCGAGGCCGGCATCACCATGACCATCCAGTCGCAGGAAAACGTCACCATGCTGCAGGCGGGGCAGCGCGGCGACTTCGAGGCGTACTTCACGTTCTGGAGCGGGCGGCCGGATCCCGACGGCAACATCTTCACCTTCACGGTCTGCAACGGCCGGCAGAACGACAGCCACTACTGCAACCCGGAGCTCGACCCGTTCCTCACCAAGGCTCGCCACGTCCCCGAGCCGGCGGAACGGAAGAAGCTCTACGATCAGACCACGCCCATCCTGCTGCGCGACGTGCCCCGCCTCATCCTGTGGCACCGCCGCGTCTTCACGGGGCTGAGCATCAAGGTCCAGGGCTTCACGCCGCACCCCGACGGCATCATCCGGCTGCAAGGGCTCAAGCTCTCCTAGCGGAGGCCGGCGGGCATGTCGCTCGGACGCTACGTCGCGCGGCGGCTCCTTGCGCTCGTGCCCACGCTCGTGTTCGTGTCCATGCTGATCTTCTCGCTGCAGCAGCTCCTTCCCGGCGATCCGGCGCTGGCGCTCGCCGGCGAGGAACGTGACCCGGCGGCCGTGGCCGCGATCCGCGCCAAGTACCATCTCGACCGCCCCATGGTGGTCCAGTACCAGATCTGGCTCGGCAAGGTCCTGCGCGGTGACTTCGGGGAGTCGCTGCGCAACCGGATTCCCGTGTCGGAGCTGCTCGCATCAAAGCTTCCCGTGACGATCGAGCTCGCGGTGGGCTCGATGCTGGTGGCCCTCGCCCTGGGGCTTCCCGCGGGAGTCCTCTCCGCCACGCGCAAGGGCACGCCGGTCGACGTCCTGGCCAATCTCGCGGCGCTCTCGGGGCTGTCGGTGCCGCATTTCTGGCTCGGGATCATGCTCATCCTGCTCTTCGCGGTGCGCCTGGGGTGGCTGCCCGCCTCCGGCTACGCGCCGCCGTGGGAGGATCCCGTCCGCAATCTCACCACGCTCCTCCTGCCGTCGATCGTGCTGGGCACGGGCGTGGCCGGCGTGATGATGCGCCATACGCGCAGCGCCATGATGCAGACCCTGGAGGCGGACTACGTGCGCACGGCGCGCGCGAAGAGCGTGCCCGAGCGCCTCGTGGTCCTCAAGCACGCGCTCCGCAACGCGCTGATTCCCATCATCACCCTGGGCGCCATCGAGTTCGGCCGCCTCCTGTCGGGGGCCGTGCTCACCGAGCAGATCTTCAACATTCCGGGCTTCGGCAAGCTCCTGGTCGACGGTGTCTTCAACCGTGACTACGCGGTGGTGCAGGCGGTGGTGCTCGTCTCGGCCGCGCTCTACGTGCTGCTGAACCTGCTCGCCGACGTGCTCTACTTCCTGGCCAATCCCCGCATGCGAGGCAGCGCGTGACGGACGCGCGCCGCCTCCAGGTGGCCCAGCGTCTCGCGCGCCGGCCGGCCACCGTGATCGCGGCGGCCATGGTCGGCGGCTTCATCGCCATCGCGCTCTTCGCCGCGCACCTGGCACCCTTCGAACCGACGGCCACGGACTTCGCCGCCGTCAGGAAGCCGCCGTCCGCCGCGCATCTGCTCGGCACCGACGAGGTGGGCCGCGACGTGCTGTCCCGCCTCATCTGGGGCGCGCGCGCTTCGCTCATGGCCGGCGTCATCCCGGTGAGCCTGGCCCTGACGCTCAGCATTCCGCTGGGGCTCCTCTCCGGCTACGCGGGCGGATGGGTCGACAGCTGGATGATGCGCCTCAACGACGCCATGCTCGCGGTGCCGTTCCTCATCGTGGCCATCGCGCTGGCCGCCTTCCTGGGCCCCAGCCTGCGCAATGCCATGATCGCCATCGGCATCGCCTCGCTGCCCACCTTCGTGCGGCTGGCTCGCGGGACCGTGCTCGCGCTCAAGACGGAGGACTTCGTGGAGGCGGCGCGCGCGCTCGGCTGCTCGCGCCGGCGCATCGCCGTGCGCCACATCCTGCCCAACATGCTGCCGCCGCTCATCATCCAGTCGAGCATCGCGGTGGCGGCGGCCATCATCGCCGAGGCCAGCCTCGCGTTCCTCGGCCTGGGCCAGCAGCCGCCGGCGCCGTCCTGGGGCAGCATGCTCAACGCGGCGCAGCGGTATCTCTCCCAGGCCCCGTGGATGGCCCTCTACCCGGGGCTGACCATCTTTGCCATCGTGATGGCCCTCAACGTGCTGGGCGACGGCCTCCGCGATGCGCTCGACCCACGGTACTATTGACGGGCACGCACCGGCACCATGACCCGAGGAGGTCAGACATGAGCTCGATCTGGATGAAGCCGATCACCGGCCCGAAGGCATGGCGGGGCGATGCGCTCGCCCATGACCCGTCGTGGCTCGTCACCCTTACCGCGGCCGAGATCGCCGACATCGACCGCGCGCTGGCCGCCGCGAAGGCTTCGGGCCGCCCCATGGCGGACGTGGGGCGCGAGGAGTTCCCCCTCGGCGCGCTGCGGCCGCGCCTCGAGGAGACGCTCGCGGAGCTGACGGACGGGCGCGGATTCGTGGTGCTGCGCGGCCTGCCCGTGGAGCGGTACAGCGACGACGACGTCGGCCTCATCTTCTGGGGGCTCGGCCGCTACCTGGGCTCACCCCTCTACCAGAATCCCCAGGGCGATCTCCTCGGCCACGTCTACGATCACGGGCGCACCTACGGCAACATCGACGTGCGCGGCTACGAGACCGCGGCGTACCTGCCCTATCACACCGATGCGGGCGACATGGTCGGCCTGCTCTGCCTGCGCCGGGCGGTCGCGGGGGGCCTCAGCAGCATCGTGAGCTCGGTGACGGTGCACAACGAGATCCTGGCCCGCCACCCCGAGTACCTGGGCCTGCTCTACAACGGCTTCTACTACATCCGGCGCGAGGCGGCGCTGACCGAGCGCGGAGTGTCGGACCGGCCCATCCCCGTGTTCGGCAACCAGGGCGGCGTGGTGAGCTGCCGGTACATCCGCAACCAGATCAACGCGGGCGCCGTGAAGCGGGAGGTGCCCCTGACGTCCCTGGAGAAGGCCGCGCTCGACTTCCTCGACGAGCAGACGCGACGCCCGGACCTGAGACTCGACATGGACCTGGCCCTCGGCGACATCCAGCTCGTGAACAACTACACGGTGCTCCACTCCCGCACCGAGTTCATGGACGGTCCGGAGCCGCATCAGAAGCGACACATGCTGCGACTGTGGCTCAAGTTCCCGAAGCCGTGGCCGCTCAGCCCGGAGTTTCCCGCGCACATGGGCTACAAGCCGGCGCAGGACACCCCCGTGCTGGTCGAAGCGGAGCGCTGACGGCCGCGGGCAGGATCAGTTCGGGCAGTTGAGGCCGGCCGGGAGTCGGGTCGAGCCGTCGGTGTCCGCACTTCGTATCTGTGCGCACGTGAGCCCGGCCGCCTCGTAGAGATCTGCCGCGGTGAGGTTCGCCTTGGCAAGGTTTGCCTTGCTGAGGTCGGCCCGGCTGAAGTAGGTGCCGCGCAAGTCTGAGGCTCCGAGGTCGGCCTCGCCGAGGTTGGCGCCGCGGAGATTCGCGCCGCGGAGATTCGCGCGCCGGAGGTCCGCCCGGCTGAGATCGGCTTGATTGAGATCGGCGCCCCGCAAGTTTGCCCCCGTGAGATTCGCCTGGCGGAGATTGGCTCTTCCGAGGTTCACGCCGCGCAGATCCGTGCCCGACAGGTCCGCCTGGCACAACGCCGGGCGGCTCTCCGGCGCGGCCCGTAGCACATCAGCGGCCGGACGCTTCCCGGCCAGCGGGCAATCCTGGGCCGCGGCCGGCCACGTCATGACGTGAGCCAGGAGGACGAGCCCGGCAGAGGCGAAGAGCGCGAGTCGTGTGTGCAGGCGCTTCATCATGTATCTCCGCATGAGAGGGGTAGGGTCAGGTCGACGCGACGGCGAAGAGCGGCCAGTCGCCCGGCACGCCCTTCAGCACCTGGCGCACGTCGATGTCGTAGTTGGCCCGCAGCAGCGCGAGGATGGATCCCGGGCTGGCCGAGGCCCGCTCCAGCCGGCCGAACCACTGGCAGAACGCAGCATCGTCGCTCCGGCTCGGAGAGTTGAAGGGAACGAGCACGCCCGGCCCCCAGCCTTGCTCGACGTGGCTCACGAAGTAGCTCCAGCGCTCCCGGGGCAGAGCCCATGGCTCCGCCTTGATCGACGCGAAGCTGCCGCACAGCACGAGGGCGGCCGTCCGCTCGGGATAGGTCGCGGAGAACATCAGCGACATCGATCCGCCCTCCGACCAGCCGAAGATCGTGGCCCGCTGGGACCCTGCGGCATCCATCACGGCCCGCACGTCGCCGATGCGCTCCTCGATGGTCTGCTCGCCCGTGCGATCGGAGAGCCCTGGCCGCGCTTGTCGAACCTCCAGATAGTAATCCCTCACGACTCTTCCCGCTGATTCGTGTACTCTTGCTGCCGAAGCGGGCAGGGTCGGACCAGTGGTGCCATGGAAGGGAACGCCGATGCCGAGCGTTGAAAGGAGGGTACGACGACCCATGCGATGCGCACGATGGAACATCATCGCGATCGGCAGCCTCCTCGCCTGTCTCGTGACCGGGGTCGCTGCGATCGCGCAGGACAAGTCTGCCGCCCCCGCCCAGGACAAGCCGGCCGACAACATGGAAGTGCTGCGCGAGAAGATGCGCGCGGACAAGAAGGTCGTGGTCGCCTCGGTGCTCCAGCTCACCGAGGGCGAGGCCAAGGCCTTCTGGCCGGTCTACAACGCCTATCAGAGCGACGCGATCAGCCACTACGACCGGCTCCTCGCTCTCGTCAACCAGTTCGCCAAGAACTACGAGACGATGAGCGACGAGACGGCCATGAAGATCCTGAACGACTATCTGAATCTGGAGCGGGACTATGTCGCGCTCCAGAGCAAGTACCTCCCGCGCTTCAAGAAGGTGCTGCCGCCCAAGAAGGTCGCGCGCCTCTACCAGGTCGAGAACAAGGCGCGGGCCCTCGTGAACTATGATCTCGCCCGCGAAATTCCCCTCGTCAAGTAGGCGTGGACACGGCGCCATGACCCCGCGGAAGAACGGAGGACAGCGATCGATGTGCAAGGCGCGACTCGTAGCCGGCCTGATGACGCTCGTGCTCGTGGCGACACCGTGGGCGAGCCCGTCTCCCGCCCAGGCCGCCTCCGCGGCGGAGATCAACAAGGACGCCAGCGCCGCGCTCGCCAAGCTCTTCGAGAAGGTGCCGGAGGCCAAAGCCCTCGCGGCGGATGCCAAGGGCATCCTCATCTTTCCCAGCATCGTCAAGGCCGGGTTCCTCTTCGGCGGCCAGTACGGCGAGGGCGTGCTGCGCAAGGGCGGCAGGGTCGCGGGCTACTACAACTCGATCGCGGCGTCGTACGGTCTGCAGGCCGGCGTGCAGAGCTTCGGGTACGCCCTGTTCTTCATGACCGATAGCGCGCTGGCCTATCTCGACAAGAGCGAGGGCTTCGAGATCGGCGTGGGCCCGAGCATCGTGGTCGTCGACGAGGGCACGGCCAAGACGCTCACCACCACGACGGGCCGGAAGGACGTCTACGCCTTCATCTTCTCCCAGAAGGGGCTCATGGCGGGTCTCGGGCTGCAGGGCTCGAAGATCAGCCGCATCGAGAAGTAGCGTCCCGCTTCCCGCTGACAACGCACGGTCCCGGGATTCGTTCCCTCCCGGGGCCGCGCCCATGATGGTCGGCGCCAGAGGCTGACTCCGCGGAACGTTCGGCCCGGATCGACGTTTGCACGGGCATGAACGATCCGCGTGTCCGGGTCAGAGAGAGCGCAGGCCCCCGCCTCGGGCGGCTCGTCCGGACGGCCGCGGCCGTCGCCGTCGTCTTCCTCGCCTCCGGCACCGCCACGGTCCGGGGCGATGGTCCCGTCGCCGTCGAGATCGTGGACTCGATGTACGCGCCTCCCGACCTGACCGTCGCCCCCGGCACCACCGTCCGCTGGATCAACCGGGACGAGGAAACCCACACCGTGACCTCGACCACGGAGCTCTTCAAATCCGGCGGGCTCAACCTGGGCGACGAGTACACGCACACCTTCACGACACCGGGCGTCTACCCCTACACGTGTGCCCTGCACGATTTCATGCAGGGGACCATCACGGTCAAGTAGCCGACAACGGAGGAGAACAGCATGGATCGCATGGATCGCCGCGGGTTCCTCGAGTGCATGGCGTGGGTGGGTACGGGCGTGGTGTGGACGGCCAGCGGGGGCGTCTTCTCATCTCGCGTGCTTTCGGCCGAGGCCGCGGAGGCGGCGACGGGGAGCTTCAGCTTCGTCCAGATCAGCGACAGCCACGTCGGCTTCAAGGGCGAGGCCAACAAGGACGCCGCAGCCACGCTGCAGCAGGCCGTGGCGAAGATCAACGCCATGCCGGCGCCGCCGTCGTTCATCGTGCACACGGGAGACATCACCCACGGGCAGAAGGCGGGCGCCTTCGACACGGTGGCGGAGATCCTCAAGGGGGCCAGGGCCGAGCGCGTCATCTACATTCCCGGCGAGCACGACGTGTTTCTCGATGGCGGCAAGGAGTATCTCGGCCGCTTCGCCAACGGCGGCCCGGGGTGGCAGAGCTTCGACCACAGCGGCGTGCACTTCGTCGCCCTCGTCAACGTGCTGAAGTACAAGGGCGAGAAGATGGGCGCCCTCGGCCCCGAGCAGCTCGCGTGGCTCAAGCAGGACCTGGGCGGCCTGTCGAGCAGCACGCCCGTGGTCGTCCTCGCCCACGTGCCGCTCTGGAGCGTCTATCCGCCGTGGGGCTGGTTCACGGAGGATGCCCAGCAGGCGACGGCGCTCCTGACGCGCTTCGGCTCGGTCACCGTGCTCAACGGGCACATCCACCAGGTGCTCCAGAAGGTGGAAGGCAACGTGACCTTTCATACCGCGCTGTCGACGGGATTCCCGCAGCCCGCCCCCGGGATGGCCGCAGGCCCGGGGCCCATGAAGATCCCCGAGGAGCAGGCGCGGCCCATGATCGGCCTCCGCGAGGTGCGCTACGTCGTCGGCACCTCGCCGCTGGCAGTCATCGACTCGACCCTGGCCTGACGACCGGCGGCCGGGGCGCGGCGACGCCGGGGCCTAGACCGTCTGCTCGATCTGTGAGCCGGCGGGCAGGGACATCTCTCGCCAGTCGGCATCGCGCGGCACGACCGCCTCGGCCGCCACGAGCTTCGTGTAGGTGGGCTCGATCCCGCGCGGCACGCCGCCGTCCGTGACCGTCCGCATGGCCTCGAGCAGGAGCCGCCGGGCCTGGATCACCGCGCGGTCGGCTGGGCCCAGGTGCTCGCGGCTCCGATCCACGATCGGCCCCATGCTCTCCTGGATGGCGCGATCCTGCGTGTTGATGCCGTCGATGCCCGTGAAGCTCTCCGTCTTCTGGACCTGGCGGTCGAGGAGGTAGTTGTTGCCGCGATTCCGCTTGGAGCGGAACGTGGTCTGATCGACGTCGAGCGGCCCGTTGCCGAGCCGCCGCTCGAGGCGATCCTCGTCGGTGAGCGGCGCCTCCGTGGTGCTGTACTCCCAGTTGTAGACCATGGTGTTCAGGTCGTCGATCGGCACCCACATGTGGCCCGCCACCAGCGGCACGCCGCCCTCCGACCGCGAAGGCCGGATCTGGTGGAACGGCATGATGAAGTGATACGTGCGCACGTGGATGTTCTCACCCAGCGGCCGGATGCCCGCGTAACGGTAGCCGTAGTCCGTGACGTCGAGGGCCAGCGTGGGGGCCTTGCCGCGCACGAACGGGTTGTCGGGCTTGAAGCCGGGCCGAGAGCTGTTGCTGGTGAGGAGCCGGTGCATGATCGGCGCGTGCGAGGTGTCGATGCCGCCTTCCAGGCCCTGGAGCCAGTTGGTCTCCTGGATGACCTTCGACACCGTGACGCGGCTCGGGGGCACACGGGTCCACGCAAAGTCCGGAGCCGCCGGCCGCCGCTCGGCCGGCCCCAGGTAGGCCCACACCACGCCGCCCACCTCGACGGTGGGATAGGACGTGATCGCGATCTTGTCCTTGAACTGGAGCTCGGCAGGCTCGTTCATCATGTCCACGCACCGGCCATCGGTGTCGAACTTCCAGCCGTGGTACACGCAGCGCAGCCCGCATTCCTCGTTGCGCCCGAAGAAGAGCGAGGCGCGGCGGTGCGGGCAGAACTCGTCGAGGAGCCCGACCCGTCCCTCGGAGTCGCGGAAGGCGATGAGGTCTTCGCCCAGGAGCCGCACCCGCACGGGCGCGCCGTCGGGCTCCGGGAGCTCCCGGCCGAGCAGCGCCGGCATCCAGTACCGGCGCATGGTGTCGCCCATGGGCGTGCCCCGATCGACCCGGGTCAAGAGCGCGTTGTCTTCGCGAGAGAGCATCGTCCGTTCCCTCCTGTGGCGGAGAAGGTTCCGAGCCCGTCCGGGCGCAGTCTAGCACCGGCCCCGCCGGCACGTCACAGGCCTTTCCCGCTGGCGTCCTGCGCCCGGGTGGGGTACAAGGGCCGTGGTCCAGTCGCACAGCCCAGGGAGGCGTGATGGCCACCGCCGATCCGGTCGAGTTCAATCCGCTCTCGCCCGAGACCATCGAGGACCCGTACCCGCTCTACCAGCGGCTGCGCGCGGACGCGCCCGTGCATCGAAGCCCGCTCGGCATGTGGGTGCTCTCCCGCTACGATGACGTCGCGATGTTCCTGCGCGATCCGCGCTTCGGGCGCCGCGGCTTCCAGGAGGTCATCTCAACGCGCTTCGGTCATCCCGGGTTCGGCCGTTCCATGCTCCTCCAGGATCCGCCCGATCACACGCGGCTGCGCACCCTCGTCAGCAAGGCATTCACGCCCCGCGTGGTCGAGGGGCTCCGCGGGCAGATCCAGAGCCTGGTGGACGGGCTGCTGGACGGCATGGCGGCCCGCGGCGAGGCGGATCTCATCGCCGAGCTGGCATACCCGCTGCCCGTCAGCGTGATCAGCACGATGCTGGGCGTGCCCGTGGAAGATCGCGGGCGATTCCGGGCGTGGTCCTCCGACATCGCGCGGAGCATCGAAGCCCTCATCGTGTCCGACCCCGAGATCGTCGCGCGCGGCAATGCCGCCGGGCGCGCTGTCACCGAGTACTTCCAGGATCTGCTCGCGGAGCGGCGGCGCCATCCGCGGGCCGACCTGCTCTCCGGGCTGATCGCGGTCGAGGAGGCCGGAGATCAGCTCTCCACGGAGGAGCTGCTCGCCACGATCGTGCTGCTGTTCCTCGCCGGTCACGAGACGACGACCAACCTCATCGGCAACGGCGTGCTGGCGCTCCTCCGTCATCCCGCGGAGCTTCGACGCCTGCGCGAGGATCCTGCGCTCATCGGCCCCGCCGTCGAGGAGCTCCTGCGCTTCGAGAGCCCGGTGCAGCGCGTGAGCCGGATCGTCTACGAGGACGTGACCATCGAGGGATGCACGATCCCCGGGGGCTCGCTCGTGATGGGACTGCTGGGCGCCGCCAATCGTGATCCAGCGCACTTCCCACAGCCGGAGCGCCTCGACCTTGGCCGCCAGGACAACCGCCACCTCGCGTTCGGCTGGGGCATACACTTCTGCCTGGGCGCGCCCCTGGCCCGGCTGGAAGGCCAGATCGCGATCGGCACGCTCCTCGCTCGCCTGCCCGCCCTCGCGCTCGCGACGGAGCGCGTCCAGTGGCGCCAGACGTTCACGCTGCGCGCGCTCGCCGCGCTGCCCGTTCGCTTCTGATCCCGCGGCCGTGCGCGGCGTCGAGCAGATCCCGTGGCTCTACGACATCGCCTGCGGGATCTGCGAGCGGGGCGGCATCGGGAGGTGGCGCCGTCTGCTGACTGCCGGCGCCCGCGGCGCCGTGCTCGATCTCGGCTCCGGAACCGGGCGCAACCTGCCTCAGTTACCCCGGGGCGTGACCGCCGTCGCCCTCGATCCGTCCCTGGACGCGCTGAGACGCGCGCGCCGGCGCGCGCCGGGCGTGCCGCTCGTGGCGGGCTCCGCGGAGGCGCTGCCGTTCCGGACCGGGACCTTCCACACGGTGCTGAGCGGGTTCGCGTTCTGCAGCGTGGGTGATCCGCGCGCCGGCCTCGAGGAGGTGCGGCGCGTGCTGCGGGCCGATGGGCAGCTGCGCATGCTGGAACACGTCCGCTCCACGACGGCCTGGCGCGCGCGCCTCCAGGACGTCATCCAGCCTCTGTGGACGCGGATCATGGGGGGGTGCCACCCGAACCGGGAGACCGAGCGGGTCGTGGAGGCGGCGGGATTTCTGATCGACGCTTCGGAGAGGCGCGCGAAGGGCACCGCGCGGCTCTTCAGCGCGCGAGCGCGGAGAGGGTTGCCAGGACGGGATCCGTGATCTACGCTCTCCTCCTCGAAAGGAGGCCGCCATGGCCGCGAAGAAGGGGACCGGGCTCTTGATGGTGTGGACCGACGTGCCGGCAGACAAGGAACCGGACTTCAACCGCTGGTACAACGAGGAGCACCTCGCGGAGCGGATGTCCGTGCCCGGCTTCCTGAACGCGGCCCGCTACGAGGCGGTGAAGGGCGGGCCCAAGCATCTCGCCGTCTACGAGCTGGAGAGCCCGGCGGTGCTGGACAGCCCCGCCTACAAGAAGGTCCAGGCCAACCCCACGCCGTGGACGAAGCGCTCTTCCCCAGAGGTCATCGGCACCGCGTTCATCCGCAACGTCTACACGATGATCCATCCGCGGGCGCTCTCGCCGGCTGCGGCGTCCAGCGACATGGCGCCGGCCCTCCAGCTCGGCCGCATGGACGTGCCTGCCGCGGTCGATGCCGAGTGGAACGAGTGGTACAACACGATCTACGTGCCGAACTACGAGAAGGTCCCCGGCGTGATCCGCGGCCGCCGCTATCGCGCGCTCACCGGCACGCCGACCTATCTGACCTTCTACGAGTTCGAGCACCCGCGGGTGTCGGAGACGCCGGAGTGGATGGCCCAGCGCGACGCCGTGCCCGCCTCCGTGCGCATGCGCGAGCACATGCGCCACGCGCCGGGCTCGCCCGGCGTCTACGTCAAGACCTTCCAGCTCTCCCGCTGAGGCCCATCCGCATGCGCGCCGCCGTCATGCGCAACCGCGGGCTCGTGGTCGCGGACGTCCCCGACCCGGAGCCGGGGCCCGGGGAGGTCCTGGTCAGGACGCTGGCGTGCGGGATCTGCGGGTCCGATCTCCACGCCCTGAAGCACGCCGACAAGTTCGTCGAGAACTCGCGCCGGATCGGCAATCCGATCGTGATGGACCTGAGCCGCGACGTGATCATGGGCCACGAGTTCTGCGCCGAGATCGTCGACCACGGCCCACGGACGACGAAGGCGCTGCCCGCGGGCACCCGCGTGTGCTCGCGGCCCACGCTCATGCGGCCCACGGGCCCGCAGAGCATCGGCTACTCGAACGACAACCCGGGCGGCTACGCGCAGTACATGCGCCTGAGCGAGGCGCTGCTGCTCCCGGTGCCCAGTGGACTTCCTACGGACCACGCGGCGCTCACCGAGCCGATGGCCGTGGGCGTCCATGCCGTGGCCAAGGCGCGTCTCGGGCCGGACGACGCCCCGCTCGTGATCGGGTGCGGCCCCGTCGGGCTCGCCGTGATCGCCGCCCTGCGCCTCCACGGGATCCGGCCGATCGTGGCCGCCGACTTCTCGAGACGCCGGCGCGACCTGGCGATCCAGCTCGGGGCCGACGTGGTGGTGGACCCTGCCGGGGGCGCGCCCTGGACGAGCTGGCGGGAGGCCGCCGTCTACCGCGACGCCAGCCGGGCGCCGGCGCTGCCGCCGTGGATTCCAGGGCCGGCCGTACGCCCCGCCGTGGTCTTCGAGTGCGTGGGCGTCCCGGGGGTGCTCGACGATCTGATGGCGGCCTCGCCGCGCGGCACGCGCATCGTCGTGGTCGGCGTCTGCATGGAGGCGGACACGATCCACCCCATGCTGGGGATCAGCAAGGAGCTGAACCTCCAGTTCGTGCTGGGCTACACGCCGGACGAGTTCGCAGCCACCCTCGCCCACATTGCGGCCGGCCGAATCCCGACGACGCCGCTCATCACCGGGCACGTCGGCCTCGAGGGCGTGGCCCAAGCCTTCGTCGATCTGGGCTCGCCCGAGCGTCACGCGAAGATCCTCGTGCATCCCTGAGCGCGCGGCCGGTGTGGACGCACCGGCCGCGCGGCGTGCCTGCTCGCGCAGCGGGCGGCTAGCGGAACATGCGCAGGATGGCGAGCAGGATGATGGCGCCTATCACGGACATGATGAAACCGGCCGGATGAAACTTCGCGCCCTCCGCGGGCTTGCTGATGGCGCTCCCGACGAAGCCGCCGATCAGGGAGCCGACGATGCCGACGGCCGTGGTCGCAAGGAAGCCCATGGCATCGGCTCCCGGCATCACCGCGCGCGCGATGAGCCCGATGACGAACCCCACGATCACGGACCAGATCAGATGGAGCATGCGGTCCTCCCTTCTGTCTCGGGGATGTTGAAGAGCACGGCCAGTGCCGCGGCCCGGTAGGACCCGGGGCCCCGAAGCTAGTCCTCCTCGGCGTGCAGCACAAGGGGGAGAGGATTTCCCGCGCGGGCTCGCCAGTTCGTGATTGAGGAGGGTCAGCCGATGGTGTAGATGAGGGTAATCGCCCGCTTCCGTTCCGCTCGCAGACGAGGAGGATGCACATGACGATACGGATCCTGACGGCGGCCCTGGTGCTTGCACTGATGCGGGTGGCCGGGGCCGATGCCGATGAGCCCGGGGGAGGGATGTCGATCTCCGCGCCTCCGCTCGGCGCGGTGAGACCCGCAGTGACGATCCAGGTCACGCAGACGCCGGAACCTTCCGGGACTGCGTCGCCAGGAGTGCGTGCGGAGCCCGGGAGCGAGCCCTTGCTCACCCTGGACGAGGCGGTCGCGCTCGCGCTCAAGGACAATCGCGGCGTCCGCACGGCGACGCTCGAGGTGGGCCGGGCCGGCGATCGGATCGGGGCGGCGAAGACGCGCCGCTTCCCGTCCATCCACGTCGGTGCCGGCGGCGATTACCCGCTCGCTCCGATCAACATGACATTCAATCAGGGCGATTTCGGCACGTACCCGGGTATCGGGCCGGTACCCGCCACGAACACGACGCTGTCGACGCAGAACCTCATGGTCACCGCGTCGGCGGCCATCGTCCAGCCGCTGGCCCGGCAATACCGGCTCGGCCTCACCGTGGATCAGCTCGGCGTCGCCCAGGACATCGCGCGCGAGGATCTCCGCACGCAGCAGCAGGCGGTCGTCAACGACGTCAAGCGCGCGTACTACCTCGTGCTGCAGGCGCAGAGCGCGCGCGAGGCCGTGCAGGAGGCCGTTCGGTCGCTCCGCGAGCTCGACCGGGTCGTGACCGCGCAGCTCGCGGAGCGCAAGGCGCTCAAGGCGGACAGCCTGGACGTCAAGACGCGCCTGGCCCAGGCGGAGACCGACGCATTTGCCGCGTCGAACGACCTCGCCACGCGGAAGGAGCAGCTCAACCACATCATGGGCCGGGAGCCCAATGTCCCGTTCCGCGTGAGCCCGGTGCCCGATGCCACGCCGTTCGAGACCGACCTCGACGCCGCCCAGACGCAGGCTATCCGCCAGCGGCCGGAGCTGACCCGCTCCGAGCTCCAGGTGCGCTTCGCCGACTACGATCTCCGCATCAAGAAGTCGGAGTTCATCCCCGATGTCGACCTGGTCTTCCGCTACCTGCACCCGATCACGAGCGATCGGCTCCCGCAGAACATCACCATCGCGGGGATCGAGATGACCTGGGAGCTCTTCGACTGGGGCCGGAAGCGGCAGGAGGCCGCCGAGCGCGAGAAGGCCATGCAGCAGGCGCAGACCACCTCGGCCGAGCTGCGCTCCCGCATCACGATCGAGGTGAACACGCGCTATCGCAAGCTCGAAGAGGCCAAATCCCGACTCCGGGTCTCGGAGCTCGGGCTCGAGGCGGCGCGCGAGCGGCTCCAGGTCACGACCAAGCGCTACGCCGAGCGCACGGCGCTCCTCGCGGACGTGCTGCAGTCGCAGGCCGGCGTGGCCTCCGCCAACGATCAGTATCAGGTCGCGCTCCTGGGCTTCTGGACGGCGCGCGCGGACTTCGAGCGGGCCCTGGGCGGCGAGCAGAAGTAGGCGAGCCGAAGCTCTAGCACGTCACCGGGTCGCGGATGAGCGGGCACGTCATGCAGTGCCCGCCGCCGCGGCCCCGCCCCAGCTCCGCCCCGACGATGGTGATCACCTCGATGCCTTCCTTGCGGAGCAGCGCGTTGGTGTACGTGTTGCGATCGTAGGCCATCACGACGCCCGGCGAGAGCGCCACGAGGTTGTTGCCGCTGTCCCACTGCTGGCGCGCGGCCGCGTAGGCGTCGCCACCCGTGGGCACCACACGCAGCTTCTTGAGGCCGAGCGCCTCGGCCACCACCTCGACGAACGGCCTCGTCTCGCGCGTGACCTCGACGCCGCCGGGCTTGTCGCTGGGGCGGAGCGAGATGGTGTGGACGGCGTCCATGATGTCGGGGAACAGCGTGACCACGTCCCGATCGGCGAAGGTGAACACGGTGTCGAGGTGCATCGCGGATCGGAGCTTCGGCATGGCGGCGATGACGACGCGGTGGGCTGCTCCCTTGGCGAACAGCGCCGCCGCCACCTGGGTGATGGCTTGCCGAGAGGTACGCTCGCTCATGCCGATGAGGACGGCGCCGTTGCCGACGGGCATGACGTCGCCGCCTTCGAGGGTCGCCGAGCCCCAGTGCTTGTCCGGATCGCCCCACCAGACCTGGATGTCCGCG
>Ga0335070_10004635_pt1 | contig 16099 bp, 17 predicted proteins | sample Lox_Sample_13_FD_206722 | JGI IMG/M metagenome (GOLD analysis project Ga0335070, IMG submission 206722) | Soil microbial communities from Loxahatchee National Wildlife Refuge, Florida, United States - Lox_Sample_1.3 | ecosystem: Environmental > Terrestrial > Soil > Wetlands | place: USA... | reverse complement strand
CCCTTTGCCCTGAGGGGATGAAGGGGTCTCTCTTGAAGTCGTCACCGTCTCCACCGTGAAGCGCTTTCGTATGACCCGCGATGGATTCATCAAAAGACCTCCTCAGAGCCCTCCTAGGATTTGGCATTGAGGCCATCGTCAAATGGGACCCCTTCCTTTCATCTGTTATCCGGATGCTCCCGCTCGTCCGGGAAATAAACATTGTTCTATAGATGGGAGCTAAGCATGCACACATATCTTCACCTTCGCAGGTCTCACCATAAGTTTTTCCATTCGGGCATGGATCTTACGCGTTTCTGGAATCTTTTGGTATTTTTCCCAGTCAGCGACACTCTGCCAGGCCGCGGTCACGATATAATTCCGAGGCTTATCCCGAACCCGAAGAATCTCGCCTGAGATATAACCTTTTGCGAAAATTGACTGTGCCCTCAATTTCCGGAGAACTTTGGCAAAATCTGCTTCCTTTCCCTTCTTTACCTCCCGGTCGATAATGATTCTCACCGACATTGTCTTATCCCTCCCCTCTCAGCTATTCTGACCTTCCACGGCCCCGAAGCAGGTTTGCTCCGCGGCTTCTCTGATCACTTCCTCGGGAAAACCCACCCCCGCTTGGAATCTCATGAGTTGAGACTCACCCTGAGGCTGGAGCTCCTTCTCTTGATCATTCGCCCCTGAACCCTTCGGATTTTTCCTTCTTTTCTTTTTTAAATCTTTTTCGATTTCCGCTGGAGGTAAATCCTTCTGCGGGAGAGGACGTCCTCCCCTGGATGGATTCCTTCGCAGAGATCGAACCCTCTCCTATCGCCTCTTGATTGGCCATAGAAGCAGATACCTTTTCAGCCAAATCACTGAAAAGGTCCATTCCGATTTTACCCCCCATCTCTTCGATGCCCTTCAATCCAATACTCTCTTTCATCCCTTCGGTCGTCTTCTTAAACTCTCCCATCGCCTTGCCAATCGTCTTTGCCAATTCGGGGAGTTTCTTGGGCCCAAAGACAATCAAGGCGATCCCCAGAATAACCAACAGATCTGGCCCTGCAAGCATAAACCCTCCCTTCTAAAATTTCCGGAAGAAACATTCGTCATGACGAAGGATGCAAAAATCCTCTCCTATCTGCGGCCATCAGAAAGCCCATCGGGTCTTTTGGGGGGCAGGTCAATCTTCTCTTTCTCTGTCGCAGTTTTGAAGTTTCGGATTGCCTTTCCCATGTTTTCCCCAATCTGAGGAAGCTTGCCAGCACCGAAAATGATTAAGGCAATGACCAGAATGATGATCAACTCCGGCATTCCAATACTTCCCATGTGTGTCCTCCTTTAAAGGAATGATGTCTTGAAATCATCCGCTTACGCGATGTTGATACATCTTTGTTGAAAATGATTCCGACGACGCCACGTTGTGGATCAATCATAGCATCAAAGGTTCATCAGGAAATCGAAGACAAATGGGCCCTCTTAACAACGAAGGACTAAGGTGTTCTGATTGAGAGAAGGTATGTCGGAAGATAAATGAGGGAACAGCTCGAATGGATAGATCCCAGGTTGAAGCCTCTTGAAAAAAGCACTCGAGTCAAATATTTTTAATCCACCCTGATTCGCGGCCGCAAGATACTCCTGATCGAAAGCCTCAAAGCCCAAATTGGGAGAAAGAAAATCGGCTGAGGCCACGGTGTAGTAACCGGTGTAAGCGGATGACACGGGGATAGCTAATGAAATTGCGGTAACCAGAATAACCTGGAGAATCTTCCTCTTCACGTCAAAAATCGCAACCCCGTCGTGTCTTGCCAACCGCCTTGATCAAACGCTGGGTTTCCGCTTAACAAATTAAAATCTATCATGATTTTTTCTAAATGTCAATCCAACCCATGCTACTCCTCCCGTTCTTCTTTCCTCAATTTTGTCTTCCCGAAGCCTTCCGAAGGTCGCTGAGGAAGTCAGGCGGAATTCTGTACCCTAAATCCTGTGCCTTCTTAATATCCGCCCAGGATTTGTCGTACTGTTGCCTCGAGTAATGAGCAACGCCCCGATTAAAGAAGACCTGAGGATCCTTTGAATCTATCTCAAGGGCCTTATTGTAATCAGAAATGGCCTTGTCATATTGGCCTTTTTCGATATAGGCGTTTCCCCGGTTACAGTAGGCTCGAGCCTCCTTTGAGTCGATCAGAAGGACTGCGCTATAATCCGAGATCGCTTGATCAAGTTGGCCTTTGCGCCTGTAAGCAATCCCGCGATTCAGATAGGCCTCCGCGTAGCTGGGGCTGACATCGAGAGCCTTGTTGTAATTCGAGATCGCTTGATCATTTTCTCCTTGCTGCAGATATTGGGTTCCTAAAGCAAAGTAGGCTTCCGCTTGCTTGGTCGGAACTGGACGGTTTGATCCGCACGAGAATAACAAAGGAATGAAGATCATAACCATGGTACCCATCCATCTCGCCGCCATGTCTTTCATGAGAGGGCTCCTTAGCTATCGTTAATTTTTCCACGCCAAAAGATTGCATTTCTTTGCTGGAAGGACTCTTTCCATATTCTTGCCGAGCCATATTCTAGGACTTTATCCCAGAGAACAAAGACAGTCCGTTCGAGCTTCATATCAATCCTCGATCCGCCCATAGAAACGAAACATTTGGGAGAGACCGAATATCTCTCACCGATTAAACTCTACATTCTTTGGCAGAATCTGTCAATCGCTGACAGAAAAGGAGGTGAAAAGAGGCCGGCCATCGGCTTGCCTCGGGGCCTGGCGACGAGCAAGATTCATTTGCCCGGTCAGTTTATTCGTGTAAGATCGACGGACTTAAACAATCCATCCCTGCTTATCGATGCCTGCTTTCGTACGGCAGAGGACCGGGTTTCGAGATGCTTGCCCTCTGGAGATCCATTCACTTTCTAAGGGCTTTCCTCAATCCCCAGAGACTGGCAAGACCAGATGCGAGAAGGAGCAGGGTGGAGGGTTCGGGAACAGGAGCGGGAGCAGGATCCGTGGGATTTTGAGATTCCCCTCCGGGGATGAATGGTGATAAGAAGGGCGTAGGGTCTGACGGAGGGACCGTCGTTGCCGGTGGATCTCCGCCGCTTGCCACAGGCGTTATGGGAGGGGTAGGGTTTGACGAAGGCCACGCGGGCGTATCGAGAGACTGAGATGACGGATCACCGGGATCTGAGGGTCCTCCTCCGGGGACCACGGGCAATGGGAAGGGCACAGGTTCCGGTGAAGGCACCGCGGGCGTATCGAAAATCTCGGGCGGTGGCTCGTCCGATGATGTCTTCACCGGCGGCACTTCAGACAACAGATTGGCGCATCGAGTTCGAGCGAAATTCGTGCCATCCGTGATCAATCTTTCACCCTTTGCAACCTTCAACCTTTTTTTCGTCCAGAAGATTTCTTCTCCAATGCGATACGAAACATGAAAATCTCCGCCTGCGCTGGCTTCGATTACTTTTGCCCTGTCCAATTTGAAATTCGAATAATGTTTGGCAACGACCGGATCGCGCCAGATAGCATTACTCAATTCCTGAACACTGTGGACCCCTCCGTCCACCACCGAGTAGGGATAGATCCGGGGTCGAATTCCGCCATCCCTTTGCTCCGTGGTGGAAGGTTGCCTGTCGTGCGTTGGCCTACTAACATCCTCAACTGAGAAAGGCCCTTGCATCGTAGGGAGGCCGATCCCCCGGTCTGTCACCTTTTTCTTGGAGGGATGTTTTTCGGAAAGATTTTTCAGATCGTCCCATAAAAAGGGCAGTAAGAGAGCAGTCGTCACCAGACCCATCCATAGGATTAGGTTTCGCAAAGGATTACGGTGCATTCCCCGATGTCTTCGATTTTTCATCGGTGCGTTCCAAAGAAGCCTGGTTTCTTATTCAAGATGACGCACTCCATCCCGCTTTACTGAGCGGCAATTTCTATGCCTGCGAATGTCAACCCCTCGATTTATGTCAATTGTTGAAACGGCGCAATAATTCCCGACAATTCATATGCATCTTTTTGAAATTCCTGTTGCCCATCGGAGAACGTCCACCATGGAAGAGATTTTCCTAAAAGCTCCAAATTATTTCTCTACGACTTGGACCCTCTCTCGGCCGGGCCTCCATCCTCACTCTCCCCCAATATCCTTGAAGAAGTCTGCCAGAGATTCTATAATTTAGTCGGGAGGCGATCCCCCGCAAATCCAATTCTGGAGCGTTAATTCCTTCAAGAGAGGTTATGTCCGCAAACCAGGGCTCGAAAAGAGAATTTAAACGGCTGCAAGAGCGGAAAGGAGGAGATGGATGCCACCGATTGAACTTACCCAGAGCGAGATGGATATGCTAAAAGACATCCTTCAAAAAGACCTTACAGAGCTGACTTATGAAGTCGCCTTCTGCCATAACCGAGAATCCGTTGCATTCCTGATGAAGAGAAAGGAGTTCATCGAAAGTCTCATACAGCGTCTATGAAGGAAGCTGGACGTAGAACGGAAGGGAGAAAGGCTCCGCCTTGTGTGTTTAAAACCTTGAAGGACATTGACCCTGCCACGGCCGAACTCATGTCCCTCTTGAAAGCAACGATGGTTTAATAGGGAGAAGAAAAGAAATTATCCAAAATATCGGTTAAGATTTCACTCAGGATTACCTCCACTCTTTCGGGGGTGGACCTCGGGACCGTTATCTCCTTTTCCGTTTCTACGTTTCGCGTAAAAACTTTGCCCTCACTTTTCACCCCGAGATGAATTGCCAATTGAACCGTGGTCTTAATATGGGATCGGAACAGACTTCCGGTCCCCTCCGTCCAGAATTTCTTGATTTCAATCGTCAGCACAGAATCCGGATCCATATTCTGCAGAGATTCGGGCGTCCCATCCCAATTTGAAACAGAAAGGATATTCAGCCCCAACCATGAAAGCCCCTCGCCCAAAGACTTTTCAAGGGCTCTTTCCAGGGGCATAGGAAAGCTTTCGAAACGAGTTGGGAGTCCCTGAACGGGGAAATGAATTCCAATGTAAGACTTTTCCTGGCGTTCGTCTTTAAAGGGAGCGATGCCAAGTCTCGAGCCGAGCTTTTGTTGGAGGGAGGGAAATGTCTTCCGAGGTTGATAGCGGAGAGGAATGGAGTAAATTTGTGCCTCAGCACAATCCACGATAAAGATAATCAAAAGAGGAATCAAAAGCAAATGGACCTTTAATTTCATCCATGGCCTCCTTAGACAAACCTTCCCTTCATCGGATGACAATTTTCTAAGACGGAACGACTGTTTTGTCAAATGCTTGTTCAGGAAGGCCAAATGATGGGCTGACGGTGAAGTACGTTTTGGACGGATTGGTTGCCTTTCATGCTTCCAGCCCGCGGTTCGTCAGGGTGATTTCCGGAATCGAGCTGAAACGAGGGGTGATCACCTCCAATAGTAGTAGCGGCGATACGGATAGGGGTAGTAGTAGGGATACGGATAATAATAGTACGGATAAGGATAATAGTAGGGGTATGGATACGCGTCGTAATAATATGGGCGGGGTTGCAGGCGGCATTCCGTACCGGTCACGCTCTCTTGAGAAAAAGTGACCGTGCAAACAGAATCGGTGGCCGCAAAATGGTATTCCCAAATCTCAAGGGTCTTCCCGTTTACAGTTTTATGCGTGATCAGGTCCGTGGTTCCCCACAGGGATATCACTTCTTCTTTCGTCATGTTAGGTCTAATATCTGAGACGTGACGCGGGTGGCATGAAGAAAAAATAAGAAAAAGAGCAACAGAAAACAATAGATAACCGATGCTTTTCGTCTTCATCTCTTCTCCTTCTTTCAGGAGAACTTTCCCGGCCCGGCCCTTCTCAAACAATTACCCCGTTAATTAATGCTAGTCATGGCGTCTAAAGAAATCAAGTGAAATAATTCGTCCCTCATGGCAGCCTTCACTTTTGCTTTTTGCCAAATCCAAGAGCTCTCCGGTAGAAGAGAAGGAAGCGAAGCCAAATCATTGATATTTTTATCTTGAAATGAGTCCTGAAGTCCATGACCCCTCCACATCTGGAGCCTTCAGGATTGTGTAAAGCAAAAGAAGTGCCAGGGACAGAAAAAATAACCGTTTTTAACAAGCTGAAATAATAAAGGTATTTTATTGGAAAGAGACCTCGGGGAAAGAAACTGTTGCAAAGCTCAACACGACTCTGAGATGAGGGTTGCAATATTCTCCACCCTTTTTTGTGGGCGGACTGCCTTCTTTCTGAATCATTGGTTTGAAAGCGTAGAGAGAGCAACGACAAGGTCCTTTAAAGCCGATGGAAGCGACGAAAAAAAACATAGAGATAAAAGTGCAAAATGCCCAGTTGGCAATATACAGAAATAAGAAGAGTCTTTAATCACTCTCCTCTGATGAGGAAAGAAATTTTCCAAAAAGGGAAAGGAGGTTCCACGATATCAGGACTCGCAAGAATGGTGTTGCATCAAAAACCTCTTAACTGGTTCAAAGAATTGACCCTTTCTCGAACAGACGGAAGCGGGATTGGGATGGCATGGGTCTTGCTGAAGAATGTTCGATGTATGGGACTCGGATTCGACGGAACCCGTTGATCGGGGGGCCCAAATCAGTTAGCCTGTTTATTTACGGAGACACAGAATGCCATTACCGATCGGTCATGCGACAATTGGTTTCACAGCTTACGATTTGTTTTGTAGGAACGGATCAAATTCGGATCGCTGGAAGGTTTTACCAGGAATTGTCATCCTTTCCAATCTGCCTGATGTAGACGTTGTTCTCGGGATTATTTTTCAAGGGAACGGGAGCGCCTTCCATCGAGGCCCCACGCATAGCCTCCTCTTTGCATTTATTTCCGGATTTCTAGCATTCAGGGTCTGGAAGTTATGGTCGCCGCGGTCGGGGGTAAACTTCAGAGTCTGCTTCATAACGATTTTGTCCCACATTTTAGCGGACTCTGTTTTCACGACGTCGCCCGTCTCGTTTTTCTGGCCTCTTATGGTAAATTGGAGCGGCGGTCACAGCGGTTTGAGACATGTTGTCAATTTGGTTCTATTTGGAAACTACCAGGATGTGACAATCATTTTGGGATGTGCATTCCTCATCCTCCTTTATCGAACCCTCAGAGAGTCTAGAGCAGTCATTCTTCGGAAGTAATTGAGCGATGAGAAACAAGAAGCTTTCTCGTCAGCCTTCTCCCCAGTCTTTCCTTCCGGTGGGCATAAGAAAGGCAAGAGGAATCGCAAACAAAAGCCCCAGCCCAAAAGAGAGAAAGACCGTCCTAAAACCATTCGCAGGCGTGGAACTTAAATGGAGAATCACTGTAATCAATGAGATTCCTAACGCCCCTCCGATGGATCTGAACATCCCTCGAAGCCCTGTGATGGTTGCGACCTTATCGGGCATTAATTCAATGCATGCATTATTGGAAGAAGGAAATATGAACCCCATGCCTATTCCATAAAGCATGACAATGAAAATGACGGTTTGCACAATTCCACGCTGGATTCCAATGACCGTTAAGAGCAGAAACCCCTGGTCGAGCAAAAAAGTGGTAAGAGAAATGACGATCAACCCCAACACCATAGGCCAGCGGTACCCCCATCGCCTCAGGTTAAAACTGACAACGACTGCCGTGCAAATGTTCCCTACAGCGCAGGGCGTCAGAATCATCCCGCTCACCATGGTCGACAATTTCAGCATAGAGGTGGCATAGTAAGGGATAATGTTAAAAATTCCGAAGACGGCCACTCCTACAACGGTGTTATAAAGGTTTGCGGCCAGAAAGGGCCTGGATTTCAGCAAGGCAATGTCCAGAATCGGACTCGGGTCTTTCTTCTCGTGACGCAAAAATAAAAAAACAAAACCCGCACTGATACCCCAAGCAAGCGCGGTGAGAAGAAATACCCCAACCGAGAGATTCTGACCGATAAGATTAAGGCCAATCATCAGGAAGAGAATTCCTCCAAAGAAAAAGGACGCCCCGACAAAGTCGATATGCGGGCGAGACAAGACCTTGGAATCCTTGAGCAGGAGAAGAATCAATCCGATCAAAAGAATCCCAATCGGCAAGTTAATGTAAAAAATATACCGCCAGGAATAGCGGCTGATAATCCAGCCGCCTAAGTTCGGGCCGACGATGCCCCCGATGGGGAAGATGCTGGCGGTGAGTCCAACGACACTTTGGCGGCTCTCTGGAAATTGATCGCTCACGATGGCGGTGGCTGTTGGGATAAAGCTTGCCCCCCCCACCCCTTGCAGAAACCTAAATGCGATGAGGGTATAGATATTGGGCGCAAAGCCGCAGGCAAGGGAACTCCCTGTAAATAGGATGAGAGAGGACAGAAATACCTTTTTAGAGCCGAAACTATCGCTCAACTTTCCAGATAACGGCATGACGCTGGTAATCGCGACCAAGTAGATTGAAATCGTCCACCCCGCCCAGAGGACATTGGTGCCGAACTCTTTCATAAAATTGGGAAAAGCAACTGCTACGGCCGAGCCGTCGATCGCGTACATCAGAAGACTTAATCCGGCAGAAGCGAAAATAACGTAACGGCGCATCTTGGGAACGATTCCTAAAATGAAGAGGTTGACAAATTGCTGAGATTATAATTGGAGTTTAATGAATTGTCCAAATGAAGTTCGACCCTCTTCGGGCGTCCTGATCCCTTGCCGGCCTCGTGCGCTTAGGGTTTATTGGTGAGGAGGGGCAGGAAGGCCTCCTTCTTGTCCGAAAGAATGCGGCTTAGCCGTCCGGCCCTTGCAGACCTTTCGTCGCCAGAAAATGGCAGAAACCTGGGGGAGGCAATCTGGTTTGGGGACCTCCTTTCACTGACTGGTCGGGAAGAACCGGAAAAATGCTTCTAAGACGGTCCCGCTATTGAGAGACCAGAAGGGTCTGGGGACTTCAGGCACGAGCGAATCGGGAGATCTCCCAGAGCAGGATACCAGGAGTTCGTTCAAAGAGAGCGAAGCGATTGATCAGAGAGTTAGGAAGGTCCTGGGGGCGAGGGGAGCATGATCATTGGACGTCTCCCCGTCTGCCGTTGTCAAGATTTTTCAGAGGTTCATTCATGCAGGGGAGGAGGTATGCACCTCCGTCAACGGTTTTCCGTCAAGGGTCTTCCTTAGTCGCTTCTCCATCGGGTGTTCGGATAGATCCAACATGTTCCTTTGTCATTAATCTTGATGAAGATCGATCCGTCGGACCGAGTGGTAAGGACTTTCCGCGGGCTATCATAACCGACAATTCTACAACCGGAGGCACGCTTCGAATACCAATCCGTCGCCACGGTGCTCTTGTGGTCCTTGTCCAGGGACTTGTCAGAAATAATACACAGCAGCGGCTTGAATTCCTTCAGATCAAACAGTGCTTGGCAACAACCTTCCTGGCGTCCATGGAGCGGAACTTTAAACACGTTCGTGCCCGAGACAGCGAACACAAAGTCCGGTTTCTGGAGCAAATTTTCCCATCCGGATGCGGGAAGGTCCCCCCCGAAAAGAAGCTTCACTCCCTTATAGGCAAGGAGGGTAACGGCACTCGCCGTATTGGGGTCTTCGTAATCAATGTTATCGGCAAAAAAGACCGTGTGGCTGAAACCCCTCCCTGCTTTCACCGCATCGTTATCAGCCTTGATCCGTGCTTTGAGCTCACGGAGCGCAGCGATCTTGGCTTTATCGTTCTTCCTCCAGCCGATGACCTTGTCGTCGAATTTAACGAGGGAAGGACACCTGAAAGATTTGATGGTCTTCTTGGAAATACCGATGATGTCGTCGAAATGACCCGTGTGGGGATGAGAAATTTGGAGTTCTGAGATTTCGTTGATGGTCTTTAGAAAGATGGACGGCACGACGTCGCCCGTTCCTACATCGATGACCAGGTTTTCACCGGTCGGGGTCACAGCGTAGACGAAGTCACCATGGCTGACGTCGAGAATTGCAACTTCGAGTTTCAACAACGCGTGGCTCCCTTGTTTTTAACGAATTCTTGACGCAGAAGCAGTCAACTCCGTAGGGAGCAGCCGCTGGCCATTCTATTTCTTCTTGGGGGTCCGGATAAATTCGAGAAGATCCGCCATCTCTCCCTCTTCGAATCGAGGCCAAGGCATATTTTGTTCCCCGACGGCTTTCTGTATCTCCTGACTATGGTTCCACATACTCGCGACAATCTCCATCTCAGCTGTGGCTTCATATTTCGAAAGATCGATGTACGTCAGTTTGCCGGATTTCCCCTCGAGGGCATGACATTGTGAACAACCGATCGTTGAAAATATCTTTTCCCCATTCGTTCGATTTCCGGGCGTATCCATAAAATGGAGGAAATAAAGATAGGCAAGAAGGTCTGCCATCTCCTTCGGCGTGAACTTGGGAATGCCGCACTGGGTTTGAGCGATCCTGACCAGAACGGTAGGCCCTTTGTTCCACATGCTCGAAGCAATCTGGGTGAGGCTGGTATAAAAAGTTTTCGCTGTCTGGCCGAGGTCAACTCCTCCCCTTGCCCCTTCCCCCCGGATGGAGTGGCATTGGATACATCCCTTGGAAGTAAAGGTCTGTTTCCCTTCCTTCGGATTGCCGGGCTTTGAAAACGCGGGCTCCTCCGCCCCCTTGGCGTTGGTCTTAATGTATTCCAAAAGATCCATCATCTCGTTTTCCCAAAATCTGGACCACTTCATTCCGATCTCAACCATGCGGACAATCATATCTAAGCCGTGGTTCCAAATCGCCTGACTCAAAAAGGCAGGCGACACGTTTCTTGGAAATCCGTCGAGCCCCGGCGCGCCTCCTCTGCCTTTTCCCGAAGAGAGATGGCACAAAAGGCACCCTTTTTCGGCATACACAGATCTCCCTTTTGCCGGATTTCCAGGTTCATCAAAAAATCTCAAAAAGTAGAGGTAGGCTGAGATCTCAGCCAACTCCTCGCCGGTCAGCGTCGGTTTGATCATTCCCGTGCTTTCCATCTCGGCGATCATGGACGGAGTATGATTCCAGATTTTTGCAGCCAGATTCAACTGGGTGTCCCCTAAATCTATTTTGCCCAGGTCGGGTCCGATTTTCCCTCCCTCGCCTTTGAGGGCATGGCATTTCACGCATCCCTTGCTCACAAAGAGTTGGCCTCCCTGAGTGGGGTCTTCAGGAATGACTTGACCGAAGGCACATGGAGCCAAGGCGAATAGAAGGATGAGGACCACTCCCTTGGAGATTATCCGAGTTCCATACATGAAGGACTCCCTTCAATCATCGACAAAAAAGATTGCAGGACAGGCTTTTTCAGAATCACATTTCTCGGAGGGGCCTTTTGAAATAGTAATTGTAACGATACGTAATCAGGAATTCTTTCGCCTCGTCCGACTTTTGAAGTGGTAGGGTTACCGGGAGAGAGATTGCATAGAAGATCGCCCCTAACCCTACTCTCAAGAATCCTATCGGCCTCACCCACAGAAGTTCTCCGACCACTTCCGGCGTGGAAAGGTCTCCCGAAGGTTCATCGTTGGCGAAGGCGTATGCGTTGAAAGACAGCACGAAAAAGGCAACCATTAAAAGAATCATCATCCTTTTCATCGATATCCTCCCTCCGTCAATTATTCTCTGTGTCGAATCCATCGTTTTTGTGATCCCGAATGGTTCCCATCCCTATTTCGGAATGGGACAGCGATGGTTTCTTCCTCCGGCCTACCTGTATAATTTTCCGAGTAACCAGGCCATCCTTTGTCCGAGTGCTTTCACGGCCTGCATGCCTTCTTCATCCGTGTTCACTTCCCCTTTTTCCCTGCCGATCGCCATACTTCGCCCGACGATGATCATTTGTCCCGCCAGGAAAAAATGATTCATGCCGTCGAGGGTGTGCACAGCCCCGGAACGACGGACCGCAGCCACAGCCGCGCCCACCTTGTTTCTATACATTCCTCCGTTGGCTAAGGATACCAAACCGGCACGATCCATGAGGGCCTTCATCTCAGGTGTCACATCGGCAAAATAGACAGGCGAACCTAAGATTATCCCGTCTGCCTCCATCATTTTTTCGATACACTCATTGGCACTATCCTCTTTCACCGCGCAGCGCCGATCCTTATTTTCGAAACACTTGTAACAGGCAATACAACCATGAATTTTCTTCCCCGATAGCTGCACCAATTCTGTTTCAATTCCTTCGTTTTGGAGTTCGTGAAAGATCTGGTTGATGAGAATGGTTGTATTGCCATCTTTCCTCGGGCTGCCATTAAACGCAACAACCTTCATCCCCTTATTTTCCTCCTCTTCGTCTTACTCGCTCTTTTGAACAAATAATTCATCCTTCCGGGAAAGTCAATATAAATGGCCGGGATGGACGTCACGAAGGTTTGAATGACACTTACGCCATGCGTCCTGGGAACCGCGGGGTCGAAAATAAGAGCCGAAAAGGGATTTCCTCTCCGGGTCGGCAGCCTTCACCGTCCACATTCGTTTCAGCCTTTGACCCGTGACGTCTTGCCTCTTATTCATCCGCGATTCGCTCTCTCCTTCGCAGAGGGCAGAGCCCGCGCTTGTAAGGCGATTGGGCCGAGACCACCCGTCGCACGAAATCCCGAAACCGAGTCGCCGCCGCTCTCCATTCCGTTCGTTCATCCATCGCTCGCAGGGCATCGCTCACGGTCAGGCTCCTGCGGTAGGTTAGGTCGAAAGCCTCCTGTATCTGGTGGCGATCCTCTCGGGTGATCTCCTTCGAGCGCCGCACACCGACCACGTTGAGGGACACAATTCTGTTCGCCCCCGCAAAAAGGGTGAAGGGCGGGATGTGCATGGAGGTGGCGGAATTCCCCTGACCCATGGCCATTTCGCCAACCCAGCAGAATTGGTGGACGGCGACGTGGGCCGAGAGGATGGCCCCACGGCCGAGAACGGTGTGCCCCGCTAACGCTGCACCGTTGACAAGGATGGCGTCGTCCTCGACGACGACGTCGTGGCCGGCGTGGGCCGCCGTCATCCAGTAGGTCCGGTTTCCCACGAGGGTGGCCTCACCCTCACGGGTCGCACGCGAGATCGTGACTCCCTCACGAAAAACGTTGTCATCTCCGACGCGGAGGTAGCTCACTGTTCGCGGGTCGAACTTGAGGTCCTGGGGTACCCCACCCAGGACGGCGTAGCTTTCCACGATATTATTCTGGCCGATCGTCGTGTATTGTCGAAGGATAGCGTGCTCGCGCACCACCGATCCGGGACCGATCACGACATCAGCCTCGACGATACTGTACGCTCCTATCTCGACGTGGTCGCTGAGAACGGCCGTGGGGTGCACGATTGCAGTGGGATGGATTTTGGCCATGAGGTGCCTCCAATAAGCCTCAGTCGCGCCTGGATGATAGCGCTCGGGGAATGTTTATAAAAAGAGTTTTTGAAATCACGATAATCAACTCAAGGCTTCATCGTTTTGACAAACTTTCACCCTCTGGGGATAAGCGTCCGCCCAGGGGAGCTCTCTTAAAGAGATAGCAGAGATTAACAGCGTAGGCAAGTCGTATAAAGGTGAGTCCTCTGGAAACAAAATATTTTCAGAAGACTCACCAGGAAGAGAGGGTTGTTCAGATTGGGAGTTAGAACAGAAAAAGGCGAGGCTTGACATACCGCGGCAAGCTCTGAGAATTCATCCGGGTCATTACGTTGACAAGGAATGTACCCGTGTGCCGCGAGGGCAAGAACTCCAAACATGCTGATGAATAAAACCAGGTTGATTAAACGGTTGTTCTTCATTACCCTTTAAGGACAAGCAGCTCCACGAAGATGAATGGGGTGGATACTCAATTTTTCCCCAAGAAGGTCGTATTTTCTGAGAGCAATTGATCCCGGCTTGAAATCTTGTAACAAGCAATCAGGTTCAAGAATCTCAACTCCGAAGATACCCAGGTGGAAAAATCTTTGTACCCAAAAACAATAAGTAAAGCAAGTTCTGGAACGGCGACACCTGCTTGGATCGTCCGGGTAAGGCAGGGGGCAAGGATATTCCTAGATTCTACATTTTTGGGTTAAGAGATTGGTGGCAGCCCTTGAGGGTTACAAAACAGGTTCACTCGGGGAAGCCGATTATAGGCTGGGCGGCTGATCGGCTGATCCGCGCGGACAGATCGATAGGAACTCTCATCGGGAACCTCAAAGGTGGGATAAAGATTTCCTAAAGCCGCACTGAGACTCCTGGGTGTTCAGCACTTCTCTCACTTTTCTTGCCAGCCCTTCCATGGAGAAGGGCTTTTGGATGTAGTGGACCCCTTTTTCCAGAACTCCGTGACGGACAATAGCATCGTCGGTATAACCTGACATATAGAGAACCTGTGTCTCAGGATGGGAAGGCTTCAAAAGGTTGGCTAACTCAGAGCCGCTCATTCCAGGCATGACGACATCGGCCAGCATGAGATGGATCGGACCCTTGCACTTCGCACAGGCGGCTAAGGCATCCTCCCCGTTAAAGGCTTCCAAAATCTGATATCCCTGCTTCTCCAGAATTTTCCCGGCCAATTGTCGAACCTCCTCCTCATCCTCCACGATCAGAATCGTCTCGTTCCCGCGAAAAATTTCTTTCTTGAAGGCTTCTTTCGTTACTTCTTCTGGAAGTTCCTCCACTCGATGAAGATAAATCTTGAAGACGGAGCCCTTCCCTTGTTCACTGTAAACCCAGATGTGCCCTTTGCTCTGTTTTACAATCCCGTAAGCCGTCGACAGACCCAGTCCGGTCCCTTTGCCCGTCTCCTTCGTTGTAAAGAAGGGCTCAAAGATCCGCTCTCTGACCTCCGAAGTCATTCCCACCCCTGTGTCACTCACTGACAACAGGACGTAGCGGCCGGGTTCCACGTCAAGATGACGACGAGCGTGAGATTCGTCCAACTCCACATTGGCCGTTTGGATCGTCAGTTTTCCCCCGTTTGGCATCGCATCTTTCGCGTTGACTGCAAGGTTCATGATGACCTGTTCGATTTGGCCTACGTCCGCCCTTACCCTTCCGAGATCTTCCGTTAATTGGATGACCATTTCGATATTCTCACCAATGATGCGGCGGAGCATCTTTTCCAGTTCTCTCAAAAGGGTGTTCAAATCAAGCACCTTCATTTCCATCATCTGACGACGACTGAAGGCCAGAAGCTGTCGTGTGAGACTGGCCGCACGATCAGCGGCGTTCCGTATTTCATTTATATTTTCCTTGAGAGGATCGCCTTCCTTGAGTCCGGCGCGGGAAAGTTCGCTGTAGCCTTTGATGACGGTGAGGAGATTGTTGAAATCATGGGCAATCCCGCCCGCCAAACGACCGACAGCTTCAACTTTCTGCGATTGGCGAAGCTGCTCATGAAGAAGAGCCTTCTCCTCCTCCGACCGTTTGAGCTCGGTCACGTCTTCGCACGCCACCAAATTTTCTCCTGTCTCTAATCGGACGGAGATAAAATTGATAATCTTTTCGGTTCCGTCTTTGCACGTTACCGTGAACGTCCTCGGTCTTTTTCCTCCTGACTTGAAACCTGCAAAATCATCCACCCAGGTTGAAATGACCTGATGTCTATACGTAGGATCGGGGTATGCCTTCCTAAACCACGTCTTTCCGTCGGGAGTATCCTCTAATGCATAGCCGAAGAATTCTCTAAATTTGGGGTTCATATATTCAAACGTACCCTCTGGACCGATCATCACCATACCGAAGGGCGCATTCTCCGACAAGGTCTGCAAGCGTCGGGTGTATCTGGAAACTTCCTCTTGCTGTTCCATAATGGTCCGGCTCATTTTGTTAAAACTTTCTGTTAACTTTCCAAGTTCATCCCTGGAATAAACCCGCAGAGGTCTGCCGCCTTTCCCTTGCTCAAGTTCCTCCACACCCAACGCAAGTTCCCGGATAGGTCTCGTGATGAGAACGGAGATCCCGATTACACCCATCACCGCCACAAGGAGAATGGAAACACACAGCCAAATGATTCGTTCACGGGAAAAACGCTGAGCTTTCAAGAGGACCGACTGGTTCACTCCCACGAGGACGCCGCCCAGCGATTTACCCTTAAAGCGAATCGGAGTGTAAATCTCAAAAATCTTGCTGTTGGAAAAATAGATTTCCCTCACCACGGTTCCATCGGCATCTTTTTTAAGAGTGACTCCCTCAGCCTCCTTCAGAAATTCCCCCCTTCTTTTTATATCGCTATGGGCAAGGAC
>Ga0335070_10004634_pt1 | contig 16102 bp, 12 predicted proteins | sample Lox_Sample_13_FD_206722 | JGI IMG/M metagenome (GOLD analysis project Ga0335070, IMG submission 206722) | Soil microbial communities from Loxahatchee National Wildlife Refuge, Florida, United States - Lox_Sample_1.3 | ecosystem: Environmental > Terrestrial > Soil > Wetlands | place: USA... | reverse complement strand
ACCCTTCGTCGACTATCGCGGGCCGGACGGTCTCTTCCGCAAATACCGGATCGCCCTCATCGCGGGCCGGCCCTATGCGAGCCACGGCGCGATCTCCGCGCATTGGATGATCCATTACCTCAACGCAGGCATGCGCGAGAGCGCGGAGAAGCGCGCGGAGGAAGCGCGTTGGATGGCGGATTTCGACGAGGATTTCGCGCGCCGCCACGCCGACGCTTTCGAGGCGCTCGCGGAACGCCTCGGCCTCGACTATTTCGCGATCGACTGCGGCGAGACCCGCGACGGCAAGCTCCTCCTCTTCGAGGCCGACGTCGCCATGATCGTCCACGCCATGGACCCGCCGGACCTCTTTCCCTACAAAAAGCCGGCGATGCGGAAGCTCTTCGAGGCGTTCCGCGCGATGCTCGGAGAGAAGGCGCGGCGCTGACGGCGCGGGCGGAATTCTATGCGTGTTGCATGACTTCACATTCCGCCGAGAAAAAGAAACAGCCGGGCAGGACATCGCCCTGAAGCGATGAGGTGATGGAGTGCGGCCCATTCCCCCACCGTCTCGTCGGGGGCATAGCGTGGCCTCAATCCGCGTGCGCCCCCTGCGGCTCGGGGTCGGCTTCGAGGACGGCGGCGGGCTTCCCTTTTTGCAACCGAACTCCGCCTAGGCGGGTCGCGCAAAGCGTGTCACCCTTTTTCCGGTGTAACGTCGGAGGTCCTGATGGAGCGGCGGTTTCTGGCCGTCTCGATCGTCGTTTTAGCGGTTCTCGGCGCTCGTCCGGCGGCCGCGCAGACCGTCGACCTGCAACTCATCCTGGCGGCGGACGTCTCCATCAGCGTGGACGACGAAGAGTTTCGGCTCCAGCGCGAGGGCTATGCCGCGGCGATCGCTCATCCGCTGGTGCTCGATGCGATCCGGAAGGGCCGGCACGGCGCGATCGCCGTCTGCTTCGTCGAATGGGCGGGGGCGGAGGCGCAGCGCGTGGTCGTAAATTGGACGGTCATCCGCAGCGAGGAGAGCGCGCGGGGCTTTGCCCATGGCGTGCGCGCGGCGCCCCGCTCCTTTACCGGCGCGACCGCGATCGGTGCCGCCATCGATTTCGCGATGGCGCAATTCGCGCTGAGCGGCGTCGAGAGCGGGCACCGCATCATCGACATCTCCGGCGACGGCGACAACAACAACGGACGGCCGGTGGAATACGCGCGCGACGATGCCGTCAAGGCCAAGGTGACGATAAATGGCCTCGCGATCGTGAACGAGCATCCCGCGCTTGGCTTCATCGGGCATATCCAGCCCGTCGGCGGTATCGGCGAGTACTATCGAACGCGCGTCGTCGGGGGCGACCGCTCTTTCGTCATCGTCATCGACGGTTTCGAGCGCTTCGCCGAGGCCATGACGCGCAAGCTCGCGACGGAGATCGCCTCGGCGAACGGCATGGATAGGGTCGCGGAGCGCTAGCTCTGCGGAGGGAACGGCGATTTCACTCGATCACTTGGTCGGCGAGCTGCAAGAACGAGCCCCGAATCGACAGGCCCAGCGCCTTGGCGGTCTTGAGATTGACGCAGAGCTCGAACTTGTAAGGCGACTGCACTGGCAGATTGCCGGGCGGATCGCCTCGGAGAATCCGGTCGACGTATGAGCTTGCGCGCCGGTTGATGTCGCCCGTATCCGGCCCATAGGACATCAGGCAGCCCTCGCTGACCCACTGTCTGTAAGAGGAGATGATCGGTACCCGGTGCTTCTCCGCCGATTGCATGATCCCCGCGCGCGCGCTGACGATGAAGATGTCAGACGCGGCAACCAAGCCGCTGCCGGGGTCGCGGCCCAGTTTGGCGATCACCGAATCGGCTTCGGCCACGCTTCGGACATGCGCCGTGTCGACCTCCATAGAGCCCCCCTGAGAAGTTGCTTTGAAGGTGCGAAAGTAGGGGTCGAGATAGGGCGCCGTGTCCGGGTTGAACATCAAGGTGACCCGAGACAGGTCGGGTTTGACGTCGCCGAGGAGGCTTATCCACTTGCCGATCAGTTCGGGCTCGATGAATGAGAACCCGGTAAAATTGCCTCCGGGGTGCGTGAGGTTCGAAACGAAACCTTGACCGACGGGATCGTTAACGACCGCGAATACGACGGGGATGGCGCATTTTGCGCTTCGCAGTGCAACGATGCTCGGTGTGGAATTCGCGAGAATCACTTCGGGTGCCAGCGCGATCAGCTCCGCCGCTTGCTTTTCTATCGTCTCGCGGCGAGTTCCGGCATATCGAATCTCGATCTCGAGATTACGTCCCTCGACCCAGCCCAGGTCGCGCATGCCGAGGCGGAATTCCTTGAGGCGCAGCCTCGCTTCCGGGTCGTTCTCGTCGAGCGCCAGCAGCATGGCGACGCGCCGTGTGCCCTGCGAGACCTGCGCGCGTGCAGCGGGCACAAGGCACGCCCCGGCACCGCCCAAAAACGCGATGAATCCCCGCCTGCCTATGCCGTCGGTCATTCGCCCTCCCGGCGTCCTAGCCGACGTTACGCGGAACGCATGGAACGATATCACGCGCCGGTTGCATGTCACCAAGGTTGATCGGACGGCGACGATCGAGCCTCGGACCGCCATCCAAGCGCGATCGATCGGGCTTCGATCGGCACCTAGGCGAGGATGGGAGGGAGCCGAAGAGCTATCGGCGCCTCAATCCGCGTGCGCCCCTTGCGGCTCGGGCTCGGCTTCGAGCGCGGCGGCAATGGCGGGCCGGCGCCACTGGGCCCAGGCCCAGAGGAGCACCGAGACCGCCGCACCCGCGGCGAGCGGCAGACGGAGCCCGAACTGCGCCGAGAGCAGGCCGATGATGAGCGCGTTGAAGGCCGGGCCCCCGCGGAAGATCATGCCGTAGAGACCCATGATCCGCCCGCGCATCGCGGGAGCGACGGCGCTCTGCACCAGCGTCTGCGCGCTGACGCCCGTCACCACGAGCCCGAAGCCCGCGACGAAGAGGCAGGGAAGCGCCAGCCAAAACTCGTCGGTCGCGGTGAAGGCGAGGAGCGCCGCCGAGATCAGGAGCGTGTGCGCGACGACGAGGCGCGTCAGGCCCTCGATGCCGCGGCGCATCGCCATCCAACCGCCGCCCGCCATCGCGCCGAGGCCCGCGGTCGCGACGAGCCAAGCGAGGCCCTGCGGCCCCCGGTGGAAGACGCCGTCGGCGAAGCCCGGGAGCATCTCGATGAAGCCGCGGCAGGCGAGCGCACTCGCCGCGAAGAGCCCCATCATCGGCCCGATGCCGGGATGGCGCATCGCGTAAAGATAGCCCTCGAGCGTCTCGCTGAGCATGCGGCTGCGGCTACTGGCGACGGGACGATCGATGGGAACGCCGGAGAGCCGCCAAAGCGAGATCTGGAAGGCGAGGTAGGTGAGCGCGTTGAGCGCGAAGGCGAGCGAGACCGAGCCCTCCGCGATCACCACGCCCGCGATCGCGGGACCGACAAAGCGCGCATTGTTGAAGAGGATCGAATTGATCGCGACCGCCGAGGGCAGGCTCTCGCGGTCGACGAGGCTCGGGATGAGCGCGAGCCGCGCGGGCTGCGCGAAGGCGTTCGCCGAGCCCAAGAGCACCGTCAGGAGGAAGAGGCCCCAAATCCCGATGAAGCCGGTGGCTACCAAGGCGAAGAGCAGGATGGCCTGGCTCAAGCCGATCGCCTGGGTCGTGCGGATCACCCAGATCCGGTCGCGCCGGTCCGCGAGCGCGCCCGCCATCGGGCTCAGGAACACCACGGGCGCCAAGTCGGCGAAAGCGACGAGGCCGAGCCAGGTGCCGGAATGGGTCAAGTCCCAGGCGAGCCAGCCCACCGCCACCCGCTGCAGCCAGGTGCCGATGAGGGAAATCCCGTTGCCGGTCGCGTAGATGCGGTAATTGCGGATGCTAAGCGCCCGCACGACGTTGCCGAAGCCGCCCGCCGATGATTTTCTAAGCACCATTCTTCGCCCTAGGGGCGAGGCGAACGCCTCGCCGAGGGTGTCCTCCTCGGTTCGCGCGGAAATGTTACCAGACGAAGTCCCCGGCATGATTGAATAAATGGCGTGGGACAGGTATGCGTGAAGGGACCCCGCGCGGGGATGGGGGGCGCCGAGGACCGCCTATACCCATATGGGGCTTTGCTTATTCCTGTGTGTATAATAGCTTGCGCCGCCTGCGGAGTTCGGCGGTCCCCCGGGCGGTACCGAGACGGTTTCTCCAGATGAAGCGTGCGATCATTGCGGCGGTGTTTCTGGCGATCGGCGTCGCCTGCTTCGTCGCCTATCAGACCTTCGTGCTGAAGGCGGCGGAGGCCCCGGCGCAGCAGCAGCGCGCGCAGCCCGCCGTGCCCGTCGTCGTCGCCTCGGTCGCGCGCAAGTCGATCCCGATCCGGCTCGACGCCATCGGCAACGTCCAGGCGATCGCGACGGTCGCAGTCAAATCCCGCGTCGATGGCGAGGTCGCGCAGGTCAAAGTCGCCGACGGGCAGGAGGTCAAGTCGGGCGACGTGCTTTTCGTCCTCGACACCCGCGCGATCGAGGCCCAGCTGAAACAGGCCCAGGCCAATCTCGCCCACGACCGCGCCCTCCTCGCAAACGCGCAGCGCGACGTCGACCGCCTCAGGCCCCTCATCCAGAAGCGCGACGTCTCCCAGCAGGCCTTCGACCTCGCCACCGCCACCGCGGCCTCGCTCGACGCCACGGTGAAGGCGGACGAGGCCGCGATCCAGAACCTGCAGGTGCAGATCACCTACTACACGATCCGCGCGCCGATCGACGGCCGCCTCGGCTTCGTCACGCTCAAGGCCGGGAACGACGTCAAGGCGCAGGACGTCATCACGATGGTGACGATCAACCAGATGCGACCGATCTACGTGAGCTTCGCGGTGCCGCAGCGCGAGCTCCCGGCGGTCCGCGCCGCGGTCGCCAAGGGCACCGTGCCCGTGAGCGTGCGCGTTCCGAACGACCCCGCCGGAGAGATCCCGGGAAGGCTCGACTTCATCGACAATCAGGTCGACGTCGCCACCGGCACCATCCAGCTCAAGGCGATCTTCGGCAACCGCGACGAGCGGCTCTGGCCCGGCAACTTCGTCAACGTGCAGATGACGCTGGGCGTGCAGGAGGACGCGATCGTCGTGCCCGCGGCTGCGGTCCAGGTCGGCCAGAATGGCAGCTACGTCTTCGTGATCAAATCCGACAACACCGCGGAGATTCGGCAAGTGACCGTAAGCCGCACGGTCGAGGGCTCCGCCATCGTCGCAAAAGGCCTCTCTGAGGGCGAGCGGGTCGTCACCGACGGGCAGCTTCGCCTCAACAACGGCACCCGCGTGGAGATCCGCACCAGCGCCCAAGCGCCCGCGAAGACGGAGCGCAATTCATGAGCCTCCCGGAGACGTGCATTCGTCGTCCCGTGATGACGACGCTGCTGATGATGGCCTTCGTCGTCTTCGGTCTTTTCAGCTATCGCCTCCTTCCAGTCGCGGCGCTTCCGCGCGTCGACTTCCCCACCATCGTGGTGACCGCGAATCTCCCGGGAGCCAGCGCGGATACCATGGCCTCCTCGGTCGCCGCACCGATCGAGCGTCAGTTCTCGACCATCGCGGGCTTGAACTCCATTACCTCGACGAGCGGCCTTGGCGTCAGCACCATCACCCTGCAATTCGACCTCGGCCGCAACATCGACGGTGCGGCGCTCGACGTGCAGTCCGCGCTCACGACCGTCGCGCGCAAGCTGCCGAAGGAGATGACGATCCCGCCGTCCTTCCAGAAGGTGAACCCGGCGGACTTCCCCGTCCTCTTCATGGTGCTCTCATCGGAGACGCAGCCGCCTTACAAAGTCGATGAATACGCGGAGACCTTGATCGCGCAGCGCGTCTCGCAGCTTTCGGGCGTCGCGCAGGTCCAGGTGTTCGGCGCGCAGAAATACGCCGTGCGCATCCAGGCGAACCCCGAGGCGCTCGCCGCGGAGGGGATCGGCCTTGACGACATCATGAACGCAGTGGCCGCCGCGAACTCGAACACGCCGGTGGGCGCGCTCTCCGGCCCCGCACAAAACTTCACGCTCGACGCGCCGCTGGGGCTCAGCGAGGCGGCGCCCTTCCGCAATCTCATCGTCAAATACGTAAATGGGGCGCCGGTTCGGCTCGCAGAAGTCGCCAAGGTCATCGACAGCGTCGAGAACGACAAGGTCGCGGGCTGGCTCAACGGCAAGCGCTCGATCATCCTGGCGGTGCTGCGTCAGCCGGACGCGAACACCGTCGAGGTCGTCGACTCCGTGCGCGCGCTCATCCCCGTCTTCCGGCAGGAGATCCCTCCGTCGGTCGATCTGCAGGTGCTGAACGACCGCTCGGTCTCGATCCGCCAGTCGGTCGCGGACGTCCGCTTCACGCTGATGCTCACGGCCGTCCTCGTGGTGATGGTCATCTTCGTCTTTTTGCGGAACGTCACGGCCACCATCATTCCCGCGCTCGCGCTGCCGGTCTCCGTGATCGGCACCTTCGCGGGCATGTACGTCTTCGGCTACTCGATTGACAATCTCTCGCTGCTGGCGCTCACCCTCTCGGTCGGATTCGTGGTCGACGATGCCATCGTCATGCTCGAGAACATCGTGCGCCACATCGAGAACGGCGAGCGACCGTTCGAGGCGGCGCTCAAGGGCTCGCGCGAGATCGGCTTCACCATCATATCGATCACGCTCTCGTTGGTCGCCGTGTTCATTCCCGTGCTCTTCATGGGCGGCGTCGTGGGTCGCGTCTTCCGCGAGTTCGCGGTGACGATCACGATGACGATTCTGATCTCGGGTCTGGTGTCGCTGACCTTGACGCCGATGCTGTGCTCCCGGCTCCTGAAGAGCCATCACGGCGAGAAGCACAACGTCTTCTATCGTGCATCGGAAGCCGTGTTCCAGGGAATGATCCGCGGCTACGATGCAACGCTGAGCTGGGTGCTGCGTTGGAAGCTCCTGATGCTCTTCGTGACGCTCGTGACCATTCTCGCGAGCGGGGCCCTTTATTACTACGTCCCTAAGGGATTCTTCCCGATCGAGGATACGGGCTTCATCTTCGCGAACACCGAGGCCTCGCAGGACAGCTCCTTCCAGGCCATGGCGGATCACCAGAAGCAGATCGCGGCGATCGTCAAGGCCGATCCCAACGTCGCGGACGTCAATTCCTTCGTGGGCGCGACCGGCTTCAGTCCAGCGCTCAACCAAGGCCGGATGTTCATTGCGCTCAAACCGCGCGACGAGCGCACGAAGACGGTGCTTCAGATCATCCAAGACCTCCGGCGCGAGGTTGCGACCGTCCCGGGGATGAACGTGTTTTTTCAACCCATCCAGAACATCCAGCTCGGCGGCCGTCTGGCGAAGAGCCTATACCAGTACACGCTCCAGGACGCCGACATCGAGGAGCTCTATCGGCTGGCGCCGGAGATGGAGGGGAGGATCCGGGATCTGCCGGGCTTCCAGGACGTGACCTCCGACCTGCAATTGCGCAATCGCGTCGTGTTCGTCGACCTGGACCGAGACAAGATGGCCCAGTTCAACGTGACTGCCGACCAGGTGCGCAGCACGCTCTTCAGCGCCTTCGGCACGCGCCAGATTTCGACGATCTACACGCCCTCGAACGACTATCAGGTGATCCTCGAGATCGACCCGACATACCAGGAGGATCCGGCGGCGCTGGCGAAGCTCTACGTCCGCTCCTCGACGAACCAGATGGTGCCGCTCGAGGCGTTCTCAACCTTCCGCCAGGGCGTGGGGCCCGTCACGATCAATCACCAGGGCCAGCTGCCCTCGGTCACGATCTCCTTCAACCTGGCGCCCGGCGTCTCGCTGGGCGAGGGCGTGACCGCGATCGACCGCGTGGAGCGCCAGATCAACCTTCCCGTCACCGTCGCCACGGGCTTCCAGGGCAACGCCCAGGTGTTCCAGGATTCGCTGAAGGGCCAGGGCCTGCTGCTGCTGGCGGCGGTGCTCGTGATCTACATGGTGCTGGGCATCCTCTACGAGAGCTTCATCCATCCCGTGACGATCCTCTCGGGATTGCCCGCAGCGGGCCTCGGCGCGCTATTGACGCTCATGCTCTTCGGGCAGGACCTCAGCGTCATCGCGATCATCGGCATCGTCATGCTGATCGGCATCGTCAAGAAGAACGCGATCATGATGATCGACTTCGCGATCGAGCGGCAGCGCGGGGGCGACGCCACGCCCGAGCACGCGATCCACGAGGCCTGCCTCCTGCGCTTCCGGCCGATCATGATGACAACGATGGCGGCGATCATGGGCTCGCTGCCGATCGCGCTCGGCACGGGCGCGGGCTCGGAGCTACGCCGTCCGCTCGGCCTCGCCGTCGTCGGCGGCCTCATCGTCTCGCAGACGCTCACGCTCTACATCACGCCCGTCATCTACGTCTACCTCGAGCGGCTGAGCCGCACCTTCGCCCAGCAGCCGGCCGCGCAGCGCGAGGAGGCGCCGCTCGAGACCCATGTCCCCGCCGCGCCCGGCGAATAGGGGCGCGCGGGCAGCGGCGCTCGCCTCGGCGATCCTTCTCCTCGCGGCGCTCGCCGCACCCGCCCTCGCGCAGCGCTCCGGCTCGGCCCCTGCACCCGGGCCCGCCCCCACGCTCGGGCCCGATCAAGCTCAGATCTACGAGCAGTGCATGGCGCTCGCGCGCGCGAACCCGCACGCCGCGTTCAGCCAGGCCGTGCAATGGCGCACTCGCGGCGGCGGCCTTCCGGCGGAGCACTGCGAGGGGCTCGCGCTCCTCAATCTTCGCCAATTCGAAGAGGCCGCCAAGCGCTTCCACGACGTGGCGGAAGGCTCTACGGCGGCCTCGGTGGAGCTGCGCGTTCAGGCCTACGACAACGCCGCGCAGGCTTGGATGCTCGCGAACCAGCCCAAGAATGCCAAGGCCGAGTTCGACGCCGCGCTCAAGCTCGATCCCAAGAACGTCGACCTGCTGATCGGGCGCGGCCAGGCTTCGGGCCTCGCGGGCGATTATTGGGCGGCGCTCGACGATCTCAACGTGGCGCTCGACATCGATCCCAAGCGCGCGGACGCGCTGGTGCTGCGCGCGGCATCATATCGCCGGGTCAAGGCCGAGGATCTTGCGATGGACGACGTCAACCGCGCGATCGCGCTCGATCCTGAGTTTCCCGACGCCTATGTCGAGCGCGGCATTCTCATGGCGATCAAGGGCGACTACGAGGGCGCCAAGCGCGATTGGAAAAAGGTGATCGAGATGGCGCCCGACACCTTCCTCGCTGAGCAGGCCAAGCGCAATCTCCAGGAGCTCGAGAAGCTCAAGAACCAGCCTCCCGCCGCCCCCGCGGCCCCGAGCACTCCCAAGAAGCCGCCGACGAAGTCGAAGTAAGTTCGTCCGGATCAGAAATCGAGATCGGCGTAGTGCTTCGGCGGCGGGGCGCCGGGGATGTGGTCGGCGAGGAGCGGACGGAAGCTCGGCCGTGACTTGATCCGCGCGTACCACTCCTTGGCGGGCTCGTGATCGTCCCAGGGGACGTCGCCGAGGTAGTCGAGGGCGGAGAGGTGCGCGGCGGCCGTGATGTCCGCGAGCGAGAAATGGTCGCCCGCGAGCCAGCGCCGGCGCTCCACCAGGAAGCCCACGTAGTCGAGGTGATATCCGAGATTGGCCTTGCCCGCGCGGATCGCGCTCGAATTGGGCTCGCCCAATCCGAGGAAGCGCTTCATCATCTTCTCGCCGACGAGAAGCTCGGTCACCTCGCGGTTCATCTTGCCGTCGAACCAGGCCGTGAGGCGACGCACCTCCGCGCGGTCGGCGGGATTGACGCCGAGCAGCAGCTTCTCGCGATAGACCTCGTCCAGGAACTCCGCGATCGCAGTCGCATCCGCGAGCACGGTGCCGTCGGGCTCGATCAACACGGGCACGTCGCCCGCGGGGTTGAGCGCCAGGAACTCCGGCCGCCGCTCCCAGGTCTTCTCGACCCGCATGGTGAAATCGAGGTTCTTCTCCTTCAGCACGACGCGGATCTTGCGCGAGAAGGGCGACAGCCAGAGATGGTAGAGGAGGCGCATCGGTTTCAGTCTATCCCAGGCGGCGGCGGCGCGCGCGGATCGGGCAGGGGGCGACGAAAAAATGTCGACGCGGGCCCAACCATCATACTATGGTTCCTAGCGTCGTGCGGGGCGATATCCCGCATACGATGTCGGCGCAGCTCGGGACCGCCAACGCCGGCGAATCCGTTGCGAGGGGGATCATGACAGTCAATCCAGCGCCGGGCGCGCCCGGCGAATTTCGCGTTGGACAAGTGCTTTCGACCAGCTTCTCGGTCCTGTTCGGCAATTTCTTCACCTTCGTTTTCCTTTCCGCGCTGGCGAGCATCCCGGGATTGCTGCTCCAGGCGGACCGGTTCGGATGGCCGTTTGGCTCTCTCCATTTCGTTGAGAGCCTCGGATCCTTCGGCACGATCCTGATTTACGCCGTACAGATCGTCTTGAACTCGCTCGCCACGGCGGTGGTGCTGTTTGCGGCCTTCCAGGAAATGCTCGACCGGAAACCGAGCATCGGCGGTTCGCTCGCGGTCGGCTTCTCGCGCTTCCTGCCGGTGGTGGGTGCCTCGCTCTGTATGGGAATTGCGATCGGCCTCGCGTCGCTGCTGCTCGTAATCCCCGGCCTCATCGTCGCCACGATGTTCTACGTGGGGCTACCGGTCTGCGTCGTGGAGCGGCTCGGCCCCATCGCCTGTCTGAGCCGAAGCTCGGAGCTGACCAAGGGATATCGCTGGAAGATATTCGGGCTCTGGCTCCTGCTCGTGCTCCTCATTGCGATCAGCTCCGGCGTGCTCGGCTTCCTGCTCGTGGCGGTCGGAAACGTCTGGGCCCTCGTCATCGGGCTTTTCGTCTGGGAGACGCTGTGCCGCGCGATTCAATCCGTGGCGACCGTCGTCACCTACCGCGACCTGCGCGTGGCCAAAGAAGGCATCGACACGCAGCGTATCGCGTCGGTCTTCGACTGATCCCGGACCGGCGCCGCGTCGCCCCTCAGCGGGCGGCGGCGCCGGGGCGGCTGAATTTGTCGGCGCGGGCCTTGCCGAAGAGCTGGCTCCGCTCGAGCTGGGCGCGCTGGGCCGTATAGAAGGCGCGCAGGAACGGCACGATCTCGGAGCTCGAGAGCGTGGCCGGCCACTCGATCTTGCGGCAGATTTTGTCGGCGACCTCGCGCAAGAGCGCCGGATCCGGGCGGCGAAGCAGCTCCTCCAGCACCTGCAGCTCGTAGGCGCCGTAGAGACCGAGCTGCTTCTCCGTGAAGACGTAATCCGCCTTCGCCTCCACGAGGTCAGCGAGCAGCAGGCGCTTCGGGAGCGCGATCACCATGGTGCCCGCGATCATGTCGCCCGCGCGCAGGCGGTCGCGGTTGAGGAGGGGCAGCGCGGTGAAGAGCAGCATCCAAGCCGCAAGCGCGACCGTCTCCCATCCGGACCTGCTCTGCGCGGAGAGCGAGAGCAGGAGACCCAGCGGTATGAACGCCTCGATCTCGCGCGTGAGATTGCGCGCGATCACCGCGGCGGGGAGCAACGGCCCGCCGCGGCGGTCGACCACGCGCAGACCCACGCCGCGCTTTCCCGGCGTCGCCCCCTGCCAGGTGAGTTCGAAATAAAGGAAATAGAAATTCCGGACCAAAAAGGCGAGGAACAGCATGATCGCGCGCCCGACGATGGCGCTCGCGCCGCTGCCGAAGGGCAGGAAAAACAGCAGGAGATAGAGCACGGCCGTGCCTACGACGCAGATGAGGGCGTCGATGACGAAGGCGATGGCGCGCTCGCCGAGATCGGCGACGTCGACCGCGAGCGGCACACCCTCGGGGCTCACGAGCTCGCGCCGGCGCCGCCCGCGCCCCTCCAGGAGCTCCGTGACCCGCTCGAGCGCGGAGGTCACGCGGCACTCTCGCGGCCCGCGCGGCCGAAATAGAGGAGCCAGAGGACGCCCGTCACCGCCCCGATCGCGAAGCGCGCCTCGGTGCTCGCGACGAGCTGGCGGAAACCTCCCTCGAGAACGGCCGCGACGAAGAAGAGCAGCATCGCCCCGATCGCGATTTGCGCCGCGCTCCGGCCGCCCAGGGCCACGTTCTCCATCCGCCCATAGCGGCCAGGGAAGAGCGCCTGCTCGGCGATCGCGAGCCCCGCGGCGCCGCAGAGCATGATCGCCGCGAACTCCGTCACGCCGTGAATTGCGGTCCAGCCGAGGAAGTCGACGGCGATGCCGCGGTTATAGTGGAGGGCGATGAAAGCGCCGTAGATCACGCCCTGATAGACCAGCAGGAGCAGCGTCGGCACTCCGGCGGCGATCCCGAGGCTGAAGACGAGGATGCCCACGACGGTGTTGTGGGAAAAGAGGAAGCTCGCCATCGTGCCGAAGGCTCGGGCGGCGCCGGGCCAGGGCGCGAAGATCTCTTCCTGCAGCAGGGACTCGCGCGTGCTCGCGGGACCGCGATCGTCGGCGAGACCCGAGGGCACCATCGCCGTAAACCAGAATTCGTCGGAGAGCGTGAGCCAGAAACCCGCGAGCACGCCCACGAGAACGGCGGCAAAGGCGATGAGGAAGTGCCAGCGCACGGTGCGCACCGCGGCCGGAAACCCCTCTCGAAAGAAGTCGAGGGTGCCCCGGAGGATCGCGACCCGCGGCCCATAGACGGCGAGAAAGGCGCGCAGCGTGAGGTTCTCGAGATAGAGCAGCAAATTGCGGTCGAGCGCGATGCTGCGCGCGACCGAGAGCGAGGAAATGGCGGCGCGGTAGAGCGAGGGAAGGCGCTGCAGCTCCTCCGCCGAGAGCGAGCGGATGCCGCGCGTTCGCACGCGCTCCACCAGGGTCTCGAGCTCGCGCCAGCCCTCCTCGCGCCCGCGCCGGAACTCCGTGCTCTTGAGCGCGATCGCGGGCGCCGGGCATGCGGCGGCTTCGGTCATATGAGGCCTCGCTCCTTCACCAGGAGATAGCGGTTGAGCAATGCGACTGAGAGGCCGTTGGTCGAGACGTCTAGGCAATGAACGCCCATGCGCTCGAGCCGCTCGAGCACGACGCTACGATCGCGCAGGAAATCGTCGGCGACCACCGCCTCCGCCACGTCCTCGAAGCGGCTGGGCGCCGCATCCACCGCCTGCTGCAGCAGCGTGTCGCGGAGCGTCACGAAGATCACGACGTGGCGGCTCGACATCCGCTGCATGCTCTCGATGAGGAGCTCCGCGGTAATGGTGTCGACGAACTCCGTGAACAGCACCACCAGCGCGCGGCGCTTCAGCCTGGCGCCGAGCTCCGCTAGTCCAAGGGTGTAATTGGTCTCGTTGTGCTGATAGGCGAGCTCTGCGGTTGCGCGCTGGACGCGCGTGAAGCTCGCGGTCCCGCGCGCAGGGTGCTGGAAGTGGCGGACCTCGGCATCGAAACCGTAGGTGCCCACGAGGTCCCCGCCCTGGAGCGAGATCCAAGCGAGCAGCAGCCCGGCGTTGATCGCGTGGTCGAGGCGGGGAATGCCGTCGATCGGCTCGCTCATGAGATAGCCGGTGTCGAAGGCGAGGATCACCTGGTGATTGCGCTCGGTCTTGAACTCCTTGCAGAGGAGCGAGCGGTGCTTCGCGGATTGCTTCCAGTCGATGAAGCGGCTGTCGAGGCCGGGGGCGAAGTCGCGGAGCGCGTCGAACTCCGCGCCCTCGCCCTTCTGCCGCTGTACCTTGACGCCGAAGATTGCCTCGTGGGCGTAGAATTGGAGCGCGGCGTTCTGCACGCCGCGAACATTGGGCACGACGTCGATCGCGCGTCCGACCGGCACCGTCTGCACGATTTCCGCAAGTCCCAACGGCCCCTGCCAGCGCAGCCAAAGCCGCTCGACCGCGATCCGGCCGCGGCGGCGGGGCACCACCGCGAGCGCGACCTCGGCCGTGCCGCCCGCAGCGAGCGCGGCGGTCGCGATCTCCGGCGGCTCGGCCTCCCCCTGCCGCTCCGCGAGGAGGTCGAGGCTCGCGCCTCGGCGCTCGGCCCCGCAGGCGAGATGCGCCCGGACTGCGTCGCGTTCGCCGATGTAGAGGCGCTCTGGCACCTCGACCTCGACCGTGAGCTGGCGGCGAGGCAGCGCCAGCAACCGGTCGACCGCCATCGCGAAGAGCACGAGCAACCCGTAGTCGAAGGTGAAGGGCCAGAGCGCTGCGTCGTAGATCACCAGGAACAGAGACGCCGGGAGCCCCAGCGCAAAGACCAGCACCGTCCGGCGCGTCGGCCGCGTCATCGCGGCGCCGGCGTCTGATCGAGGATCTGCCGCAGCACGCGGTCGGTGCTGAGCCCCTCGATCTCCGCGCCCGGCGACAGCACCAGGCGATGGCGCAGCACCGGGAGCGTCAGCGTCTTCACGTCGTCGGGTATGACGAAGTCGCGGCCCTGGAGCGTCGCGTAGGCGCGGGAGGCCGCGGCGAGCATGTTGGCGGCACGCGTCGAGGCGCCGAACTCGAGCGAGGCGTGCTCGCGGGTCGCCCGCACGACGTCGACGATGTAGTCCGTGAGCGCGTCCGTGAGCGTGATGCGAGAGACCGCCTCGCGCGCCTCGGCGAGCGCTCCCAGTTCCGCTACGCGCTCGAGGCCGAAATCGGCGAGCCGCGGCATCGCCGAGCGGTGTCCGTGCCGGCGCACGATCTCGCGCTCCTCGTCGCGGCTCGGATAGTCGACGACGACCTTGAAGAGGAACCGGTCGAGCTGCGCCTCCGGCAGCGGATAGGTTCCCTGCTGCTCGATCGGGTTCTGCGTCGCCACCACCATGAACTCCTCGCCCAGCGCGTAGTCGCGGCCGTCGATGGTGACGGAGCGCTCGTTCATCGCCTGCAGCAGCGCCGCCTGCGTCTTGGGCGGCGTGCGGTTGATCTCGTCCGCGAGCAGGAGCTGCGTGAAGATCGGCCCCTTCGTCAGCGCGAAGGCGTTGGTCTGAAAGTTGAAGAGGTTGGTGCCGAGGACGTCGCCGGGCATCAGGTCGGGCGTGAACTGGATGCGCCCGAACTGGAGCGAGAGGCTCGCGGCGAAAGCCTGCGTCATCAGGGTCTTCGCTGTCCCCGGCACGCCCTCCAGCAGGACGTGACCGCCGATCAGGAGGCTCGTCAGCAGGAGGTCGATGACCTCATCCTGCCCCACCACCGCCTTGCGCACCTGCGCCCTGACGCCGTCGGTGATCGCGCGTATTGCCTGCAGCTCCATCAAGGATCTCCCCCTTCCAACGGTGAATGTCCCGTACCACGGCGACGAGCGGACGCAAATCGCGGCGGCCCTCGCCCGCCTCGGCGCGGCGCTCGATTTCCGCACAGTCGAGCTCGACCGAGCGCGCCGCGCCCACGCGGCGCAGCCAATCCCTGAGTCCCGCCTCCGAGAGGCCCCGAGGCGCGTGCAGGCGGCGGGCCGCGTCACGGATCGTCGCCTGGACGTAGCGCCGGACCATGCGCGGCTGATGGCCGCCGAAGGCGAGGAGCTGCGCCGCGTTGCGGATGAGGCCGAGCTTTCCCGGCGCGAGCGCCGGCGGCGCCGTCTCCGGCGCGCCGAAGCGCCGCATGGTCGCCCAGAGCAGCAGCGCCAACGCGAGCGCCGCCTGGAGCGTCGCGATCAGGTACGGAAACTCGAACAGGAGGCGCAGCGGATTTGCGGGATGGGCGACGAAGCCGTGCACGGTCTCGTCGAAGACCACGCGGCCGCCCTCCCTGCGCAGGCGATCGACGATCTCGAGCGCGAAGCGCGCGTTCTCGCCCTGCAGGATGCCGTGATTCTCGATGACGTCGGGATCGGAGAGCACCCAGACCCGGCGCAATGGAGCCGCCAACTCGCCCAAGAGGATGTCGTCGCCGTCGGCGACGAGCGGGCGCAGCTTCGAGCCGTGCACGAGCTGGATCGGCTCCGCGACCGAGGGCGCGATCCCGAGCTCGTTTCGGGACCAGGCCGCGGGCGGCGCACGGCGGACGATCGCGCCGCCGGGCGCCGCGAGATCGAGCACAGTCTTGGGTAGGAAGTCCGGCAGGAGCTCCGCCGCCGCGATCCAGCCGGGCCGCTCGCCGCCGTTCCAGCCCTGCCGCTTCGGCAGCACCAGGAGCACGGTTCCGCGCTCCAGGAGCTTCGCGATCGCGTCAAAGGCATC
>Ga0335070_10004633_pt1 | contig 16103 bp, 11 predicted proteins | sample Lox_Sample_13_FD_206722 | JGI IMG/M metagenome (GOLD analysis project Ga0335070, IMG submission 206722) | Soil microbial communities from Loxahatchee National Wildlife Refuge, Florida, United States - Lox_Sample_1.3 | ecosystem: Environmental > Terrestrial > Soil > Wetlands | place: USA... | reverse complement strand
TGTCCGCCATCGGGCAGAGATCGTCAAAGTAGTGGTGCCAGATGAGGAACGGGATGAGGGTGAAGCCCGCGATCTCGGCGGCGTGATACCAGAGGAACCGGATCAACTCTGCGTCGTTTGGCTTTGCGGCCTTGAGGTGCTCTATGGTCTCATGGGGCAACCAGCTAGGCGCGATCGCGACGCAGATCAACGCCATGACATACCCTATAATGATCGTCCCGACGAAAGAGAGAAGACCCTTCAAGGGTTGAGACATTTTCAGAACCGACCAGGGTTTCATGCGCCAGACATTAGGAACCATGAACAAAGCGATGATCGACCACTCCCACCAGCCGAATGTCCAATGGACGTGGGGGATCCCCACGATATCCTTCCACCACGGCGTGGTGTTGAAGCCGAAGCTCTTGCCGAGGACAGCCCCGAACAGCATGGCGAAAAACGGAAGAATCAGGGCCACATAGAAGAAAAGGGTGAGCATGGTGGCCCAGCCAGCCTCAGCGAATCCCGCCGCAGGCTGCTTGAGGTCGCTCGGCCGTATGGGCCACTTGGCGAAGAGAATTGTGACAAAGGGGTAGCTGAAAAAGCCGATTAACACGTAGCAAACCACGGCGCTCTCGGCAAAATGGGCTTTTTTCATAGCCTCGAGCGTCATGGCGGTGCCGTCCGGTAAGATCGCCTTCCCTGCAGCCGCGAGCTCATTCAGATTCGTCTGGCTGAGGAAATTGAAGCTGAGGCCGAAAACCCAGTAAAAAATCACGTAAATGACGAACCACACCGCCACCAGGTTGACGATGGTCTCAATAATTCCCCGCAACGGTTGCGAGATGTTCGCGAATGGCCAATCCCCCAAGAACATATGCTGCCAGAGACCGACCAGAATCATCATGGCCAGGTACAGCACGAATGGGTAAGGATGCCACCCGACCGGGCCGCGAGGATCACTGAAGATGTACCAGGTTAACCAGGCAACCAGAAAAAACGCGATGAACGAAATGATGCCGGTGAGGGGCTGTCCCCACCTTGGGCGAAGCGCTCCAGCCATACTTTCCTCCTCCGAGTCTCTGTCCCCTCGCTCTGTTTCCGTTTACCGAAATCAAACCAGGTCAACCATCACCTTGTGTTTGAGACGAATCGGTACTTGACTCTCCCTCCTTTCTGGTTGATGAAACACCGTGTACGGCTGTGTCTCTGTGGGCCAGCAGATGAGAGCGTCTTCCCTTCCTCCCGCCGGAGAGGGAGTTCTTCCGTCTCTCCCTTGGAAATCCGCGGTCGATCTCCTCGCATTGCCCTCGTCGCTTGCATCTCTTTTCTCCGAACCGGTACGCTAAGCCCGGATCATCGGCGTGGCATCTCCACCGCTTGGGGCACAGCGTGACCGGGCCGGGAGGGTCCGTCACACGAGAGGAGTCGCTATCCTTACGGAACAGACTTTAGAATCGCTGTCAAAAATGGATAAGACCGGATGAGAATCCGACAAGCTCTCTTGCCGTTTCACGTATCGTTGGCGCAGTCGGTCTCTTGTCCTGGCTGGGGCGCGTGCCTCACGGGGAAGGAAAGAGAACGAGAGACGAGCAGGAATCAGCAGATCTTCCTTGCCACAGAGACACTTTTCCAAGAGGAGAATATGGGACTATAGGCAGCGCACCGGAGGCGAGATCACCCCAGCAACCCAGCCGCTGCGCGAATACGCATAGCTTGATATTACCAAACAGAAGGAAAACTACCACCAGAATCAGAATGGGTATCTCGTGGTGTGCATTATTGCACAAGATTATCCACCCTGTCAAAAGGTCTTTCACGGTAAGTAACAATAAAGGGCGGGTCCTGTCCGCTGGTCTACTTCTTGCTTAAATATAATCGGGACAACCCCGATGGCGAAGACGACGAGAGAACGATCAGGGTGATTCACTGCCGCGGGGTGTTCCTCGGCGCCTCACGGGCGGTCAAAGAGCTCGAGCGCTAATGAATGCATGGGGCGGCCATCCGGTCCGCCCGGCGTCAAGCAGGATATATCGCCCACTAACGCGAGGGCGAGGAGAGGTAACCCCGAAACAGGTGAGGACACTATGGCTGGAACTCCTCCCGAGTGTTTGAAGTGTAAGAGCCCCCTTGAGGTTCAGAGGTTCTGAGGTCGCGTCTACCTGCGCTGCAGGTCGTGCGGCGCCACCTATCCCGTAGAGCAGTTTGGCAGGACCGCGGACGATAGCCTGGAACAGCAACTCGGATCAGTCCGCTGTGACCGGGTCTAGCGGTCAGCCCCGGAGCCAGCCTCGGCGAAAAAGATGACCAGGCTTCTCACCAACTCCGCCATGAACCTGAAATCCAGCTTGTCCATGGTGTCCGAGTGCTGGTGGTAGTAAGGGTTTCGGTAGAAGGCGGAGTCCGTGACCATCACTGCCCGGAAGCCCTCGTCCCAAAAGGAGGCGTGGTCGCTCAGGCGCACGGAGGGCATCAACCAGCCGCCAAGGGGTACGGTCAGCTTGACAGCCGGCAGCTTCTCGTTCTTCTGGAAGGCATCATGCAGCCCGTTGGTCAGCGCCCTTGAGCTGAGGTTCCCCACGATCCCGATGAAGGTCCCCTCCTTGGGATAGTCCATGAACATGAGGGGGAAGGGATAATCCTGACAACCCGGCTTCGAGCAGGTGTATCCAACCATCTCCAGGCAGATCATGCCGTCGATCTTTTCACCTTTCTTCTTGGCGTTCCTCGCATGCACCCTGCTCCCCATGGCCCGCGTCCCAAACACCGGTGGCTCTTCCAGAGTGAAGGAAACCAGCTTCACCGCCACGTCCGACTGCCTGGTTGCCCGTAGCGCCTGCAGCTGCCTCGCCGTCTCGAGCTGAACCGCAACGGCGCTGGCGTTGTCGTCCGCCCCGACCGTGCCGCCTACGGTGTCGTAGTGCGCCCCGAGAAGATACTGGCGCGAGGGGTTGGCACTAAAATCGACGTTGGTGACCACGTTCGCCACGGTCATACCCTGGTAACGGTATGACTCACGTTCCACCGGCAGGCCTAGGCTCCCGTAAAAGGTCTCGATATACCGCGCGGTCTTTTCCAGGTTCTCAGGGAGTCTCACACTTCGCTCGCCAATAGTGACTGTAAGTTCCCTCACATGCCCCTGCAGCCGCTTAACCAAGTCGTCCACATCAATCACTGCTATCCCCTCCCCAGCCATCCCGGTTTGGATTCCACCCCATGAGCTGGGACCAAGCCCAAAGAAGAGCCCGATCAAAACGACGATCCCGAGACTTACCTGACACCTACTATATGGAAACACACGCGTTGTACCTCTGCTGAACGGTGAACCCGGCAAGGACCCGAGCGCAGGTGTAATTTGTTTGCCGACGTGGAACATGGCATGTCCTCACCCCCGGAGTGAGGGGGACTATATCACAGAGCGGCTCCGCCTTTCATTCCCAGGCGCCTGGCGCTCTCTTTTCGGTTATGATTCCTTCGCCGGGAAGTCGGCCGACGGAGGAACACAGCGTGACAGGCAGTCGCATTTTGCTCGTCGAAGACGATGAGTCTCTGCGTCTCACCCAGGAGATGTACCTGACAAAGCAAGGGTTCCAGGTAACCGCAGTAGGGAACTATGCCGCGGCGCTCCAGTACCTGACGGCGGAGCAGTTCCACGCAGTTCTCACGGATCTGCGTCTCGGTGACGGAAACGGCCTCAGGATCCTGAGCACCGTCAAGGAGCGGGCGCCCGAGACCGAGGTGATCGTGATCACCGGCCATGGCTCGGTGGACACCGCAGTCGAGGCGATGAAGGCGGGAGCGTACGACTATCTGACGAAACCTGTCGACCCTGACGATCTTGTCCTCACCCTGAACAAAGCTCTGGAGCGCCTTCGCCTTCGCCGCCAGGTCGCCCATCTCACCCGGGAGGTGGCCGAGCAGGCGGGCCTCGCCACCATAGTCGCTGTGAGTGCCGAGATGCGCCAACTGATGACCACCATCGACCAGGTGGCCCGAAACGACGCCACCGTCCTGATCGAGGGTGAGAGCGGCACCGGCAAGGAACTCATAGCGAGGTACATTCACCATAAGGGCCTGAGGGCCGCGGGCCCCTTCGTCGCGGTGAACTGCGGTGCCTTACCCGAAAACCTCCTGGAGAGCGAGCTCTTCGGCCATATCAAAGGATCGTTCACCGGTGCTGTTGCCGACAGGCGAGGCCTCTTCGAAGCCGCCGACGGGGGCACGCTGCTCCTTGACGAGATCTCCGAGACCGGCTCATCGTTCCAGGTGACGCTTTTGCGGGTTCTCGAAGACGGTCGAGTCCGTCGCGTGGGTGGGACCAGTGAACGCCGGGTGAACGTGCGGATCGTCGCCTCCACCAACCGAAACATTGGTCGCCTCGTCCAGCAGGGCCACTTCCGCCAGGATCTCTACTACCGACTCAAGGTGATTCCCCTCTCCCTGCCGCCTCTCCGGAAACGACCCGCCGACATAAGGCCGCTTGCGGAACATTTTCTCACCCTCTACGGGAACCGCATGGGTCGGAAACCCCCTCGCCTCTCCCCGAGTGCGATTGCGCGGCTGGAAGCCTACCCGTGGCCCGGGAACGTCAGGGAACTGGCCAATGCCATCGAACGGGCGCTCATCTTTTCTCAGGCTCACGTAATCGAGCCGGCCGATCTGCCGCTGGAGCCATGGGTAGCCCCGGTTGAGGAAAAAGAGGTCGCAGGGGACTTGAGCCTGGTGTCCGTAGAACAGATGCACCTTCGTCGCGTCCTGGAGCACTTCGGCTGGAATCAGCGGCAGGCGGCTCGGGCACTCGGGATCGGCTACAACACCCTGTGGCGTAAGATGAAGCGCTACCATATCCTGAGACCGGACTAAGCCCCATCTCCACCAGCGTTCAAGGAACACTCGCCACGATGACAGCGCAGGGAAAAGAGACTCGTGAGCAGATCCGGAGCGAGCGGGATCTCTTGAGGAGCATCTTCGAACATCTTCCGGATGGAATCTTCATTACCGACGGCGCGTTCCGAATCGAGTTCATGAATCAGGAGCTGCGCTACCAGTTCGGTGATGGGGTTGGGAAAAGGTGCTACGAGCTCTTTGGCCTGAGTGCAACCAACTGTTTGAGTTGCCACGCCGGGATGAGCGCCTTCGGTCCGCCCCAGCGCCTGGAGTGGTGTTCCCTGGTTACCCGGGGCACCTACGACATGCTCGTCTCCCCCCTTCCCAACCCTGACGGGAGCACCTCCAGACTCCACATCCTCAGGGATGTGAGTGAGCAAAAACGCTTGGAGACCCAGCTCTTCCACTACTCCCGCACCCTCGAGGAGCGGGTCGCCGAACAGACTACACATCTGAGACGTCAGGAGCGTCTCGCCCTCCTGGGCGAGATCGCTTCGGGTCTGGCTCACGAGATACGGACGCCCCTGGGAGCGCTCCTCACCGGTGTCAAGCTTCTCGAGAAGGATGAACCGGAGGGGTCCGAACGACATTTCATCCTTTCTCTCCTGAGGAAGGAGACGATTCGACTCAAGACCAAGCTCTCCGAGTTCCTCTCCTACGCCAGACGACGAGAACCTGTCCTGGCTCCAGAACGGGTGAGCGACCTGCTGCACGAGTCGTTGACCCTGTTGCGACAGGACACGGAGCTCACCGGGGGAGTAACGATCGTTGTCGAATCCGCAACCGAGGAACAACCGTGCCTTTTTGACCGGCCCCTCATGAAAGAGGCGATCCTGAATCTGGCCACGAATTCGCTACAGGCGCTGCAGGGACGGGGCAGGCTCATCCTGAGGAGTTTCCAGACCCAGGGTCGCCAATGGATTCAAGTGTCCGACGACGGTCCCGGGATCCCGCCCGAGGACTTGGATCACATCTTCAGGCCCTTCTTCACCCGCAAACGCGACGGAACCGGCCTGGGCCTGGCCATCGTCCAGGGGATCCTCGAGGACCACGGCGGCACCAGCCAGGCCCGGAGCATTCCCGGTCGCGGCGCCACCTTCACCCTCTCGTGGCCCCTTTCGCCAGCATCATCGTCAGTGGGATAACCGTACCAGAGAGTGCCCGTCCTTCACTCCCCAGGTAGCCGTTCTCTTGTCATCGCAGCACACCATAATGGAACCATTCTCTTCCAAAGTGGAATACCTGCCTTGCTGGTCAGAATCTCCAATAGTTTGATATTGTTTATACTTTTCCCTTACCGCATCTGGCATACTTGGTGCTCTGGCGAGCTTGAGACCAATGATTTGGCACTCGGAAATCCGTGGAGTTTACCGCTGAAACAGGGGCATCTTTTAGCGTATCCCCCTTTGCTAAAGGGGGGTAAGTCGTTTCGCACGTGGAGCAAAAAATGGTTCTCGGAGTAACCGAGACCCTTCCCAGAAAGGTGGAGCTATGGCGGGAGAGGAAAAGAAAGAGGTAAGGAAGGAGCTTCCGATCGCGCAGGTGACGACCTGCAAGTCGACGGCACAGATGCTCAGGAAGGCGGCGGAGGATGGGGTGGAGACGGCCTTTCATCGGGCCTTCGAGATGAAGGCCTGTCCCATCGGGGCGGACTCCGCCTGCTGTAAGCACTGTGCCATGGGGCCGTGCCGGCTCTCGTCGAAGAACCCCTATGAGAAGACCGGGGTGTGCGGGGCGACGATCGACACCATCGCCTCACGGAACTTCGCGCGGATGGTGGCGTGCGGGACGGCATCGCACACGGACCACGGGATGACCATGCTGGATGTGTTCCGTGGGGTGATCCGGGGGGAGATCCCGGACTACCAGATCAAGGATGAGCAGAAGCTCCGGGATGTGGCGGCCTCGGTCGGGATCGAAATTGAGGGCCGCGGGGTGAAGGAGGTTGCGGAGGATCTCTACCACGAACTGGAGAGGACCTACACCCAGGTAGAGGGGGAGATTCCCTTCACCAAGCGGGTGCCGAAGAAGACGCTGGAGAAGTGGCGGGAGTTGGGGATCGTGCCCCGTGGGGCGATGCGGGAGATCATGGAGATCATGCATCGAACTCACATGGGAGTCGACCAGGACTACGAGAACATGGTGAAGCAGTGTTCCCGGACGGCCCTTGCGGATGGCTGGGGTGGGGCGATGGTGGCGACGGAGATCTCGGACATTTTGTTCGGGACCCCCACCCCGGTTATAGCCGGCGTCGACATGGGGAACCTGGAAGAGGGGAAGGTAAACATCATCGTCCACGGCCACGAGCCGAACCTCTTCGAGTCGATCATTGCCTCGGTGAACGATCCGAAGCTTGTGGAGGAGGCGAAGGCGGCGGGCGCGGCGGGGATCAACATTTTGGGGATGTGTTGCTCCGGGGCCGAGGTGTTGAGCCGGCACGGGGTGCCTCATGCGGGGAACTTCATGAGTGTTGAGCCGGTACTGATCACGGGCGCGGTGGATGCCATGGCGGTTGATGTGCAGTGCATCCAGCAGGCGCTCTCGCCTCTTTCCAAGTGTTACGGGACGCGCTTTTTCACCACCAATCCGAGGGCGAAGATCGAGGGTGCGGATCACGTGGAGTTTCACGAGAACCGGCCGCGGGAGTGCACCGACAAGGTGGTCCGGATGGCGATCGAGCGGTTCAAGAGCCGGCCGGCCAAGGTGGTGATCCCGCAGAACAAGTCTCTGGGTGTGCACGGGTTCAGCCACGAGTATGTGAACTACATGCTGGGGGGAAGCTTCCGGTCCTCCTACGTGCCATTGAACGATAACATCATCAACGGCCGGATCCGTGGGGTGGCAGGAGTTGTGGGCTGCACCAACCCGCGGGTGCGGCAGGACTATGTGCACGTGGAGCTCGTGAAGGAGCTCATCCGGAACGATGTGTTGGTGGTGCAGACGGGCTGCTCGCAGATAGCCCTCGCCAAAGCGGGGCTGATGAAGCCGGATGCGGCGGTCCTCGCCGGCGACGGGCTCCGGGAGGTATGCGAGACGGTGGGGATGCCGCCGGTTCTGGGGCTTGGCTCCTGCGTGGACAATAGCCGCATTCTCATTGCCTGCGCCGAGATGGTGAGGACCGGCGGGCTGGGTGAGAGCATCGCCGATCTTCCCGTTGCGGGCGCTGCGCCCGAGTGGATGAGCGAGAAGGCGATTGCGATCGGGCAGTACTTTGTGGCCTCAGGGGTGTTCACCATCTTTGGCGTCACCTTCCCGACCATCACCGAGACCAAGTTCCACAAGCTCCTCTTCGGGGGGCTCGAGAAGCAGGGCCTGGGCAAGTGGGGTTTTGCTGTCGATCCCTATGAGATGGCGCGCCTCATGATCGATCACATCAACAAGAAGCGTGAAGCCCTCGGGATCATGGCCGCCCGCGAGCGCAAGCTCTTCGATATGGCCGATCGCCAGAAACTGGAAGCCGAAAGCGCCTAGACAAAAATGGGGCGGGGTAGACCCCGCCCCTCGTCGCGATCAGGGCCTCTCTTCCTCCATAAAAGCGCTTGTCACAAAAGCCGTTTCCGAGCAAGCCGCCGGCCGGCTTCCGTGGTCAGCTTCGAATCAATAAGCCGCTCAAGGGCTGACTTCTCCAGTAGCGCCCTTCTCTCTCCGAGCCTGATCACGGTCCGGGCGTCCTCGAGGATCCGGAGATTTACGGTCCCGGGTTCATCCCCCGCAGGGACGTCCTGAATGAGCCTGCAGACCTCATCGACGACCTCAACCTCGGTCCCCAGCTCGACCAGAATCTTCCGGGCCAGAGCGGCTCGGTCGTCCTGACTCGACGGCATGGCGCGGAGCAGTTCGCTCAACAGGGTTGCGGCGATCACCGCCTTCGGCTCTCCCCCCTCCGCGCTCACGAGCTCCTCTGCTAGGTCGAGGACCTCGAGGGCCTGCTCTACCACAGGATCATCCGGCTTCAGCACCTTCTTTGCAGCGGCAAGCAGCCGGTCACGGTAAAAGGCCCTGAGGTTCTCGCCCTTAAACATGTCGGGCATGCACTTTTCCGCGTACTTGCACCACTCGAGGCAGCCGATGTCGCGCTTGGGATTCAGGAACCGGTGGCCGCACGCGCAGGTGCGCCTCGCGTCGTCTTTCCAGAACTCCACCGGCTTCCCGCAGTTAGGGCAGGAAACCTCGAAGATATCCCCCGGCTTCCAGAACATGGTGTTCTGCCCGGGGCAGCGGAACTCCTCTTTCCTCATGGCATCACCTCCCCCGACGTATACAATTGAAGCATAACCCGACGGGGAGGTCGTCGGCCTTGACTTTGGTCAAGATGGGAAAGCTCACCGGCAGAACCGTGGGGCTGTCTCCCTGCCGGCCGCAGGTTCCACTTAGGAGGCGCTGGTCGCCGCCAGCTCCGGCGGGAGCTCGCACACCTCCAGGGTCGCCTTTTTCGTCTCCACGTAGTGAGCGGCAGCAAGGGCGGCGGTACAGCCGTCCGCGGCGGCAATGACGATCTGTTTGGCGTACTTCTCCCTGAGGTCTCCGATCACATAGATGCCGGGGATCGAGGTTTCGCACTTGTCGTCCGTCATCACGTAGCCGTCGGCATTTTTCTTGATCCCCGCGGGCACGAGCTGATTGTTGGGTTCGAAGCCGATAAAGATGAAGACCCCGTCGGTGGCGAGCCGTCGCTTCTCTCCTGTCTTCGTGTCTCGCAGCTCAACCTCGCTCACTCCCTGCTCGTCCGCCTTGATTGCGGTAGCCACGCTGTTCCAGAGGACCTCGATCTTGCAATCCGCCTTGACCCGTTGCTGCAAGATCATGCTTGCTCGGAAGGCATCACGACGATGGACCAGGTAGACTTTCTTGGCCAGTTTTGCCAGATAGAGTCCCTCCTCCGTCGCGGTGTCGCCGCCGCCCACGACCACCACCGTCTTGTCCCTGAAGAAAAAGCCGTCGCAGACCGCGCAGTAGGAGACCCCCTTCCCGTAGTACTCCTTTTCTCCGGGAATATTGAGCTTGCGAGGGTTTCCCCCCATACCGAGAACCACCGCATAACCCTGCAAGACAGTGCCGCTGGCGAGCCTCACCGTGTGGAATTCCAGCCCTGGTTCGACAGATATCACCTCATCCTGAACCATCTCGAGCCCATAGGACTGGGCATGCTTGAGAAATCGCTGGGAGAGGTCGAACCCACTGGTGATTTCGATTCCAGGGTAGTTCTCGACGCTATCCGACATGGCCACTTGGCCGCCGGCAACCCCCTTTTCGATCAGGATCGTCTTCAAGGCCGCCCTCATGGCATAGATTCCGGCGGTGAGGCCCCCGGGGCCACCACCGACGATGATGAGGTCATAGGTTGACATACAGGGCCTCCTTCGCTCGCCGCCGTGTCGCACCAAGGAGAGAGTGTTGCACGTGTGAGGCGCCAGCATAGCAGATGTGACCGCCAAAGAGAACCCCCTACCGGGGCCGCTGCGGTCAGGCCAGCACAAGTTGAACCGCGGTATACCCAGATCGGGGAACGGTTTTTCGGCAACCTGCTGGGCGCCCAACGGAACCGTTGCCAAGGAAGTACCGACCCTTTAGGATGAGGCTGCGGAGTCATAGACAGCAATCCCCCCATGCACGGACCTCATAGCACAAGGAGAGAGGTATGGCGCAGGTTGATGGCAGCCGGCTCGTTGCCGAGGGCCTCAAGGAAGAAGGTGTCGATACCATGTTCTACATCATGGGCGGGCCCAACTTTGACCTGTCGATCCACGCCGATCGCCTCGGTATCCGTCTGATCGACGTCCGCCATGAACAGGCCGCCGCCATGATGGCCCACGCCTACTCCCGAGTCACTCGAAAGACGGGAGTCTGCATGGGGGCCGGGGGCCCCGGGGCGCTGAACCTGCTTACGGGAATCGCAAACGCCTACCTGGACGCCTCTCCCATCCTGGCCCTAGGAGGCGCCTCTTCCTTCAACCTGTATGAGCTCGGAGACTTCCAGGAGCTGGATCAGGTCGCCATGTTCAAGCCCGTGTGCAAGTGGACCGCAAGAATTTACGAGGCGCGGAGAGCCAAGGAGTATGTCCACTTCGCCATGGTCCGAGCGCGACACGGGAAGCCCGGCCCCGTGTACCTGGACATGCCCGGCAACATGCTCTACGAGAAGGTTGACGAGTCCCGGGTGGTGCCGCGACCCTCGTTGAAGGAGCTGTCCCTCCCCAGCCCCGACAGTCGCTCTATCGACCGAGCCGTCGAGTTGCTCCGAACCGCCAGGAAGCCGATCCTGCTCACCGGAAGCGGTATTTTCTGGTCCGGTGCCGGCGAGGAGATGCGCCGGTTCGTCGAGACCACGGGGATGCCCTTCTTCACCAGCCCCCAGGGCCGAGGAATAATCCCGGACGATCATCCGCTCTGCTTCCTCGGGGCCCGGTCGTACGCCTTTCGCGAGGCCGATGTCGTGCTGGTGGTGGGTACGCGCTTCAACTTCATCATCGGACAGGGGCGGCCGCCGCGCTTCTCTGGGGATGCGAGATTCATCCAGGTGGATGTGGATGCCGAGGAGATCGGACGCGTCCGGAGCGTAGAACTCGGCATCGTCGGGGACGCCAAAGCGGTGCTCGAGCAACTCACCGTCGCCGCTCACGGCCGGGTGCGGTTTGGCAACGACTCGCCCTGGGTCCAGGAACTCACGGCGAGAGATCGGGAGAGCCGCGAAAAAACGGCACCGCTCCTCAACTCCGACCAGGTTCCGGTCCATCCTTTCCGCCTCTGCCGGGAGATCCGGGACTTCATTCCCCGCGACGCTATTCTTGCCGTCGACGGCCACGAGATCATGAACATGTCGCGCCAGGCGATCCCTTCCTTCACTCCCGGGGCGAGGCTCAATCCCGGCCCCAACGGCTGCATGGGAGTCGGCCTCCCCTTCGGCTTGGGTGCGAAGGCGGCCGCGCCCGAAAGAACGGTAGTCGTCCTGAACGGAGACGGCTCCCTGGGCCTGAACCTCATGGAGCTCGACACCGCCGTGCGCCACGGGTTACCCGTTCTCGTGGTGGTTAGCAACAACGCCGGCTGGACCGCCAGGCCCAAGGGCGACCTGCACCTCCCGGGTCGGGAGCTGGGCCACGTGCGGTATGACCTGATTGCCCAGGGGTTCGGCGCCTACGGCGAGCTTGTCGAAGATCCTCGCGCCATCCGCCCGGCCCTGGAGCGGGGCCTGAGAGAGGTGGAGAAGGGCAGACCGGCCCTGATCAATGTGGTGACCGAGCCGACCGCCATGGCTCACACGGTCCAGTTCGCGAGCTATGGAGGATAAGTTCCGGAGTTGGCTGTAGAGATGGGAGCGAGGGATCGGGCGCGCGCTCTACCCAACACGATGCGAGACCTGAGGCCGCCGAGCAGCCGGAAGCTCCTGAGGCACTGATTCTGGAGGGAAGGGTCGGTCTTCGAGACGTCTGGTGCTATTGCTGTCCGTCAGGTCCTGATGACGAAAATCAGCCCCTCATAAAGGGCCGCGGAAATCAGGGCAGAGACGGGAATGGTGAGTATCCACGCCCAGACGATTGTTCCTGCCACTCCCCAGCGCACGGCGGTCAGCCTTTTCGTCGCACCCACCCCGACGATGGCCCCGGTGATGGTGTGGGTGGTGCTCACCGGAATTCCAGCGACCGAAGCCCCGATGATGGAGATGGCCGCCGCGGTTTCCGCACAGAATCCTCCCACGGGTTGAAGCTTGGTTATCTTGGTACCCATGGTTTTCACGATCCGCCACCCTCCTGCCATCGTCCCCATGGCGATGACAAAATGACAGGTTATCACGATCCAGAAGGGGATGGTAAACGAGGGCCCGAGATAGCCAGAGCTGAAAAGAACGACAGCAATGATGCCCATGGTCTTCTGGGCGTCGTTCATACCGTGACTGAGGCTATAGGCTGCCGCCGAGAAGAGCTGCAATCTCCTGAACATCCAGTTCGCCTTTGTCACACTGGTGTATCGGGAGCAATTAAGCACAAGTATCATCATTGCAAGCCCGAGGAATAAGCCGATAGTCGGAGAGAGGACAATGAAGCTGGCGGTTTTGATGATTCCCCGCCAGACGAGCACCTCGGGTCCCCCCTTCACCAGACCCGCACCGATGAGACCGCCGATCAGAGCATGGGAGGAGCTGCTCGGAAGACCAAGCCACCACGTGATAAGGTTCCACGTGATGGCCGCTCCGAGCGTGGACAGGATGAGGAAGCTGTCTACGATTGAGGCCTGGATGATTCCCGTACCGATCGTTTTCGCCACGTGTACACCGATAAAGAGGAAGGCCACAAAGTTGAAGAAAGCAGCCCACGCGACCGCGTATTGAGGCCGCAGCACCCGAGTGGAGACGACGGTGGCGATGGAGTTGGCTGCGTCGTGAAAGCCGTTGATAAAATCAAAGGCAAGGGCGATGAGAACGATGAATACGACGAGAGCGAGAGAGCTGTTAACCATGCTTCAGGACGATTCCTTCGATGATATTCGAGACATCCTCGCAGAGATCGATGGCATCTTCGATCCGCTCCAGGATCTCCTTCCATTTGATTAACTCGATGGCGTCTTTTTCCCCCTCGAAGAGCCTCGCCACCGCTGTGCGCATGACGTAATCCCCTTCGTTCTCCAGGGTGTTGATATCCACACATCCCGCAATGATCATCTCAGATTTCTTCTTGTCTCTGAGGGCGTAGACGATCTCCTTGATCTTGGTGATAGCATGAACGAGAATCTTCGCAAGGACGTGAAGCTCCTCCCTCGGTTCTTTGACCCTGTAAAGGTACATCCTCGCTGCCGAGGCCTCGATCATATCGAGGACGCTATCCATCTTGTTGACCAGGGTATGGATATCTTCCCGATCCAGAGGGGTGAGAAAGGTCCGGTGCATCTTCTCGTAGGTCTTGTGAGTGATGCTGTCCGCCTCGTGCTCGATCTCCTTCAACTTCGCGACCTTTGGCTCCGAGTACTTGTAATTGTTGAGAATATCGATGAAGAGTTTCCCGCCCTCCTCGATCTTGTCGGCCAGTTCCTCGAAGAGGTCGTAGAACTTCTCATCTCTGGGAATGAGTCTCATGGCCCCTCGCTCCTTCTTTGATGTCGGTGCGTCGTATAGCACAATTCTGCGATCGGTTCAATCGAAGCCGGAGAGAAATCGTGATTTCTTGTATGTTGCTATAAAGAAGTAAACCAATGAGTTAGAAGAAGCCAGCGCCGGCTGCTCCTCAGTGGGAGATGCTATTCTTGAAGGGCCGCAAACAGGGGTAATCGAGCCCCAGAGGCGGGAGTGCGGGCTGAACGGTCCACCGCGCCGACAAGAGCACAGACGCCGGAGGTGGCACCTCCAAGAATTCGCCCGTTGACCCCCTTGACACGGACCTCAGGGTACCGCCCCTGACGAGCTACTCGACGATGCTCTTCCCGTAGAATTGCTCCACCTCGCCTCGACCATACCCCAGTTGTTCCAGGACCTCCCGCGTCTCCGCTCCCCTCGGGGTTCCACCCGTATTTGCCTCGCCAGGCGTCCTCGAGAGCCTCGGAGCCGGGGCAGGCTGGTCGACCCCGTCCAGTGCGGTGATAAGTCCTCTCGCCCTGTTGTGGGCGTGGAGCCCCACCTCGTGGAGGTCAAGGACCGGGGCGACGCAGGCATCCTTGCCCTCGAAGATCGCGGTCCACTCGTCCCGGGTCTTTGTCCGGAAGACCTCGGCAAAGCGCGCCGTGAGCTCCGGCCACCGCACCTCGTCGTTCTGGGATGGAAGGGAGGAGGGATCGAGACCGAGGCCTTGAAGCAGCAACTCGTAGAAGCGGGCCTCGATGGCCCCGACCGCCATGAACTTTTTGTCCCTGGTCTCATAGGTCTGGTAATAGGGTGCGCCACCGTCCAGCATGTTGGTGCCGATATCCAGGCTCATGAGCCCGTGGGCGAGGAGGCCGAAAAAGTAGGTGATGAGGTGGGTAGCCCCATCCACCATGGCCACATCGACAACCTGGCCTTTGCCGGATCGTGCCCGCTCGATGAGGGCGAGGAGAATGCCAACGGCGCAGAGCATGCCGCCCCCGGCAAAATCGCCGAGGATGTTACAGGGAGGGAGCGGTCTCTCGCCCTTCCGTCTGAAGAGGGATAAGGCCCCGGAGAGGGCGATGTAGTTGATGTCGTGCCCTGCCAGGCGGGCGTACGGCCCCTCCTGGCCATACCCGGTGAGCCGGGCATAGATCAGCCCGTGATTGAGCGAGAGCGCTTCCTTGGGTCCAAGCCCCAACCCCTCCATCACCCCCGGCCGGAAGGGCTCCATGAGCACGTCAAACTGTTGGATAAGCCTCCGAAGGATACCCGCCCCTTCCGCTGTCTTCAGGTTGACCCGGAGCGATCTCTTGCCTCGGTCGAAGGGGTTTCTTACCATGACGTTCGGGATCTCCGGCATCCCCTTTGACGGCCGGTCCACCACGACCACATCGGCTCCAAAATCGGCGAGAAGCATGCCGCAGTAGGGAGACGGAGCAAGACCCGCCATCTCAATCACCTTGATTCCACCGAGCGGTTTCATAGCACTCCTCTCTTTTTGTCCGGGCCTCTCCGGACGCGACCAGAGGTTCCAGCACCCCTGCACTCGGATACTCCACTGCCCGGATTACGTGAGCGGTTCTCTCAAGGCCGCATTGGGATTGGTCATGGGATCGTCAACGCACTTCAGGCAGTAGTATGCCGGCCAGACGCAACCGCACCCCGATCCGATCAACTCGAACCGGCTACAGCCCTCACATACCGGCACGCCGCACCCCGTGCACGTGGTGAAGGCCTTCTCGCGATCACACAGCTTACACTTCCTATCCTCAGCTGTCATGGAGGACTTTCCTTATCTGGCGGCGAGCGATCACCCGCGTGATGTTAGCCCGCATTATGCACGAGACGCCGTAGCGAGATCGTGGAGATGGCCGTGCCACCAGGCAACCACGGGGACTCGGACCTGAGGCGTCCTTGTCAGTACGTCGCAAGGTTAGAGACCCGAGGACGCCCGGAAGGACGGCCAGATCCTCGGTCGCAGCAGGTGGTTCGTGCATAATGCGGGCTAGTACCCCAAGAGGCATCAATCCCGCTCACCAATTCCGGTGATTATCGACGGGCGCTTCAAAACAAAGCCCTCTCCCGGTAGGGAGAGGGCTTCCTACCTCATCTCGCGCCTTGCCTAACGGAGGAGCTCCCGGGCGATGATCAAGCGCTGAATCTCACTCGTGCCCTCGTAGATGGT
>Ga0335070_10004632_pt1 | contig 16104 bp, 3 predicted proteins | sample Lox_Sample_13_FD_206722 | JGI IMG/M metagenome (GOLD analysis project Ga0335070, IMG submission 206722) | Soil microbial communities from Loxahatchee National Wildlife Refuge, Florida, United States - Lox_Sample_1.3 | ecosystem: Environmental > Terrestrial > Soil > Wetlands | place: USA: Florida... | reverse complement strand
GGGATCGGCCGGCCGCCAGTCCGAGGCCAGGATTTCGTCGAGACCCTCTTCGTAGCGCTCGCGGGCGGCGGCAATGGATTCAGCGGACGCGGCTATCGCCGGCAAGGCCAGCTTTCGCGTCAACCGTGTATCGTCTGACCGGGACAGTTCCCAGAGACGCTCCGCGTAGAGTTGCGCGCGTTCGTACAGACCACTCCCAACACTGATGCGTCTCGCCAGGTTCACGGCCGGATAACAGGCCGGATCCAGCCGCATCGCCTGCTCGCAGCAGCCCAGGCTCGCAGCCATCAGGCCCAGCTCCATTGCCAGGGTTCCCGCCGCGAGCCACAGATCGACCGCTCCCGGCGACTCCTGAAGCGCTTCCTGCACCACGATGAACGCGTCCTGCGACCGACCTGAGCGGATCAGTTGCGTCGCCAAGGCACGCAACAGCCGCTCCCTGGAGACGGTATCCCCCGCGCCACCAGAGACCCCCGCGCCACCAGAGACCCCCGCGCCGTCGGAAATTCCGCTGCTCCCCGACTGCGAGCCGCCGGCACCCGGGAGCTGTACCGCGCCCGCATGCAGGGCGGCCAGAGCGTTGACGAGATTGGTACGGGCCCCGGTGTGTCCCGGTCGCAGCTCGAGCACTCGCCGATACAGCACGACGGCTTCCTCGGTTCGGCCGGTCGAACGGGCCAGTACCCCCAGGCTGATCAGTGCATCAGCATGCGTGGCGTCATGGACGAGTGCCTGACGGTACGACGCTTCCGCAGCAGCGAGATCTCCCAGTGCCTTTTGAATGCGTCCACGAACGTAGAGCGCCTCGCTGTGGGCGGGATCGATGTCGGTCGCTGCGCGAGCCGCTTCGAGGGCTCGTGCGCAGTTTCCCAACTGTAGCCTGAGTCGCGCCAGCATCAGCCACGCATCGCGACTGCCCGGCGAGGTCTGGAGCAGGCCTTCCATCAATTCGGTCGCCGCGCCGAACTGGCCACTGGCACACAGTTCCGTGGCGGCTTGCAGGCTGTCAGTGCTCACGGCGATCACCGCTACGCGCGTCAGTCCGGCTCACATCGCTCAATGAGCTTCGCAATCCACGCCGAGGCAGAACATCTTCACGACGATGAACACCGGCGTCAGGCTGTCAGACAGGCGTGCCAGGTCGGCAGAGCTGTTGAGGCTCTGGGCCAATTGCTCCACGGCACCCTTGCCGGCGTCGCCGAGCGAGTTTGCCCCGGACAACGCTCCGGACAGAGCGCCCGCATCCGACACCGGGACTCCGGTCGCCGTGCCGCTCACGGTGATGTTGTTCGCGCCGATCACCTGAACGGCGGCGATGTTCAGGTTGCCGGCGACCCGGATGCCGGCATCGCCGGCGTTCACAGCGCCGTTCGGAGCAATCAGGTTGACGAGTCCGGCCTTGATTCCGGGTGTCGTGAGCAACTGACCGATGCCGCTGCCGGCGACATCGTTGATGGGATTGACGAACACCGTTCCGTTGGAGTCGGTCTGGACAACGGGCGGCGGCGCGCCCGAGGCGCTCTTGGCGCCACGGCCCGCGTCGATGTTGCCGTTCGAAGCCCACAGGATGATGTCACCGCCCTCCAGGGTCAGGATACGGGACTGGTTCACGTCGAAGTCCTGCGCGGCAAATCCCTCCACGGCACCCGATCCGAGCACCAGGATGCCCAGGCTCGCGGCGGCCGCGACGGGCGGGCTGGGCTGGACCTTGATCTGATTGAGCGCCGCCGGCGGATTCGGCACGCCCACGACCACCGAACCGCCAGGCGCCAGCAGGTTGATGTTGCCTCCCTGTTCGGTCTTCAGCTGGCTGAAGAACATGTCGACGTCGCCTCGATACTGGAGGGTCTTTCCTGCAGCATCGGTTTTGGGGAACAGTGTGTTGATGGCCGTGAAGCCGCGGTCGTAGTTGGTTCCCTGGGTGTTGTGCGCGATGCCGGTGGCGCTGAGCTCGTCGCTGAGTACCTGCGCGAGCAACGGCAACTGCTCCGCCGGAGTCAGGAGCCTGAAGGCGCTCAGGGCGGCCGCGTATCCGAGCCCGCCGTCCGGATCGAATTGCTGCATGAAGGCCACCAGCGGCGTGGCGTAGGCGCTCGGGCTGCCATCGGCCTGCGGACCCAGGTACTTGCCGATGAACGCCTGGGCATTCGGCCAACGCAATCCACCTGCGGCGTTCTGCCCCAGTCCCGCCCCCACCAGCAGCGAGGCTCCGCCGGCGGCCAGCCGCGGATCCTGCAGACTGCCACTGCTGACGATGCCGTCAGAATCACCCAGATTGATGTCCTCGCCCGCGAGCACTTCGAGGTACCCGGGGCCACCCAGCGTGATGCCGGCGTGATTCGGCAGCAGGATGTTGGTGATCGGCTGCGTCGGGGTCGAGTAGATGATGTTGCCGCCGGCCGCGATCAGTGTCACATCGCCGGCGGCGAGATTCTTGCCGCGGTAGTCGAGATCCAGGATGTCGGCACCGGCGACGATATCCGCTGCCTTCGGGAGAATGATGTCGCTGGAGGAGATCGAGCCGGTGGCGGCCACGAGGTACACGGGCGTGGAGTCACCCGTGTGCAGCGGCTCGGCCGGCAGGTGCGTCGCATCAGGAATGGTCGTCGCGACCTGCGGCGCCAGGATGCTGGGCCAGGAAGCCGGGTCCGTCTCCGCCATCACGATGGAGAAGTGGCTGTCGAGATCCGCCTGGGCGCTGCCGGTGATGGAATCATGCGCCAGCAGACTCAGGTTGCCGGTCGCGGCCGGAAACAGATCGATCTGGGAGTTGAGCACGCCGATGTTGCCGGCGGCGGCCACCACGTTCAGGTTGGGCGGATAGACCAGCAGGAAGCCGGTGCTGTCGTACAGATCCGGCACATTGCCGTTGTTGTTGTTCAGAATGCCGATCGGCAGATTGTCGGTCCGGTTCGACAGGATCACATCACCCGCCGCGCTGGTCAGCGAGACGGTGCTCTCCGGGGTGTAGTTGAAGAAATAGGTGCCCGTGCGATTGGCCTGCACATTGCCGATCGAAGCGGGCAGCGTCGTGCTGTCGCCGATGAAATTGGTCGCGATGCCGGAACGGGCGTTGACATCGAACGTGCCGGCGCCAGCGAGCAGGACCGGGTAGATGGGTGTCGTCAGCGGCGTGGCGATGGCGTCCTGGGGAATCGTCGGGATTTCATCCGCAAGCGTGGCGCCGGAGATCAGCGCCCCGCCGGAGTAGATGCGCGCATTGCCCCAGTCGTCCTCGAAGACACCGCTGGCGATGTTGCCGCCGGCTCCCACCTTCAGGTAGCCGCCCCCGTACAGCAGCAGATTGCTGGCCACCGGCAGGGTTCCGGGATCCCCGAGCAGCCGGCCGGTGCTCGGTATCACGGCCGACACATTCACGATGTCGCCACCGGCGTTCAGCGACAGATCGCCGCCGCCGAGGGCGGCGATACCCTGCTGGAAGTAGTTGAACACCAGCCACCAGCTGGCGTTGCGGCTCGGGTCGAGCAGCGTTCCGTCGAGGGAGTTCACCGAACCGCGCCGCCACAGCCAGTCCGAAACGATCTGCGCGCTTGGCGCGCTGATGATGTCGCCGCTGGCGGAAATCGCGATGTTGCCGCCCCCCGTCGCATACGAAGCCGTGAACGGTACGCGACCGCTTCCACCGTCCGGGTCCGTGAACAGGAGCTGTTGAGCCGCGCTGAGGTGCGCCGGCACACCTGCCGTGTAGATCACGGATGTCAGCGGGCCACCGCTCGTGAGCTGCAGATTGCCGCTGCCATCGTATTGATAGTTGTAGCCCAGCAGGACATCGCCGCCGGCGGCCATGTCGATGTCGCCGTTGCCGGTGCGCACCAGATTGCCGGCTGTCAGGATCACATTGCCCGAGTTGGGTGCGAGCGCGCCGGCGGCCGCCACGGCCTGCGGCACGACCGCGAGAGGATTCGCGGAGGTCAGATCGGCCCCGGCGGTGAGGCGGTACGTGGCCGAATCCGTGGCCGGCCCCCCGGTGTCGAAGGTCCAGTTGGCCGGCACGTCGAAGTTGTTGACGAAGCCATCGCTGAGCGAGTTGTTCAGGATCAGGTTGCCCGCGGCGCGCAGGCTGACGTTGACGGGTGCCGCTGGTTGATTGACGGCAGCACCGAGCGCGGTGCTCCAGGCATTGAGATCCCACAGGTCCACGAGCAACAGATCTCCCGCGCCACGCACTTCAATCCCGGGACGCACCTGCAGGCTCAGGGCACCCGGATCCGGATTCGTGGCGAGCAGGCGCGCGTCGATGGCCGGCGCGACGCCAGCAAACACCTGGGCATCGTCGAACAGGAGATTGCCCGCGGTCGCGCCAATACTCAGATTCGTGTAGCTGCCCGGCGCGCCGGCATCCGGCGCCTGGCTCAAGCTGCCGCCCGCAGCCAACTGATAAACGGTGTAACCCTCCACTTCAACGCGAGCTGTTCCACTGTGGGTGCTGAACGTTGAGCCAATCTCGCTGATGGCGACATCCGGTCCCGACGCCGTCTGCACGACCGGAGCCCGCAGCACGAGAGTACCGTCGCTGGTGGCATCACCGCCCTGCAGCCCGATGGCCGAACCCGGGCGCAGATCGATGCTGCCGGCCCCGATTCCGAGGGTCACTTCGCCGCCACGGGCTGGCAAGGCCGCACCGTTGATACCGGTCGGGCCCGCGGCTCCCGCATTTGCCAGCAGTCGCGCGCCCCCATCCAGGGTGATTCCGGTTCCCGCCCAGAGTGAGATAGCGCCGCCGTCGGGATTCACGGCGTTGCCACCGCTCGTGTTGATGGTACCCGCCACGTCGATTGCACCCGCGTCGGCCGTCAGAGTGAAGCTGCTGGCCGCGATTGTGTCGCTGAGGGTCACGAGCGAATCGTTTCGCGTGCGGATGTTGAGATCGCCGGCAAATCCGCTCGTAGCGAGCATGGTGTCCAGAGTCTTGAAACCGGCACCGCCCAATCCCGAAGCGACATCGAGCGTCAGATTGCCCTGCAGCTGTCCTGCCGCCGCTGCGCCCTTCAGCGTGGCTCCGCTGAACACGAATTGCCCCGAGGGTGCGCGGATATTCAAAGTCCCGGCGGCACCAGCGAGCTTGCCGTCCTGGACTCCCGACACGTCCAGCGTTGACCCTGCGGCAAGATTGATGTTGCCTGCATCGGCCAGCAGGGATATCTGCCCGGCCGGCAAGGCCGCCCTGATGACGTTGAAGTCACTGGTGGTGCCGGCAACACTGATGGAGGCTCCGTTGCTTACGGTGATATCACCGCTCGTGGCATGCAGGCTGATGACTCCGGCAGGCAGGTCGATCCTGCCCCCCTGGGCTATGGAGGCTCCCTGGATCGAGAGCTTGCCCCCCACCGGGTCAGAGACCTGCGCCGGCTTGCCCGCAGCGGCGCTGATCGTCACGGCACCGGTGGTCGTGATCGATTGATCGGAACCACTCGCGCCGGTCAGCACCGATCCGCGCATCGACACCGCGACCGCAGGATTGCCCGGGCTGCTGATTTCGAGCGTACCGGTGCCCTGGCCGGTGATGGCCGACGTGGCAGCAAGGCTCACGGAACCGAAGCCGCTGATCAGCTTGTCGCCGGCGCCCAGCGTGATGCGGCCCGAACTGGTCGACGTGCCGTTCGCCTGCAGTGACAGAGCCCCGGTACCGGCCGGCGTTACACCGAAGAACGTGCCCGGATCCGCTGCCGCGCCGCTGTTCATCAGCGTGATGGAGCCGGCCTGTAACGTCTTGGCGCCCGCTCCGTATCCCAGGACCGCGCCCGCATCCAGCGTGATGTTGTCGAGCCTGGAGTTGCCCAGAGCGATGCTGCCGTAGAAGTCGATGGTCGAGGTGCTGCCGATCGTCAGATCCGTCAGCCCATTCAGCTGCCCCAGCAGTTGGGTCGTGAGATTCAGCCCGGCGGGAGCACTCGCGCCGCCGGGCACGTCTCCCAGGCTCACGCGGCTGGAGTAAAGCGCGACACCGGGCGCGGAGATCGTCGCATCGGGCGCCAGAGTAGTGTCGCTCGTGCTGTAGAGCAGCAGGCTTCCGGGTGACCGGATCGAGGCCTGGGATCCCACCGAGAGCTCACCGCCGGGTGTCTGCGGTACGCTGCTGTCAACAATCAGCGGTACCGCGCCACCGCTCGAAACGCGTAACAGTGAGCCACCGCCGCTCAGGACCACCGCGCGCGGGTCCTGATCGAGGGTACCGCTGGCACTGAGTCGGGAACCGACGTTCAGATGGATGTCACCCTGGGCCGCCAGGATGACTTCTGGCGCGGTCAGCGTCACGCTGGTGTTGTCGAGTTCGATTGACTGAGTCGCGCCGACGGTGATCTGTTCGCCGGCAGCCACACTACGCACGGTGCCACCCAGAACCAGCGTCTGGGCACCCAGGCTGTCCAGTTCAGTGGCATCGAGCTGCAACACTCCCGAGGGCGCCGTACCTGTGCCACCCGGCGCATCGACCACGAGGATGCTCGGCGCCTGGATGGACACTGCGCCGCCACTGCCCTTCACGGTGATCGGCTTGCCGCTGGAGTCCTTGCCCGAGACATAGCTGCCGACCGCGAAATCGATCGTGCCGCCGAGAGCCAGGGAGCCCGTCGCAGCGAACTCCAGTGTGCCGGCATCTGCCGGCAGCCTCGGACTCGCAGTGCCCGATGCTGCAGCAGCACTGCTGAAGAAAGCGTTCGCGAAGGTATCGGTGTACTGCGATTGAGTGCGAACCACCGAGCCTGGCGCGATGAGCAGCGTGGAAGTCTGGCTGTCCACGACGCTCGTTCCCGCGATCCCGAGGCGGCCCGCCACGAGATAGGAACCGTCGGGCTGCTGAATCGCCGAACCGGCCGGGATGTTGCTGTCCGAGGTCACGACCCGTAGGGCATAGGCACCCGGCAGCAAGGCGTAGCGCGCCGGCAGCAACGCGTAGACACCTGGATTGATCCCCGGAACTCCGGAGATGTAGACGCTCTGATTGCTGCTTGCGGGCAGGCCCTGTTGATACTGCGCGTCGATCGGTGCGAACGCGGAGCCCAGTGTTGGAAGGATCGCATAGGTGTAGACGCCGCCGGACGCGGCAAGCACGTCCTGCGAGCCGCCAGGACCGGCGATCCACTCATAGGCGTACAGATCGCCGCCGCCCGACAGATCCACGGTCGCGCCCTTGCTCACCGAGACATCCGACCCGTTGAGGGTGATCGTCTTGGCAGGCGGAGCACCGATGACCTGGGTCACGAATGAATTGGGCGAGTACGTCCACTGCTGGCCGTTGACGGTCGAGCCGTAGGGAATGATCGCGCCATTGGCAGAGACGGATGTGATGCTGCCTGGACCCAGCACCACCGTGCCGGGAATCGTCTCGGACGTCACCGGATCGACCGTATCGATGCCGTTGAGCGCGATCCGCCCGAGCGGGGCACGCAACACGCCGTTCTGGAGAATCGTCGGTGCATTGATCGTCACGAGACCGCCCGCTGACAGCGGGGCACCTGGAGTGCCGCTCGAGGGCTTGAGCGATACGAGGGTTGCCGATGTGATCGTGAAGTCCGTGTTGGTCGTCGGATAGACCTGCTGCGCCTGGATGTCCAGGTCGCCGCTCGTATTGAGCGCGGACCGCAAGCCCGGATTGCTGGGGTCGCCGGCGGGGACCTGGAGCGCAGGTGGCGTGGCGACGATGTTCTGGGCGGAGGTGAGCCGGACATCTCCGGAACTCACCAGGTTCGAGCTGCTGAATCCGGCCAGGCCGCTGATGCCGCGCACGTCGATGAGCTGGGCATTCACGTCCAGCGTGGCGGTGCAGGCCGCCGCGCAGCCGGGCGCCAGGACCTGGGCAGCGATCGGGTTGGGCACACCGCCATTGTTCGGCCGGTCGAAGTAATCGGACTGGTTGAAGTAGTTGCCGAGCGCCACGTACGCGGAATTCAGGTGCAGGCTGGATCCCGGGTTGCCGCTGAGGAGCGGCGCATCGAGGGTAATGCCGGCCCGCGTGCTGAGTGAGACGTCGCCATCGATCGCGATCACATCCGCGCTCTTCAACGCGACGGTATCGAACCCTCCGGCGGCGATCGTTCCCGTGCTGATCTGCGCCACGCCACTCTGCAGGAAGGTGGAGAGCGCCGAAGCGGGCTGGCTGCTGAGGGTCAGCGTGCGCGGATCGAGCGGATAGGGATTGACGATATTGGTGTTGGCCTGATTGCTGGCGCCGTAGTCGAACAGGTCAAGACCGACGTTCAGGGTGCCGGCTCCGGCGCCTGCAATGGGCGCGCCGTTCAGGGTTGCAGCCTGGGCGCGCAGATCCCCCTGCAGGACGATACCTTCGCGCGCATCTATGTCGATCGTGCCGGCATTCCCCGCGACGGTGCTCGGCGTCACCCCGTTGGGGCTGATGATGTCGAGCGTCCCCGAGGTGCCCCGCACGTCGATGAGCGATCCCGGCTTGGTGACGACGTAGCCCTTGTTGGCCTGCAGGGAAATCGTGCCACCGTCGAGGACCGAGCCCTCGCGATAGCCCTGTGCGTTGAAGGTGTCGATCTTCGCGTAGGCCGGAGCCGCCAGCACCGCATGCGGCCCGAGCAGTATTTCCTGGTTTGGGACGTACCCCGGACCGCCGTTCGGACTCTGTACGAAGGTTGGATTCACCAGCTGCAGGGTGATGTCACCGGCAGGCGCGATGATGGCCCCGAGAACCGTGATGTCGCCGGTGTAACCACCCGCGATCAGGCTGACACTCGCACCGGGATCCGTGACGATCGATGCGTTCTGGGCGAGCAGCACGTCGCCGTTGTCCGGAACACCCGGCCCGGTCGAGGACGCGGTGGCCGAGAACGAGACGCTCGCGGCCGAGCGTTGCGATGCGGGAAGCAACGTCAGCTGTGTGAAATCCTCCAGCCGCGAGCCCGTCCTTTCGAGCAGCATGTTGCTCGTGAAAGCGAGGTTCTCCTGCAAGGGCGCGATGACCACGGGAGTTCCGGCGCCGGAGGCCGTGCTGCCGATCAATACGCCGTTCTGACCCGTCAGCGAATAACTGGCGAAGCCCCGGTCCGCGAAGAAATCGGGATTGAGCAGCAGCTCACCCGGTGTCCCCGCCGAAGTGGGTCCGACGGTGAGTGAGCCGGACGACAGGGCCAGCATCCCGCCGTGCCCGGCCGCGAGACTGCTTCCCAGCAGACTCACGTCCTTGCCCATCTCGATGGTGCCGGTGTAGGCGCTGTTGGGATCGGGCAGGAAGCTCGCAGCCAGCGAGATCTTCCCTGCGGATCCGCTCGCGAGCTGATTGGAGCTGTTGACCCAGCCACCGCCGGAGACATCGATGCCGCTACCCTGTCCCAGCAGCAGATCGCCGGTTGCGTTCAGGGTGACACTGCCCCCGTTGATCACGGTCGGTGCCGTACCGGGAACCGTCGTGACGAGCGGGGAATCGTTGATCCAGTTGCCACTGACATCGATCACGGCGCCGGACCCGAGGGTCACATCGTGTTGCGTGTGATCGCCCGAGTCCTCCGCAACGGTGGTCAGACTGATGGTCCCGCCGGGGGCACGGATCTGTCCATCGATCGCGATGCCCTGGTCGGTCCTTACGTTCAGCGAGCCACTGGGCGCGAGGGTCAGGGTGCTGCCGGCCGGCAGGGTCACCCCGCCGTTGCTGAAGATCGTGAAGCGATCGAAACCGCTCTGCGTCAACAGGGTCGGTGACAGGACCGTGCTGCCCTGCAAGGCAGTGGGAAGTGTATTCCCGAGATCCGTGTAATCGAACGCGTTGCCGAGAACGTCCCCGGAGCCATCGGCGAAAACGACCGCGGGCGCGCGGAAATCCACGGCGTTGCCGTTGGCACAGCCGCAGCCCAGCACGAGCGTCCCGCCCTGCGCGAGACTGGATGGGCTCCTCTGGAAGATCCCGTTCTGGGTTTGCGCCAGCATGGAGCCCTGCAGATACATCTGCGGGGCCAGGATGTTGATGGTGCCGGCGTTCTTGCCCTGCAGGTAACCCGGATAGTAGGTCTGCGCGGAGGACTGGGTGCTCGTGCCCCAGGTCGGGTCGACATACGAATAGCTGTTGGCCAGCCCGACGTACTGGATGTTGTTGGGCGCGTTGCTGATGTCGTAGACCTTGCCATTGGCGGCCAGCAGCTTCGTCGTCGCGGGTCCATAGCCTCCCTGATAGGCAATGCTGCCGCCGGAAACGTTCAGCGTGGAGCCGGCGCGTGCGATCACATCGCCGTCCGAATTCAGCTTGATGGTGCCCGCGTTGGTCAGGACCTGATTGATGCTGAGAGCGATATTGCCTTCGTACGGCGTTACATCGAACAAGGTCGACCCACGATTGACGTCGACCGTCACCTTCAGGCCATGCAGGAATCCGTCGCGCAGCAAGGGGTCGTTCTGCAGGTCGTCTCCTTCCAGTGTCACCTGCACGATGTTCTGGGTCGCCGAGACCTGCACCTCGCTCAGGCCGGAAACGTCAATCGTGCTGCCGGAATCCAGATATATCCGCCCCCCGTCGTGGAATGCGGTCCCGGGGCTGACGAATTGGGCGCTGGGATCGGTGGCCGCGTTGACGTTCACGGTGCCGCCGGGCGCGCGCACGGTGGCGTTGCCCTTCAGGGCGACGGTCTGTCCGACCAGATCGACCTGGGAGGGGATAAAGTTCACCAGATTCTGCTGGCTGACCGTCGACTTGTCGGTCGTATCCGGCGTGATCTCGGTCACGCTGCCGGCGGCGAGCGTCAGCTGCCCCCCCTGGTTCGGAAGCAGGCCACCGAAACCCAGCGCCGCGCTGTCATAGAAGGTGGCCGGTGAGCCCGAGGGACTGGTAGCGGAGACATCGCCAGCCACCAGGTAGATCGAGCCATTCGCACTGACCGAGGTGGTCGCCGAGATCTGCCCCGCCTGGTTCACCACGAGGCCGGCGAGCGTCACGTTGCCCCGATCGGCCGAGATATGTCCTTCGTTCGTGACCGTACCGTTCGCGCCGCGGGCATCCACTTCGATCAGCAAGCCCCGCAGGGACGGATCCGTGCTCGCGGCCAGATACACGGTGTTGCCCGCACCGAGGATGGTCTGGCCGTCCGGCGTGGTGATCGTGCCCTTGTTGGTGACCGCCGAGCCGATCAGCATGATGCGGCCGCCGTCGGAATTCAGCACGGCGCCCTGGTTGACGGTGACGGATCCGGCCGTCGGGGTGCCCGAAGCGTTGTTGGCCGCCTGGAACACCGCCGGCACGGTGCCGGGATACACGGCATTGCCATTGTTCGAGAGGATTCCGTTCTCGAACAGGTTGGCGGGCAGCGCGAGGGTCGAGGCCGTCAGCCCGCCGACGTTGACCTGGGCGCCCTTGTCGAAAACGATGCCGTTCTGGTTGTAGAGGTAGACCTGACCGTTGGCGTTCAGCGCCCCGGCGATGCGGCTGGGATCGAGGCTCCAGATGTTGTTGAGAACCGCGGCGTTGCTCGAGGGCTGCTTGAAATTGACGACGTAGCCGCTGGCGATGTTGAAGTCGGCCCAGTTGAGGATGGCCTTCGAAGTGCTCTGCGTGACGTTCAGGGTGTTGCCGCTGGTCACCGCCTGGACCACGCCGGACTGCACGAAATTGCCGGCCGACGGCCCGCAACTTCCCGCCAGACACGGAGTCGGCAGTGGCGGTGTCGCATCGCTGCCGCCGGTAGCGCACAGAGCTGTCAGGCCGAGCATCGTCGTGGACAGCGGCCGCGCCAGCAGAGGAATGCGCGCCGCGCCCGGAGGAGTTGCGCTGCCGGCCTTTCGCTTCGGCTTCATGTTTGTTTTACCCTGTTATATCTGGCGCAGCGGATGCCGCCGCCGCGCGGAGAGTCACCGCGAACGCTGTGGCAGTATACTTAGCAAACCTGACGGGATGTACGCTCGGCGGTTGTCACGCGAGCGTCATATGCTCGCAACAATGCGGTAGGCAGCGCGCGCCACGCTGCCTGTTCCGCGTCAGCGACGGACGCACGCAGACTCGAGCGCAACGAATTGTCCCTGCTGTCCAACAAGTACGAGCGCGCGCTCGCCTCCCTGCGGAACGGTCGTGTTGGCGAGGCCGACGCACTCTGCCGCGAGATCCTGCTCGCCGAAGGACGGCATGCCGAGGCCCTGCACCTGCTGGGATTCATTGCCCTGCAGCGCGCACAACCTGACCAGGCGGTGGGCTGGATCGGCAGGTCCCTCGCCGTCAATCCGCTCCAGCCGGTCGCGTGCCTGAATCTGGCCAACGCATTGTTGCAACAGGGTGACGCCGCCCGGGCAGTCACGATGTGCGATCGGGCGCTGATGCTCCGGCCGGACTACGCCGAGGCGCTCGGCAACCGCGGCACGGCACTGCTGCGGCTGGGAAAGGCGGCCGAAGCTCTTGAGAGCTACGACAGCGCACTGCGAATGAAACCCGCGAGCGCGCAGTTCCATAGCAATCGCGGCACCGCATTGCGTGAGCTGTCCCGGTTCGGGGAGGCGCTCACCAGTTACGAATGCGCGCTGCGACTGGCGCCAGACCTGCTCGAAGCGCGCCTGGGACGCGCCGCGCTTCTCAGGGACGCCGGACGAATACCCGAGGCATTGCGGGCACTGGATGAGACCATCGAGCGGTTTCCCGGCGTGGCCCTGGCACACCATGAACGGGCCAACCTGCTGTTTCAGCAGGAAAGGCGCGACGAGGCGTTGCGGGACTATGACATTGCGTCACGCCTGGCTCCCCGGGATGCCGACATAGCATTCAACCGGGCAGGGGTTCTGTACTCGCTGGGCCAGCTCGAAGCGGCCCTTGGCGGTTACGATCAGGCGATTGCGCTCAACCCGATGCTGGCGAAGGCCCATTGTTATCGCGGCAGTGCCTTGCTGCGGTTACGGCGTCACGCCGAGGCACTTGAGAGTTACCAGTGCGCCTTGCGACTTCAGCCGACCTACCCCGCCGCTCTCTGCGGTGCGAGCGATGCACTGCGCGAACTCGGACGGTTTGTCGAAGCATTGGCGGCGGCTGACCAGGTTCTGGATCTCGATCACGGTAATGCCCATGCCCTGCACAACCGGGCGCGCTGCCTCATAGCCCTGCGTCGTCCGGAAGAAGCGGCGGAGTGCTTCGAGCAGTTGCGGCGGCAGGCGCCGGACAGGATGCCCGAGTACGCGCTGGGGCTGATGCTGCATGCACGATTGTCCTGCTGCGACTGGAGGGACTACGAGGAACTGGCTGCCGAGGTGATCGCTGGCGTCCGGAACGGATCGCGGCTGACGCTGCCCTCGGTTTTCGCGGTCATCAGCGATTCGGCCGCCGACCAGCAACGATGCGCGCAACTCTTTGCCGACAACAACTGGGCGCCAGCGGCGCAACCGGCCTGGACCGGACCGCCGTATCGGCACGCGAGGATCCGGCTCGCGTACGTATCCGCGGACTTTCGCGAGCATCCGGTCTCGCAGCTGCTCGTGCGCGTCCTCGAGACCCACGACCGGGAGAAATTCGAGGTCGTGGGAATCTCCCTGCGCCCCGAGCACGACAGTCCACTCGGGCAGCGCGTCAAACGCGCTTTCGATCGATTCATCGATGTCTCGGGCCGTTCCGATCGCGAGATCGTCGCGCTGCTGCGGGAGCTGGAGATCGATATCGCCGTGGACCTCAATGGCTACACGGATGGGTTCCGGGCACCCGTGTTCGCCGGTCGCGCGGCGCCGATCCAGGTGAACTTCCTGGGCTATCCCGGGACTCTGGGCGCCACGTACTACGATTACATCCTTGCGGATGAAATGGTCATCCCGCGGGATCAGCGGCCCTTCTACACGGAGCGGGTCGTCTGTCTGCCGGATTGCTACCAGCCGAACGATCCCCTCCCGCTGACCAGGTCACCGCCACAGCGAAGCGAGCACGGATTGCCGGAGGACGCCTTCGTATTCTGCTGCTTCAACGGTCCTCACAAGATCCTGCCCGACACCTTCGGGATCTGGATGCAATTGCTCGAGCGGGTGCCGGGAAGCGTGCTGTGGCTCTCGCACGCGCGTGAGTCGTGCGTGAGCAATCTGCGGCGGGAGGCCGAGCGGCGCCACGTAAGTCCTGACAGACTGGTCTTCGCGAGACGCGTTCCGCAGCTGAGTGACCACCTGGCGCGCTACGGGCTCGCGGATCTGTTCCTGGACACGCTGCCTTTCAACGCCCACACGACTGCGTGCGACGCACTATGGTCGGGCCTGCCAGTTCTGACCTGCATGGGCTCAACCTTTGCCGGTCGCGTCGCCGCCAGTCTGCTCACGACACTGGGTCTGCCGGAATTGATCTGTCAGGATCGTGCCGGATATGTCGCGCGTGCCCTGGAGCTGGCGACGAACCCGGACTCGTTGCGCGCACTTCGATCCCGCCTGGCACGCCATCGCGCCACGGGCCCCCTGTTCGATCCGGAGCGGTATCGCCGGAATCTCGAGGCCGCCTACGAGACCATGCTGCTGCCCCCGTCCGGATGAGTCGGCAAGTGTCCCCGAAATAAAACAGGCCCCGTGTTTCCACGGGGCCTGCCAGAGGGTCACCGGCAGCGGGTCCTGCCGGTCAGCAGCTTAGAGCGGATCGCTGCCGTAGGTGATATGACCACCCGATACCGTCGTCGCGTCGAAGTTGGCGAGGATCGGCTTGGTGGAGTTCTTGTTCCGCGTCCACATCACCACGCCGGCGTCCTGTGCCGGTGCCTTGACCGGGTCGATCAGCAGCCCGGTCACGCCGTTCGGCAGTGCCGAACCGACATGAGCCGCCGAAATGTTCTCCGAGGTCAGCGCCGTCCGGATTGCGCACGCCATCTTCGCGTTCGCACTCGTGACACTCGTGCAGGTACCGGTTGGAATCAGACCCACGCGCGTGTTGAACGAGTTCTGGTACGCGAAGTCGTACGCACCCGTGACGACGTTCGTGTACTTCGTCGAACCCGTGGTGTTGATATCGTCGGTGCTGCCATTGGCGGTGTCGATGCCCACACCACCGATCTTCACGAACGAGTACTGGCTGACGCCGCCAACCTGATTCAACGCCGGCGGAACTTCGGCCGCGAGAATCGTAATCGCACCGTGACCGGCGCCATTGGCGTTCTGAAGGTCCGTCACCACCGCAGCCGTGCTGGCTTCCTTGACGTCCTGGTAGCCCAGGGTCATATCCAGAATCGTGTCCGTGTAATTGTTCACGCTCGATGAGTTGACGCTACGCGGTGTCAGCGCGCCGCTGGCGCCCAACGCACCCGGATAGTTGAGGAAGTACTGGTTGCCCGATGCCTTGGTGCCCGAGCCGGAACCGCGGTCCAGCAGCCAGATGGGCTTGTTGGGCATCTGGTTGCCGTTGTCGTCGAACATCTTGTTCCAGTTCTGGAAGGCGCCCGTCAGGATGGCGGCCACCTCCTGCTTGGTGAAGTTCGTCTTGGCATGGCCGGCGAAATCGCCCGTGCCCTGGAACACGGCATTGGTGACGGCGACGCCGAACACGTCGATGTAGATGCCGTCCTGCTGGATGCCCGCCAGCTGCGACGATGTCAGCGCCGTGACGCCGTTGAGGTTGAAGAGGTTGTTGAAGATCGGCACTTCGACGTCAGTCAGGCCGAAGTCCGGGGAATGCGGGTCCGTCGCGGTGCCGGTCGCGGTGAACTTGTAGGTCGGTGACGAAGGGTTGGTCGCGGGTGAGGCGTTGGCCGTCGCCACGGACGTGCCGATGGCGCTCGTCACCGGGTAGTTGAGCACCGAATTCGTCGTGTCGGAGGTGGGGAAGGCGAACGGAAATGCGCCGTTCGGGAAGCTGCCGCCGTTGAACTTGTAGAAATACAGGATGTTCTCGGAGCTGGACAGACCCAGCGCCGTATTGCCGGCCGCATTGGTTGTTCCGGTCACGATCAGGTAGTTCGGGCTGAGAGCGCCGGTCGTCTGATCCGTGTAAATATCCACGGTGGACGGAGTGAGCAGCGTGTAAATCGATGCGAACGCTGCGTTTTCCTGGGCCGATCCGCCGGCCTCGTAGAACACAGCGTCGATCGTAGCGCCGGGCGCAAGCGCATGAGCCGCATTCGTGCCGAGCGCCAGGGCGACCGCCGCAGCGATCAAGCCAGTTTTGCTGGAAGAAGTCATGTCGTGAAACCTCATATGTCGATTTGGGGGGGT
>Ga0335070_10004631_pt1 | contig 16108 bp, 10 predicted proteins | sample Lox_Sample_13_FD_206722 | JGI IMG/M metagenome (GOLD analysis project Ga0335070, IMG submission 206722) | Soil microbial communities from Loxahatchee National Wildlife Refuge, Florida, United States - Lox_Sample_1.3 | ecosystem: Environmental > Terrestrial > Soil > Wetlands | place: USA... | reverse complement strand
AGATCGGCGGGCTGAGCTCGACGCAACTGTCCGTGCTCAGCGGCGTCCAGATCGCCGCGGTCACGACGACCAACATCGCTGCGCTGACAACGACGCAGCTTAGCGGTTTGACGGCGGGCCAGTTCACCAGCTTGACCACGACACAAATCGGGGTGCTAAGCGCGACGGACGTCGCGGCGCTGACGACGACGCAGATCAGAGGCCTGAACGTGACGCAGGCCAAGGTCCTGACGACCACACAGGTCGACGCGCTGTCGTCCACCCAGATCAGCGTCCTCGCCGGCACACAGCTCACGAGCCTCACGACCACCAATGTCGCCGAGCTGACGACCACCCAGCTCGCGGGCTTGACCGTCGGGCAGGTGAAGAGCCTGACAACGACGCAGGCCTCGGCGGTCACGGCGACGCAGATCGACGGCCTGTCGACGACTCAGATCGGCGCCCTCTTGGCGGCGCAATTGGCCGCGCTGTCGACCAGCGATATCGCCGGGCTCAGCACGACGCAGGTCGGCGTGCTGACGGCAGGCCAGATCAGCGGTCTCACCACGACCCAGGTCGGCGTGCTCAGCACGACGGACATCGGCGTCCTGTCGGTGACGCAGGTGAAGGGCTTCACGACCCCGCAGGTCGCCGCGCTGACCACGTCGGATATCGCGGCCCTGACGACCACGCAGATCGACAGTTTCTCCGCGGCGCAGGTGGGCTCGCTCACGACGACGGAACTCGCGGTCGTCAGCTCGACGGCGATCGTCTCCCTCACCACAACGCAGCTGCGCGGCCTGACGACGACGCAGGTCGCATCGCTGTCGACGTCGCAGATCGACGGCCTGTCGTCGACACAGGTCGGATCGTTGACCAATCCGCAGGTCATCGCCCTCACGACGACGGACCTGACCGAACTGACGACGGCGCAGCTCAGCGGGCTCACGGTCGCGCAAGCCAAGATCCTGACCACGACTCAGATCGGCTCGCTGACCACGACCCAGGCCGGCGGCCTGTCGACGGTGCAGCTCGGCGCCTTCAGCACCGCGCAAGTCGCGGCTTTGTCGACGGCCGACTTGGGCGTCCTGACCACGACTCAGATCGGCGGCCTTGCGGCAGGCCAGATCGGCGCGTTCACGACCACGCAAATCGGCGTGCTGTCGACGACGGACGTTGCCGCCCTGACGACGACCCAGCTCGCCGGCCTGACGGCGACGCAAATCCCGTCGCTCGTGAGCTCGGCCATCGCCTCGTTGTCGACGACGCAGGTCGGCAGCCTGAGCGGCGTGCAAGTCGCGGCAATTTCGACCACCCAGCTCAGCGAGCTCAGCACGACCGACATCGGCGTTCTGTCGACCGGCCAGGTGAAGGCGTTCACCGTCACCCAGATCGGCGCGTTCGCCACCTCGCAGGTCGACCAGATCTCCTCAACGCAGGCTGGCGCCTTCAGCGCCGCGCAGATTGCGGCGCTGACGACGACGAACGTGCTCGAGCTGACCACGACCCAGCTGGCCGGCCTGTCGACGTCCCAGGTGGCCGCCCTGACGACGACGCAGGTCGCCGTCCTGACGTCAACGCAGGTCGACGGGCTTTCCACCACGCAATTGGGCGCCGTGACGCCGACGCAGATCGCCGCCTTGACGACGACGAATATCGGCGCCCTGTCGACGACCGATATCTCGACTCTCGTCACAGCCCAGCTCCGTGGCTTGACGACGACGCAGATCGCGGCCGTTACGACGACTCAGTTCGATAGCCTGTTCGCCACCCAGGTCGGCGCTTTCACGACGACGCAGATCGCGGCCGTGACGACCACCGACGTGGCGGAACTGTCGACGACGCAAGTGGGTGGTCTCTCGTCGGCCGAGATCGGCGCCCTGACGACGACCCAGATCGCGGCCGTGACGACGACGGATATCGGCGCGCTTTCGACCACCCAGCTGCTCGGCGTGTCGGCGACGCAGGCGGGGGCGCTGTCTGCGGCTGACGTTGCCGCGCTCAGCACGACCCAGATCTCGGGCCTCTCGGCCGGCCAGCTTGCCGCGCTCACCACGACCGCGGTGGGCGCACTGACGTCCACCGATATCGGGGCTTTGTCGACGGCGCAGGTCGCGGGTCTGACGACCACCGATATTACCGGGCTGACGACGACCCAGGCCGGCGGAATTTCATCGACGGAACTGGGCGCGTTCACGGGGACGCAGCTCGCGGCGCTGACGACGACCAATATCACAGAATTGACGACGACTCAGCTCGGCGGCCTGACCGCGGCGGGGGTGTCGGCACTGACGACGAGCCAGGTCGATGCATTGACGACGACGCAGATCGGCGGCCTGTCCGCCACTCAGGTCGGCGCTTTCACGACGACCCAGATCGCGGCGCTGACGACCAGCGACATTGCGGAACTCTCGACCACTCAGGTGGGCGGTCTCTCGTCGACCGAGATCGGCGCATTCACGACGACGCAGGTCGCGGCGGTGACGACGACCGACCTCGGAGCGCTGTCGACGATCCAGCTGTCGGGGCTGTCGACGACGCAGGCGGCGGTGCTGTCGGCGGCGGACATTGCCGTCCTCAGCACGACGCAGCTCTCGGGCCTGTTGACGAGCCAGATTGCCGCGCTGACGACGACGGCCGTGGGCGCGTTGACATCCACGGATATCGGCGCGCTGTCGACGATACAGATCGGCGGCCTGACGACGACGGCCGTCGCCGTCCTGACCACGACCCAGATCGATGGACTGTCGTCGGCCGAGTTTGGCGCGCTCACGGGAGCACAACTGGCGGCGCTGACGACGACCAACATCGCCGAGTTGACGACGACCCAGCTCAGCGGCTTGACCGCGTTGCGGGTCCCGGCACTGAAGACGAGCCAGATCGATGCATTGACGACGACCCAGATCGGCGGCCTTACGGCGGCGCAAATCGCCGCGCTGACCACGACTCAGATCACGGTGCTGTCGACCACGGACGTCGGCCAGTTGACGACGACGCAGATCGGCGCTTTGTCGCCCACGCAGATTGCCGCGCTGACGACGACGCAGGTCGGCGTGGTGACGACGACGGACGTCGCCGGCTTGTCGACGACGCAGGTTGGCGGCTTGACCGCCGCCCAGGTCGGCGTGCTCGCGACAAGCCAGGTCGCCGTTCTCACGGCGACTCAGCTCGGCGCCGTGTCGACGACCCAGTTGGCGGCGCTTACCACGACGAACGTTGCAGGACTGACGACGACCCAGATCGGCGCTTTGTCGGACGCCCAGGTGGGTGGCTTCACGACGACCCAGGTGATTGCGCTGACGCCGACCGACGTCGGCGCCCTGACCATCACTCAGGTGACGGGCCTGACCAGCACCGAGGTCGGCGTGTTCACGACGACCCAGATCGACGCCCTGTCCACGACGCAACTCGCGGTCTTCGACACGACTCAGATCGGTGCCCTGACCGCCGCGGACGTCGCCGAGCTGACCACGACCCAGCTCGGCGGCCTTGCCGATACGCAGCTCGGCGCGTTGACGACGACGGCGGTTTCGGGGCTGAGCGGTACGGACGTCACCGCGCTCACGACGAGCCAGCTCGGCGGCCTATCCGGCGCCCAGGTCAAAGCCCTGACGACGCTCGCCGTCGAAGCGCTCAATACGACGGATATCGGCGCCCTGTCCGTGACGCAAATCCAGGGCTTCAGCACCACCCAGGTTGCCGTGCTGGCTACGACCCAGGTCGACGCACTCTCGGCGGTACAGATCAGCAGTATCCTTGCGACGTCGCTCGCCGCTCTGACCACTACGAATTTTGTGAGCCTGACCACGACGCAACTGACGGGCCTGACATTGTCGCAGGTCCGCACCCTCACCACGACCCAGGTCGCGAACCTGACGACGACGCAGATCGACAGTCTTTCCAACGCGCAGCTCAGCGGATTCACGGCGGCTCAGGTCGCCGCGCTGACCACCACCGATGTGGTCGAGCTGACGACGACGCAGCTCGGCGCCTTCTCGTCCACGCAGCTCGGCGCGTTGACCACCACCGACATCACCCTGCTGGACACGACGCACATCGACGCGCTGTCGACGACGCAGATCGCCGGCCTGACCGCCAGCCAGTCAGCGATATTGTCTACCGCCCAGATCGACACATTGAATGCGACGCAGCTCGGCGGTCTCAGCAATGGCGCGATCGCCGGCTTGACCACGACCAGCATCGCCGAGCTGACGACGACCCAGATCGCGGGCCTGACCTCGACGCAGATCCCGGCCCTGACGGGACTTCAGCTGACCGTGTTCAGCACCACCGACATCCTGTCGCTCACGTCGACGCAGGCGGATTCGTTCACCTCGCTGCAGGTGTTCAACATGACCACGACGCAGCAGCAGGCGCTGCAGACGGTGTTGTGACGCTCCGGACGGCGGCTTAGTTCGGCGCCAGCCAGACCTGCTCCAGGTCCTGGCCGATGAGGTGGCTCGGCGTCATGTGCCAGCCGCGCACGCGCTTGCTCATGACGACGATACGGTCCCACCACAGGAAGGGCACGATGTAGGCCTGGTTCATCAGCCGCGTCTCGAGCTCGCGCACTGCGGCGTAGCGTGCCGCGGGATCGGCTGCATCGCGCTGCTTCTCGAAGAGCTTGTCGACCTCGCGGTCGGTGTAACGAGCCCGGTTCGACGACAGGTCCACGGAGAGATAGCGCGCCAGCTGGTAATCCGGCTCGTCGATCGAATCGCCCTGGAAATCGAGGGCGACATCGAACGTGCCGTCGTTCATCGTCGCGTTGTACGTGGCGTCGTTCGCCTGCTGGTGCTCGGTCTCGACGCCGATCTGGCGCCACTGATCGATCAGGAAGACGCCCGCGTTCAGGAACGGATCGGTGGGGGCGGCACGGTTGAGCAGCTTGATCTTGAGACCGGATACGCCGGCATCACGCAGCAGTTTGCGGGCCTCCTCGCGCGAGGCAGCGATGTTCTTCGAGTAGCCCGGCAGCTTGATCAGATCCTCTTCGCGCGCCGCGAGCGCATAACCGGGCCTGAGGAACCCGCCGACGAAGTGCAGGATGCTCACCTTCTGCAGCGCCTCGGCGGCGGTCCAGCGGTCGATCGCCAGCGACAGCGCGCGACGGACCCGCGGATCGTCGAATGGCTTTTTCTGACTGTTGAACGTCACCAGCAGCGTATTAAGCCACGGCATTTCCTGGACGCTCACTTTGTCGCCCTGGGAATCGACCACGCGGTCGCGCTCGCTCGGCGACAGGCCGCGGAAATCGGCCAGCACCTGTCCGCTTTGCATCCGCGTCACGAGCGTGGGGCCGGGCAGGAACAGCGCCTGATAGCCGTCCAGGTAGGGTAGGCCGGGGCGGAAATACTGGGCGAAGCGCTCGCCCTTCCAATAGGAGCCGTTCACGTGTTCGACGAAGCGGAACGGCCCGGTGCCCATCACCTTATGCGCCGGATAGTCGGGGTCGGATTTGAGCTTGGCCGCGCTGTACAGGCAATTGAAGGGGTTGGCGAACGCGTAGAGGATCGCCCGGTTCGACTGCTTGAGATGGAAGACCACCGTAAGCTTGTCCGGCGTGTCGATGCGGTCGATGTCGGTTACAAGGCCCTGGCGCACCGATGTCACGCCCGGCGGCGGGTTGCGGATGCGGTCGTACGTGACCTTCACGTCCTCCGAGGTGAGCGGCGATCCGTCATGAAAGACGACGTTCGGGTGCAGCTTGAACGTATAGGTCTTGGCATCGGGCGACACGGTCCAGCTTTCGGCGACGTCGCCGGTCACGGCCGGGTAATGCGCGGTGTCGACCTTCAGCAGGTTGGAATAATGTGTCGTCAGCAGGTGGATGATCGAGAAGACCGGCGAGCTATGGCAGTCGTAGGTCGGCGGGTCGCCGGCATGGATTCCGAAGACCAGGGTCCCGCCGCGAATCGGCTCGTCCGCCGCCGCGGCCACAGGCGCCGTCAGCGCGACGGCGAGGGCGAAAGCGCCGGCCACGATGCCGGTGGAAACCGGGCTTTTTTTGCCGTGAAGACACCTGAGAGCCATCCTAAATCCTCCCCATACCCGGCCGTTTTCGCTGCTGCCGGCACTATGCCAGATCGCGCTGGCCCTTATCTACGCTGGCCCCGGTACCCTCGTATTGCCTTGCCGGGCGCGGCCTGATAGTTGATCTGCGCCAAAGTTGGGCAGGGAGCCGATGTTCATTTTCCAGCCGCCAGTCCGGGTGAAGACCGAGGTGTACTTCCGTCTCCCCGACAAGTTTCGCAAGAAACAGCGGACGGAATGGTCGGATCCGAACCGGCTCGGACAGGAGGTCGACAGCTTCCTGGAAGGCCCGTCATTCGACCGCGACGGCAACCTCTATTTCGTGGATATCCCGTTCGGCCGGGTTTTCCGGCTCTCTCCGAAGCAGGACTGCGAGCTGGTCGTGCAATACGACGGCTGGCCGAACGGGCTCAAGATCCACAAGGACGGCCGCATCTTCATCTGCGACTACAAGCGCGGCCTTTTGGTGCTCGATCCGAAGCGCGGCAAGATCGAGCCGCTGCTCGCGACCCGCAATAGCGAGAGCTTCAAGGGACTGAACGACCTGATCTTCGCCGCCAACGGCGACTGCTATTTCACCGATCAGGGCCAGACCGGCATGCATGACCCGACCGGGCGGGTATTCCGGCTGGGCGCGTCGGGCCGGCTCGACTGCCTGATGGACAACATTCCGAGCCCCAACGGCATCGTGCTCAACAACGCCGAAAACCGGCTGTTCGTCGCCGTCACCCGGCAAAATGCGGTGTGGCGCGCGCCGCTGATGACCGACGGCTCGGTCGCGAAGGTCGGGACGTATCTTCAATTGTCCGGCGGACATGCCGGTCCCGATGGCATGGCGATCGACCGCGAGGATGGCCTCTACGTGTGCCATCTCGGCACCGGCATCTGGCGTTTCGACGGCCACGGCATGCCGACGCACCTGGTCGAGGCCTGTGTCGGCCACCACATGACCAATATCGCGTTCGGTGGGCCCGACGGCCGCCACATCTACATCACCGAATCGGATACCGGGTCGATCCTCCGTGCGGAGGTGCCGGTGGCCGGAAAAACGCTCTTCTCTCACGCGTAAGAGACGGCTCTAGTTCATGTTTCTTCGCTTGTTCCGCTCCTTCATGCCCAAGGAGGAGAAGTTCGTCGAACGTTTCGGGCAGCACGCCGAGCAGATCGCCGCGGCCGCCGACGCGTTGCGCTCGATCTTCGCGAGCACGGACGATTTCGAGAAATGCTTCCATACGATCCGCGAGCGCGAGAGTGCTGCCGACGTAATCACGCGCCTGACGCTCGAGGCGCTGCACCGGAGCTTCATCACGCCGTTCGATCGCGGCGAGATCCACGACCTCGTGGTATCGCTCGACGACACGATCGATACGATTGAAGAGATCGTGCAGCGGATCGCCATCTACCGGATCACCAAATTCACGCCGGAGATGCTGAAGCTGACGGAGATCATCCGCGACTGTGCCAGCATCCTGAACTCGGCCATGCCGCTTCTGGCGGAGGTGACCCGCAATGCCGCGGCGTTGCGCGACATGGCCATCCGTATCTCGGCCCTGGAAGGGCAGGGCGACGCGACCTTGCGGCAAGGCCTGGCAACGCTCATGCGCAACGGCGCCGATCCGATCGCGGTGATGACGCAGAAGGAGATCTATGAGCTCCTCGAGGGCGCCATCGACCGTTGTCAGGACGCGATGGACGTCGTCCAGGGCATCGTCATCGAGCATGTATGACGGCTGCTGACCTCGCTTTTCCGATCCTGGTCGCGCTGATCGTCGTCGCCGTCCTGTTCGACCTTCTCAACGGGCTGCACGACGCGGCCAATTCGATCGCGACCATGGTCTCGACCCGCGCGATGTCGCCGTCGTGGGCGGTGATCTGGGCGGCGTTCTTCAACTTCGTCGCCTTCCTGTTCTTTGGCGTCCACGTGGCGACGACGGTCGGTTCCGGGCTGGTCCATGCCGACGTCATCAACAGCCAGGTCGTGTTCGGCGCGCTGACGGGCGCCATCGCGTGGAACGTGATCACCTGGAATCTAGGCATCCCGTCGTCCAGTTCGCATGCCTTGATCGGCGGCTTGGTCGGCGCGGGCGTGGCCAAGGGCGGCTTCGGCGCGATCGCCTGGGCAGGGCTCAACGTCACCGCCGCCGCCATTGTCGGTTCACCGCTGCTCGGCTTCATTCTTGCGCCGGCGCTGATCCTGATCGTGTCCTGGCTCTTCGTACGGCATGCGCCGTTCGCGGTGGATCGGTGGTTCCGCTACCTGCAGTTCGTGTCGGGGTCCCTGTACAGCCTCGGCCATGGCGGCAATGACGCCCAGAAGACGATGGGCATCATCGCGGTGCTTCTCTATTCCCAAGGCTATCTCGGCGACAAGTTCTACGTTCCGTTCTGGGTCGTGCTGGTATGCCAAATCGCTATGGGCCTCGGAACCCTGTTCGGCGGCTGGCGGATCATCAAGACGATGGGTTCACGGATCACGCGTCTCACCCCGATGCAGGGGTTCTGTGCCCAGACGGGCGGGGCGATGACGTTGTTCCTGGCCACGCATTTCGGCATTCCGGTGTCGACCACGCATACGATCGCCGGATCGATCGTCGGAGTCGGCGTGGTCCGGCGCGTCTCCGCGGTGCGTTGGAATATTGCCTCGAATATCGTGGTCGCCTGGGTGATCACGCTGCCGGCATCGGGCGCGATCGCGGCCGTCAGCTACTGGCTGGCGACCCTTCTGTGGTGACCTCAGGCCGCCAATAGCGGCGGCGTACCGATGCGATCTGTCGCGCGGCCAAGCACGCGCTCTGCCGCCCACGCGACCGCCAGCAGCCGTTCTTCCTCGCCGCCGCGCGCGGTGAATTGCAAGCCGACCGGCATGCCGGCGCGGTCGCGGCCGACCGGCATGGTGATCGCGCACAGGCCGAGATAGTTGCCTGGCACGGTATTGCGCACGAGCTTGCGATTGGCAGCCCAGTGGCTTTCGCTGTCGCTGATCTCGTCGAGCACCGGAGGGGAAATCACCAATGTCGGACAGGCGATCACGTCGACATCGTCGAATTGCGCCGCCGCCGAGCGGGCGAGTCTCGCCAGCCGGTATTGCCGCTGCAGATAGACCGACGTCGGCAGCGTCGCCGCGGCTTGGATCACCTTGTTGTTGATCTTGTCGATGACCGGGATCCACTCCGGCAGTTCGAGATCGAGAAAGGCGCGCAGCTCGGGTCCCGACACGCCGCCGTCGTTGAACACGGCGACCGCGTCCTTGATCTCGGTCACGGTCTTCGGGCGAACCTTAGCGCCGGCGCGGGCGAGTGCGTCGAGCGCTTCCTTGGCCGCTTCGGCAATCCCAGGGGCGCAGTCTTCCCACATGCTCGGGTCGCCGAGACCGACCCGGATGGAACCGATGTCGCAGGCCCTGGCCATGCGTTCGAAGGCGCGGGCGTCGCCCCAGGCGGGATCCAGGGCGGCGAAGCCATAAACCGCGTCGGCGACGCTGCGGATCAGTATGCCGGGCGTGTCGAATACCCGGCTCAACGGCACCACGCCGTCGGTCGACCAGCGGCCGGCCGTCACCTTCAGCCCGACGTTTCCGGTCGCGGAGGCGGGGATGCGGACGGAGCCTGCGGTGTCGGACCCGAACGCCAGGAATGCGGAGCCTTCGCAGAGGCTGACGCCGGCTCCGCTGCTGGAGCCGCCGGGCGACCGCGCCGCCTTCGCGTCCCAGGGATTGCGCGGGCAGCCGTAATGGTTGTTCACGCCCGTGCCGCCGAAGGCGAATTCGACCATATGGGTCTTGCCCATGATCACGCCAAGCTGACGGCGGACCGAGGCGACGAGCGGCCCATCCTGTTCCCAGGCCGCCGGCAGCCGGCGGGGACTGCCGGCAAAGGTCGGCCAGCCCGTGACGCCGAAGAGATCTTTGACGGAGACGGGAATGCCCTGGAGAGGGCCGCTCCTCGCGCCTGCGGCAAAGGCAGCATCCGCCGCCTGTGCCGTGCGACGCGCTTCTGCGGCAGCCCACAGGGAGTAGGCCTTGAGCGTTTCGTCCCACGTCTCATGGCGGCGGATCGCGTCATCGGCGAGGTCGCGCGCCGTCCGCCGCCGCGCGTCCAAGTCGGCTGCGAGTTCCGAAATCGTCTTGGACAGAGCGTCGCTCATCTCGGTCACTCCGTTCAGGAGTGACCGACACTAGCGCAGGTGCACAGGGTTGGAAAAGCGGCTCAGCGCGCGAGCGCCGAAGCGATGGCCGCGAACAAAGCCGGATGCGAGATCGGCTTGTCGAGCAGGGCGATGGCGCCGAGGCTGTCGGCCTGCGCCTGGGTCGTCGTTTCGCGTCGCCCTGTGATGAGGATGGCCGGCACGTGATCGCCGCGCTCGCGGAGCTTCTTCAGGAGCTCGAGCCCCGTCATGTCGGGCATGTGGATGTCCAGGATCACGCATCCCGGGGAGACGCCATCTTGCCGGTTCAGGAACTCGCTGCCGGACCCGTACTCCACCACCGAGAAATTGCGGATCTCGAGCAGCGCCTTCAGAGAGTCGCGGACCACCTCGTCGTCATCGATGACGACAATCGTCGCGGTCGAGATCGCATGCATGCGGTTAACCTATAGTCGCCGGAGCATCAAGCAATTAGGGGATATTACGTAAGCCGGGACTCAGGCAGTCCGGATTCCGGCGGTGAGCGCCATGCGCACCAGGTGGGACAGACTGTCGGCCTGCATCTTTTTCATCAAATTGGCCCGATGGATCTCGACGGTCCGTGGGCTGATCTTCATCTCATGGGCGATGATCTTATTGGGATTGCCGATGACGAGCTGCTCCAGGACTTCCCGTTCCCGCGGCGTCAGGGCGGCCACCCGCGCCGCGACCTCTGCCGGTGCCGGCCCCTCATGCCCGTGCTCCTGAGCCGCTGCGAACGCGCGCCCGACCACATCGAGGATCGTGTCGTTGGTATAGGGCTTCTCGATGAAGTCGACGGCGCCGGCCTTCATCGCCCGCACCGCGAGCGCGATATCGCCATGCCCGGTGACGACGATGATCGGCATGCCGATGCCGAGCTCTTTGACGCGCGCGAGCAGCGCCATGCCGTCCATGCCGGGCATGCGGATATCGACCACGGCGCAGCACGGCGGCCCCGGCTGGTAGGCCTTGAGGAACGCTTCGGCGGAATCGTAGGTGGCGACCTGAAAGCCTTTGGCTTCAAGCAGGGCGTGGAGCGAATCGCGAACCGCGTCATCGTCGTCCACGACATAAATCAGGCGGTCAGTGCTCATCGGTTAATACGTGCAGCTGTCGAGACCGGTACGATAATAACGTATTCTCAATTTGCGTCAGTAGTCCCGATAGCCGGGCTGGTCTTGCATTGCCGGGCAGGTTCGGGCGCCCGTCTTCGCGGTCGCCGCCCCCTTCAGGCCGACCGTGGCGGCATGTATCCTGTGATGCGAGGTAGGCGAGGGACACATGGCACAACAGGATTCGCGGCCGCGGCTGAAGGCACCACCAGGCGCGTGCGACACGCATATGCACTTCTACGACGATCGCTTCCCGATGGCGCCGACCGCCCTGTTGAAGCCGCCCAATGCCACGGTGGGCGACTATCGCAAGCTGCAGCAGCGCCTGGGCCTGTCACGGACGGTCGTCGTGCAGCCCTCCACCTACGGGACCGATAACCGGTGCACGCTCGAGGCGATGGCGGTGCTCGGCGACAGTGCGCGCGGCGTCGCCGTCGTCGATACGTCGGTTACGGACGCCGAGTTGGATCGGCTGACCAAGGCCGGTATGCGCGGCATCCGCTTTCATATGCTGAAGGGCGGAGCGCTGCCCTGGGAGATCCTGGAGACGATGGCGGCGCGCGTGCATGGCTTCGGCTGGCATGTCCAGCTGCAGCTCGATGGCCGTGACTTGCCCGATCGCGAAGCCATGCTGCAACGGCTGCCCGGCACCCTCGTGGTGGACCATGTCGGCAAGTTCCTCGAGCCGGTGCCGGTCACTCATGCGGGCTTCCAGGTGCTGGCCCGTCTCGTCGAGAGCGGCCGGACCTGGGTGAAGCTGTCAGCGCCTTACGAGGTTTCCAAGAAAGGGCCGCCCGACTATGCCGATGTCGGCGCGCTCGCCAAGGCGTTGGTTAAGCTGGCGCCGGAACGCATGGTATGGGCCAGTAACTGGCCGCACCCGTCCGTGTCGAAAGCGGATGCGCCGGATGATGCGGTGCTCCTCGACACGCTGCTCGATTGGGCGCCGGACGACGCGACACGGCGGCGCATCCTGGCCGACAATCCGGCCAAGCTTTACGGCTTCGGGCCTGCGTGACCTCCCGGCGACGATGATCTTCGACGCGCCGCTTCCGCGGATCGGCCCGGATCGACGGCGAATCCGCGATGCCTTCATCGCCGAGGAGCCGCAGGTTGTGCGCCGCTGCGCCGAGGGCGCGGCACTCGACCCGACGACGCGAACGGCCATTAAGGCGACGGCGACGCGTCTGGTGACGGAGGTCCGGGCGCGCCCGACGCACGGCCTCGGCATCGAGACGCTGCTGCAGGAATACCAGCTGAACACGGCAGAGGGCATCGCGCTCATGTGCCTGGCCGAGGCCTTGCTGCGGATTCCGGATGCAGAGACCGCCAACCGGCTGATCCGCGACAAGCTGGCGGTCGGCGACTGGGAGCGCCACGTGGGCGGCAGCGCCTCCGTGCTCGTGAACGCGGCGACGTGGGGGCTGGCGCTCACCGGACGTCTCCTGCGCGAGGACGATCTCTCGCAGGCGGGCCTCGCGGCGGCGCTACGCCAGATCATGAGCCGCCAAAGCGAGCCCTTGATGCGTCAGGCGATGAGCACGGCGATGCGCGTTCTCGGCCGGCAGTTCGTCATGGGCCGTACGATCGACGAGGCGCTCGAGCGTGCTTCCACCCACAACGAAAAGGGGTGGCGCCACTCGTTCGACATGCTGGGGGAGGCGGCGCGGACGGCTGAAGATGCGGCGCGCTATACGGCGGCCTATCAAGGCGCCATTGAAGCCATAGGCCGCGCGTCCGGAAGTCGGGGGCCCATCGACGGGCCCGGCATCTCCATCAAGCTCTCCGCCCTCCACCCGCGCTATGAATTCGCGCAACGGTCCAGGGTCATGGCCGAGCTCGTGCCGCGGCTGATCGGGCTCGCCGAAGCTGCGCGTGGCTGGAACATCGGCCTGACCGTCGATGCCGAGGAAGCGGATCGGCTCGATCTGTCGCTTGACGTGATCGAGGCGGTGTCGCTGGAGCGCTCGCTGTCCGGCTGGGATGGGTTCGGCCTCGCCGTGCAGGCCTATCAAAAGCGGGCCCTGCCGCTGATCGACTGGCTGGTCGATCTCGCGCGGCGCCGTCATCAGCGCCTGATGGTCCGCCTGGTCAAAGGCGCTTATTGGGATGCCGAGATCAAGCGCGCACAGGAGCGCGGCCTCGCCGGGTATCCCGTCTTCACGCGCAAGAGCTGGACGGACCTGTCCTATCTCGCGGCCGCTCGCCGGCTGCTGGCCGCGGGCGATCTGATCTATCCGCAATTTGCGACCCACAATGCGCACACCGTGGCGGCGATCCATCATATGGCATCAGCCGACCGGGCGTTCGAATTCCAGCGCCTGCACGGCATGGGCGAGGCGTTGCATGGCGTCGCGATGGATCTGCTGGCACCGCGGCGCCCATGCCGGATCTATTGCCCCGTTGGCAGCCATGAGGACCTGCTGCCGTATCTCGTGCGCCGGCTGCTGGAGAACGGCGCCAATACGTCGTTCGTGCACAAGGTGTCGGACCCGGCCGTGCCGTTGGCCAAGGTGGTCGAGGACCCCCTCGATGCGCTGGCCGCGCGGCAGGCGACCCCGCATCCCCAGATCCCGCTGCCGGCCGGCTTGTTCGGGGGCGAACGCCGCAACAGCGCGGGTTTCGACGTCAGCGACGTCAATGCGCTGACGGAGCTTGCCGGCGAGCTCGAGCGGGCGCGCGCCGAGCGCTGGCGCGCCGGTCCCATCATCGACGGTGTTCCGCACGACAGTGCGGCAATCGCGGTCGCCGAGGCCGCCAATCGCGGCCGGATCGTTGGCGACGTCGTCAACGCCGGCGTCGGACACGTCGAGGCGGCGCTCGCACGCGCGGCGGCCACGCAGGCTGCGTGGGCGGCGCGCCCCGTCGACGAGCGCGCCGCGGCGCTCGAGCGTGCCGCCGATCTGTTCGAACAGCATCGCGGTGCCTTGATGGCGCGCATCGTCGCCGAGGCGGGGCGCACGATTCCGAACGCGTTATCCGAACTGCGGGAGGCGGTCGATTTCCTCCGTTATTACGCGTCCGAGGCGCGCCGCCTGTTCGGCACGGCCGCCGCTCTGCCGGGCCCGACCGGCGAGAGCAACACGCTCGCGCTGCAGGCGCGTGGCGTCTTCGTGTGCATCAGTCCGTGGAATTTTCCGCTGTCGATCTTCACCGGCCAGATCGCCGCGGCGCTCGCTGCCGGCAATACCGTCGTGGCAAAGCCCGCCGGCCAGACGCCGTTGATTGCGGCCGAGGCGGTCCGGCTGCTGCTGGCGGCAGGCGTAGACCCGGGGGCTTTGCACCTGCTGCCAGGCGCGGGCGATATCGGTGGGCGCCTGGTGCAGGACGCCCGCGTCGCCGGAGTGGTGTTCACCGGCTCGACAGCGACCGCGTGGTCGATCAACCGCGCGCTCGCCGCGCGCGATACGCCGATCGCGACTTTGATCGCCGAAACCGGCGGGCAGAACGCAATCATTGTCGACTCATCGGCGCTGCCGGAGCAGGTGGTGGCGGATGCGCTGTCGTCCGCCTTCGACAGCGCCGGCCAGCGCTGTTCCGCGGCGCGCGTGCTGTTCCTCCAAGAGGAGATCGCCGACAACGTCGAACGCATGCTCGCCGGCGCGATGGCGGAACTGCGCCTCGGCGACCCCTGGTATCTCTCGACCGATATCGGTCCGGTGATCGACGGCAACGCCCGCGCCCGGCTGGATCGTCATGTCGCCAAACTGCGCACCAGCGCGCGTGCGGTCTACGACCAGCCGCTGCCCAAGGATTTGCCGCCCGGCGAATTTGTCGCACCCACGGCGTTCGAGATCGGCTCCATCGACGTGCTGACCGGCGAGGTGTTCGGGCCGGTTCTGCATGTCATCCGCTTCGCCGGAGACCGGCTCGACGGTGTCGTCGATGCCATCAATCGCACCGGATACGGGCTGACCATGGGCATCCACAGCCGGATCGACGCCACCGTCGCGCAGATCTGCGCTCGGGCGCGCGCCGGAAACATCTACGTGAACCGCAATATCATCGGCGCCGTCGTCGGCGTCCAGCCGTTCGGCGGTCAACGGCTATCGGGGACCGGCCCCAAGGCCGGCGGACCGCATTATCTGCCGCGCTTCGTGACCGAGCGGACCCTCACGATCAACACCACCGCGGCCGGCGGCAACGCCTCGCTCGTGTCGCTCGACGAATAGCGCTTAGAGCACCTGAAACACGCGGACGTGCACTTCGCTGGCGTAACGGGCGCCGGTGCCGACGAACACGGACCGGTTCAGCCACTCATAAGCGCCTGTCGGAGCCTCGAACACCGGCACGGTCCGGAAATAGTAGCTGGCCGGATCCACCGCTTCGCCGCGGGCCAGGCGCTGCATCACCGCATCCGGCCCGTGGCGGAGCCCTTTGTTGCTCACGTGGATGAGCGTGCCGTCGTCCGTCTTGAGCTCGTAAAGCGCGGTCAGCTCGGTGACGCCGTCGGCGCGAATCACCTGCCAGTCGGCGCCGCCGGGGACGACGACGCCGTTGAGGCGCGGGCCGCTGAACGTTCCGCCGGTGATCGGGATGACGCGGCGCCGTCCGTAAGGCGTCGAACCGAATTCCATCGGGGTTGCCACGGTCACGCGCGCTTCCAGAACCAATTCGGTGGCGAGGCTCATGCGCCGGCCTCGCTGCGCCGCGGAATGATTCCGGCTAGGCGCTCGCGCACGAAGACCACGTGCTGACGCACGTCATAGAGCTGCTGCGCGTAGGAGAGCGGTACCTTGAGCTTCAGCAAATGGCTCTCGATGTCGTCGAGCTCATGCTCCAGCTTTTGCCGTTGCTCGGCCGAAAGCTGGCCGTCGGCG
>Ga0335070_10004630_pt1 | contig 16110 bp, 15 predicted proteins | sample Lox_Sample_13_FD_206722 | JGI IMG/M metagenome (GOLD analysis project Ga0335070, IMG submission 206722) | Soil microbial communities from Loxahatchee National Wildlife Refuge, Florida, United States - Lox_Sample_1.3 | ecosystem: Environmental > Terrestrial > Soil > Wetlands | place: USA... | reverse complement strand
CGTTATACCAACAACGTAGCCCGTCTCCCTAGATCTCGCGACCACGTACCAGAGGCTGCCATGTTTCAAATAATCCTCAAACAACGAGGTATTGTTGAGGTCAGGCCCATACAGACTCAGCTTATCTACATTTGGTATGTCCACGCTATCAAAGAACGTGATTTTGGTATCTTCAGGATTCTTGTCGTGAAAAGCTTTGAGCGTTGCAGGTTCAATCCGAGCGTTCACGATGCCGCCGATTTTTTCAAAAAGTATCCCGCTTAGCTTGTTGGCCACAAGATTAGCAACTCGTTTTCGCTCGACCACGGTCAAGAACGTTGTGTTCCCGTCGTATGCAAAACTAAACATCGCCTCGACAGTACGGGGCAGTGGTGCGCTTGTCCCACGGTGAAATATATGTAGAACGTAGTCAGTGCTGTAGATGCCAGTGAGTAAACTGCGTTTAGGAGCCAGCGCAGTAACTTCGCTGATCAGTTTGAATTTGTAATCTCCTTCCTCATAATTCTCCTCAATGTGGTAGCCTTCGAGTTTAGTTGCGATGTTGGCTATGCTCATTGGTTGAGTAAGTCTAAAAATCTTGCCGGCGACAACCATAAAAGTCACTTAACAAGTAAACGGTTATCTTTTGTGCTTAAGAACTTTTTCACAACAGCAAAAGCCATTACAACCGGCTAGTTTTTCATGGGGCAACTTTCATATTCTACATAAGCAAGGCTTAAATAAACTCTGCCCAATGGATGAAGGAAGAAGACACCAAGTTACGAAGAGAAATTCTCGGGGAAGACGTCATGGTAACTACGCTAAGCGGCAGCAAAATCGCCTACTACTCGATGGAAATTGGCGTGAGAAACGACATTCCTACCTACAGCGGTGGTTTAGGCGTGCTGGCAGGCGATGTAGTTCGTTCTTGCGCTGATTTGCAGGTACCCATGATAGCCCTGACACTGGTCAGCCGGAAAGGATACCTCAAGCAGAAATTGTCAGAAGCTGGCGAGCAGACAGAACTACCAGAACAGTGGGCTCCAGAAAAAATACTAGATGTGGCACCTGAAGTTGTTGAGGTTAGAATTGAGAACAGACCTGTCAAAGTCCGCGCATGGGTCTACGAACACAAGAGCACAATTGGTGGCGTAGTCCCCATTCTGTTTTTGGACACAGACGTTGACGGGAACACAGACTCCGACAGGAAAATAACAGACAGCTTATACGGCGGCGACGACCGCTACCGCCTAAAACAAGAGGTCGTGCTGGGCATAGGCGGTACCCGAATGCTTGAAGCACTCGGCTACTCGATCAGCAAGTACCACATGAACGAAGGCCACTCCGCTCTTCTAACATTGGAGCTTCTGCGCAGATTTGCGTTAGACATTGAAAAGGTTCGGCGACACTGCATATTTACCACCCACACGCCTGTTGACGCTGCCTTCGACAGGTTCCCCCACGCAATGGTTGATCAAGTGCTAGGAAGAGAATACTCAACGGAAGTCATGAAGGAACTGGGCGGCGAAGAAAAAGTAAACATGACTCTACTGGCTTTGAATTTAAGCGGCTTCCACAACGGAGTGACCAAACAGCACACGAAGTACTCGATGAAAATCTTCCCCCATTATGCTATACGCGCCATAACCAACGGGGTACATTCAGCAACATGGACTAGCCCCAGTTTCCATGCCTTGTTTGACAAGCACATCCAAGGATGGGCAAGCGAACCGGAACTGCTCGTGCGAATCGACAAGGCGCCAAGTTGCGAGGTAATGGACGCTCACGCAGCCAGCAAGTCAAGCTTAATGAACCTTGTAGAACAGAAAACAGGCATAAAAATGGACCCATCGGCACTTACCATAGGCTTCGCACGTCGCGCTACAGGCTACAAGCGCATGACCCTGGTGTTTCAAGACATGCAAACCCTGCGCTTAATCAACAAGAAGTACCCGCTGCAATTCATTTTCGCAGGAAAAGCCCACCCGAGAGACATCACGGGAAAGGAAGCCATCAAGGAAGTCTTCTGGCGACAACGTGAACTGAAGGACGAACTAAAAATCGCTTACTTGGAAAACTATGACATGGAAATCGCCGCCAAACTCACAGCAGGGGTGGACATCTGGCTAAACACGCCTTTCCCACCAATGGAGGCGTCGGGAACAAGTGGCATGAAGGCGGCACACAATGGCGTCCTAAACCTCAGCGTTTTGGACGGCTGGTGGATCGAAGGATGCCTGGAAGGAGTAACCGGCTGGGCTATAGGCCCGACGCCAGAAGCCCAGGTTACAGAAGAGGAGCGCAGACGCATAGAACTAGAAGACTTATCCAGCAAGCTAAGATATATCATAGCACCCAAATTCTACGAAGACCGGGACGCTTGGGTAGAGTTGATGAAGAACAGCATCGGAAAAGTCGCCTACTACTTTAACACCCACCGCATGATGAGACGATACATAACAGACGCCTACCTGGTTTAAAACAGTCCATAGACGGCACGTTCCCAAGATATGCGAAGCAAAATTAACAAATTGGTTAACATAAGTTTTCAAAAAGCGTTATGTGCTGACGGCCCATAGCTTAGCCCGAGGGAATGGGATGCGTAAACGCGTCAGAATATTGAGGGCTCTGTTCATGCCTTTAGGCGCATTAATCTGGGCTTCAGGATGGATTCTACTGACTATCGGTTCAATTGACATGCGCCGAAAGTCACGCAACAAGTGACTACAAAGTGTAATTTGCAATGACATTGTTGTAGCTGCTTGCAGTCACATATTTTTAATTGGAGAACCATCATATATGGAATGGGAGAATTCTTAGTGATCCACGAATTCCAAAGACGCTATGCTAGATCTTTCATTCCCGAAAATTCTGTCCTAAAAAGACCTATTGAGATTGACATTTCAGAAGACTACGGAGAAAGGCAGTTTTCACGTTCACATGCCACTCAGGTAGTTATAGCTGCTTTGAATGAAGAAAAGGGCATCGGCCTCACGATAGCGGAGCTTCAAGAAAAGCTTAACTCACCACACATTTTGGTTGTCGACGGACACAGCAATGACAGGACCGTAGAGATCGCGAAAAGACTTGGGGCAGATACTGCCTTGCAAGACGGAGTCGGCAAAGGCGATGCCATCTCTAAGGCATTAAAAATGACAAAACCAGGTACTGATTACATCGTTCTTACCGACGCGGACTTTACTTATCCTGCATACGAAGTTCCCAAGATGATTAAGATTCTTGAAAAAAACCCAAAGGTAGGAATGGTCTGTGGAAATCGATTCACCAATGAGCTCAACCCACAGGCTTTGCAGGATCGATTCTACATAGGAAACAGACTACTTGCCTTCGCTCATTATGTCCTTAACGGTGTAAACCTTCAAGATCCCTTGACAGGCCTACGAGTTATTCGAGCTGAGATACTAAGAGACTGGAGCATTAAGTCCGAAGGGTTTGACGTTGAAGTGGAACTTAACAGCCTAATACAGAAGAAGGGTTATGAGACCGTTGAAGTCCCTATAGCATACAGGGAAAGACAGGGCCAGAAGAAGCTAAAAATGAAGCATGGTGCAACGATATTTAAGAGAATAATGACTGAAATAATTCTCTAATCAGCAGCATTTGGTCGTTGGTATTCAGGCTCAGTTTTAAGGCGAAAAAGCGTCCGTTGGAAGGGCACCTGTTTTCAATGGTTTTCATTTGATTTGCTTATCTAGCTGCCTTGTTAGGCAACTCCTAAAACTTTTCGTAAGTAATAGCATTCGCTATCAAAACACTTGCTGAACAGACCACTGTCATCCATTAGCCGTGGATGTTTCGGGTTTATGCAATACCAACGTCTTCCCTTCCTGACGGATAGAACAAGCTTAACCCTTGTCTCCCCCTCATTATCTTGAGGATTGTTTTCAAGTGGACACTCGCGGACTCCCACGATTTGGCCTCCCTGTATCACATTTAAAGTGCGACCATATTAAAGCCATGTTTCAGCCCACAGAATATTTTTGAAAAGGAATTACAAAAAATAGAAAACGCGGCCTAATTAATAAGCAATTGTTACTCGCTTGTGAGACAAACACACGTAATTAGGTTTTTGCAGGAAAAGCATTCTTCCGGAGTTTGCTTTGGTCGTGGTCTCATCGCAAAGTAGGGAAGGTTCTTTGGGCAGCCGTCTGACTTTGGAGCAGCCTGTTCAGTTTTTTGTGGCAGTTTTGCAACTTCGGGTGCTCGTTCTTCCTTATTTATTGTAGGTATTTTCTTGACGGAGTTTTCAGCTTGTGGGAATCTGGGAATTTGAATTCGAAGAGGCAAATTGGCAGAGGAGGTTCGAACGGCTTTGCTGGATTGTGAACTTGAAGATGGGTGTAGAAAATGGAAGTTTCTGGAAATTTGTGGTTCAACAAGCTTAAGCGTCTTATTGACCATGTTTCGAATTGTTGAAAAGGCCAGAAATACAATTGCTCCCGCTGAGACTACTGTCACAGAGATGTTGATTATAGTTATTTGGTTTTTGAAGATCATCCAGTATGAAGACCAAGTGAGCGTCCAAGTGAATATTAGGTAATACGTTTCTTTGGAAACAAGAAGTCTCTTGAACGCATTCTTAAAGTCCAGCTTGACTACTCTCCAAGTTTAATTCAGAGTTAATCAAACTTGAGAATTTTTCACATTTTCGCTTTAGATCAAGGACCTCGGAGTTTAATTTCTCAACTTTTCGTTTCCTTTTTTCGATTTCTTCCTTTGCCTTAGTCTCCATTTGCTTAAGCAAGGATGAAAGATGTTCTTTTTGCTCGCTTAGTCGGTTTTCGTCAAGACACAGACTCTGGAAAGAATTTAAAATATCTTCGTCGCTTGCACCATTCTGACTTGCCGTGGATGTTCCTTGCGAATATGGTGTTTTTCCTTCATCTCTCTTTAGAGTTGCACTTGCCATGCTATTCACCAATTGTTTTAGGACTATGAGAGGGACTTTTAAAATAACTTATGAACTACGAGTATGAATTCCAAAACTAGTTACATAAGCAACAGAGAAATCATACTGCCCAAGTTTGACCGTAGCTGACACCTAAAAAATGTTGCGGAGCTTATCAGTCTTAATCTTGCATGAGCTCTGCAAACGAGTCTATAATTTTTTTAATGAAGTTTCTTTTCTTATGAATTCGGTAGGCAACCATAATTCCGGATTCTGCGAGAATAATGAGAAGCAACGGTATCACGTCCTGAAAGCTTTGAGTCTGCGCTGGGGCGGAACCCGGGAGATAAGAAGTCGGAGTAGGTTGAGGAGGTGCCCACAAATAAAGCGCGTATAGACTCATTGCGGATTTTCCCTCATAGGACCATACAGTAGGAAGCAAACTTGAGCTTTCATTTTTGGGCTGCGAACTTACAGAAACCGATTCGCCACCAGTATCAAAGTAATATCGAGTATAGCCGTCCGACGAGTAACCGAGCCAATACACTGTGTTTTGAGTGGCATGGAAGTTCATTGTGAAGTTGTACCACTCACCCGTCAGAGAGGTGACATTCACAATCTCCACGCTTTGAACAAGCGGTTGCTCTTCGGGCAGTTGAGTATCGAGATCATTTGCAAAGATCAGCCCCCTGACCTGCGAGCCTTCTGGAGTTCCTGTCAGGCATATGCTGATTTGCATGATTACTCCAGTGTCTGAGGTTGTTGTGTAGTTGCAGAGGTTTATTGTCTGGGGGGATCGCAGGTTTGAGTAGTCATTGCCTTTTGCCAAGTGGCCGAATCTGAACGCAGACGGTAGAGTAGGCGTAGGTGCAATAGAAGAAGTAGGCGACGGAGTCGTCGCGGGAGTGATTGTTGGCTCTGGCACCAATGTGACGGCGGGCGCATTAAGGGGAGGCACTGAAGATGGGTTAAGATTGGAATTAGAAACTATAGTCGAATTTGAGTCAGGTTGTAGATTGGGAGCTGGAGTTGGAGCAGTCGTCGGAAAAGGTGTTAGGGCATAACTGGGCGTGGATCCAGTGGTGGAAGTAGGTTGTGGAACTGAAACGGAAGGTGGTGATGCATTGGGAGATTGAGAGGGTGAAACAGTTGGAGCCTCTGTTGGGCTTGGTGAAGGCGAAGGCGTCGGTGCATAACTAGGTGTGGGCATTTGTGTTGGGGGAGGCGTGGGTGTAGGTGCTGGAGTGGGTGTTGCGGTTGGACTAGGTGCTGGAGTGAGAAAATCAGTAGCGGTGGTAGAGGGTGTCAGGGAGGGTATTGGCACAGGGGTAGCACTTGGCAAAGGTGTGGGTGACATCGTAGGCGTTGGATTATCGGGAGTTGGAGTGAAAGAAACGGTTCCTGTGGCGTATATGCTCATTGCTCCATTTGTGGAAGTTCCTCCAATGCATCCAAATGGGTTGGTGAAGCCTTGGGCATAGGAGCTTGCAGCGTTATAATCGCGTTGTCCTGTGCCGGCAACATCATAGATGTTTAGAGGTACACTGCCCATTATCGCAAGCCCATAAGGCGTGCCTGAAGCGACTGGGTACGGTGAAGCTAGTTGGAAATCAACCCAAGAAAAACCTGTGTTTACGCTCACAGCATTAGATTGTTCCAGCAATGAAACGGCGGAGCCGTTGCTAACAGAGTATAATGCTGCTATTGCGTTGCCTGCTGATGCGCCGTTGATGTTTGCTATTATGTCGGTCACTGATCCCGATACATGGCACATGAAGTACGAAACCGACTGCGCGTTCGCGTCACTGGTTTCAAGATTGGTTCCTACGGCGTTGTTTCCAAAAACATACCACGTGGACGATGGCGTGGTTGATGGAATTGGAGTGGGCGTTGGAATGGGAGTTGGAATTGGAGTGGGTGTTGGACAAGGAGTTGGGACGCAGGTGGGAGCTGGGGAGGGAGTTGGAGACGGCGTCGGAGATGGTGTTGGTGAAGGAGTTGAAGAAGGAGAAGGCGCTGGAAGATAGGTTACTTCTATTGGCACCCAATCGAGGTACACTTTCTCAGCTATGAAGCCAACTTGAATGTGGGTGACTCTAACCTGAATATTGTTAACATCTGAGGTGGCCCAGTTACCGCCCAAGCCTGTGACATTGCACCAGATTGTAGTTTCTGAGGAGGTTAAGCTAAGGTTAGGGACATATGTATGCCAAAAGCCATTGTATACCTCTAAACGGATTTGATCATCACCGAGAGAAGATCGATAAGCATCTAGTCTCACACGTACCTGGAGAATTGTTGCATCATGTGAAATCGCAAATCCATATTCACCAAAGGTGCTTCGGTCGCCGTTTGCGCTGGAAGAGGCACTATTGCCACTTTGTGCGTAAGCATTGTTTTCGTTGCTCCAACTCCCAGAGCTAGAGGTTGGAGACAAAGTAAGGGCAACCGGAGTAGGATCAGCGCGAACCTTTTCTGTCAGCGGAGACGCTGCCAATGCTACGCTGATGATGAGTAGAAAGAGAATTACGCCTACCTTCATCGCCCTTTGCTTTGCCAACTTCCTTTCAGTTCCACCTTTATGTATCCAAAGGATTCATTTTGGCAATTCTTTATTTTGCGTTTTGTTAGTATGCTTTATGAACGGGGAATCTGAATTGACTGTTCAGACCCTTTTCAAAACAAACCAATTGCTATTATAACGTTTGTACATCAACCAAAGCCGCGGGCCGACATGGAATATCCAACACGCACCGATTTTTTTGAGCCGAAAGAAGAAAAAAGGGGTTGTTTTTAGTTGGAGATGTCTTCTTTTAGATCACTTTGTTTTAATAATAGAGTTTTCCCTAGGGTATCCGCATCTTAATTACGAGGCAATTGTCAAAAAATGCTGATAACTGAGGTTATACTCGAGAATTTCATGAGCTACGAATATGCAAGAGTAGCATTCAAACCAGGCGTTAACCTCGTCGTCGGACCCAACGGAGCTGGCAAAAGTAGCCTTCTGCTCGCAATTAGCGTCGCATTGGGGCAAACTTACACGGAACGCAGCAAGAAACTTAGCAACCTGATCCGATGGGGCAAAGACCAAGCGCGAATCACAATAATACTCGACAACAGCAAGCAGGGCGGAAGACGACCTGTGCCAAAGTATCCAAAGGATCAAATTTTCCTCACCCGCACGCTGCGTCGGGACGGCCAGTACTGGTTTGAACTTGAGAACCGAGCAGCAAATAAGCAGGACGTGGAACGCTTGCTCGGCAGGTTTGGCGTCGACCCCGACAATATGCTTATCATAATGCACCAAAACATGGTGGAGCAATTCAGCATACTCAGCAATGTCGAGAAGCTGCGGATGGTAGAGGCAGCCGTCGGTTTAGAGCCGTTCCGCGAGAATGTGGTTCAGGCTCAGCAGAAATTAACCCGCATTTTGAGCCAATCTGAATCGGTTTCAAAACTGCTTGAAAGCGCCGAGCAGACACTTAACTACTGGCGTGAACAATACGACAAGTATCAGGAAAAGAAGCAGCTGCAGACTAAACGGCGATTCTTGGAACGTGAACTCGCCTGGGCTGAAGTTGAACGCCGAGAGAATTACTTCAAAGAGTTAGAAGCGGATAGGTTCAAGATTCAAGAAAGCATTACTAGCATAGAAAAAGAAAACAAAACGAGCGGCGAACAACTTGACAAGTATTGCGACGAACAGGGAAAACTCAAAGCTCAGGCAAAAACGGTCCTTGAGGAACACATCGCTCTTGAGCGGGAAGTCGCCGCAGGCGAATCGACCGTATTCCTTGTCGAACCGCTACTCAGAGAGGCTTCAGCGCTAGAAGATATTATACTTGAAAGCAAAAGTGCAACTCAACTGAAGCTGTTGAGACCAGAAAACCTCAAAGCGACAATTGAAACCTGCCATGAACAGATTGCAAAGATCCACGAGAAAATCAGGGAAATACTAGCAAAAAGCAAAACTCTTGAGGACGGGTCCGACAAGATTACCGTTCAAGTTGTTGACTTAAGAATACAGCGAGCACTCTTGGAATATCGCAAAGAAAATGCCGCCAAAGATCTAGAAAAAGTAGAGTCTCAAATTAAATCCGCAAGATCCAGCCTGGAAACGGCCATGGCCAAGGCATCCGAGGCGGGAACTCGAATTGCGGTAACAAAGTATGCTTCCGACATTCAGGATGAAATCCGCCTAACAGACGGGCATTTGGTGGCTTTGGCGTCCGTCTCCGAAGACATTGAACGCCAATACGAGTCTTACAGTAGGCTGTTTTTGGAGCTCAAGCAGAAGGCGCAAGTGGTCGCGGAGAACCGCCAAAAAGCGCTGGAAGAAGTCTCAGCCCGCATGGAATCTTGGCGCAATGTCATGCAGGCACTCATAGACCGCGTCGACATAGAGTATAGAAGAATCTTAGAACAAACCCGAGCAGTTGGTGAAGTGCGCCTTGGCAACCCGCAAGACATCGAGACTGCAGGGCTAGAAATTCTAGTAGGCTTCAAAGGAGGCAAACCAGTTCCTCTGGACGCCTACACGCAATCGGGTGGCGAACGAACAACAGCAACTATGGGCTTCCTTCTGGCCTTGCAGCAGCACGTGCGTTCACCATTGCGCGCCGTAGACGAATACGACATTCATATGGATCCTCGCAACCGCGAGATGATCGCTAAAATCCTCATCTCCACAATCAAAGACGCCAACGCTCAATACATAGTAATCACGCCCAGCCAGGTAACGTTTGCACAGGAAAACGCCAATATCATTACGGTACAGAACGTCGAGGGCAAATCCGCAGTACGCGAGGTCAAGTAGCATGCAAACGCAGAAAAACATCAACCGCAAGGAGCACAAGAAACTCGGCAAAGACAAGCTTGAGCGCATCATAGACATGATGAAAAGTATCGAAGCTCACACCGTAGACCCGTTCTTGCTCAATGTTGACGAAATAATTAGGATCATACAAGAATACTTCCCGGAATGGGAGCAGCCTGAAGAGCTCAACTTAGATGCAGAAGCCATCCACCACTTGGCCTCCGTGATTAAGCTACAGAGTGAATGGGTAAAGCAACGTAGCACCTCTCTGTACACGGACCCATTTCTGCTTGAAGAGAAAATTACTCAGAAAAACAAGCAAGAATTAACCAGCATCTTCCTAAAAGCTTGGCACCCAGTGGTTGAGCTCGAGCAAGTCACTCTTCGAAGCCTTGCCGATGCCCGTCGGTATTGGGATGCTTTGGTTCCGCTTAAGGAGAGGTGGGAGCAAGAGACAGTCGCTGAAGTTGCAATGGGAATCGCGACAAGAGAAGAACTTGTCGAAGAAAGCATCCTGCGGGACGAAGCATTCTCCGCAGAGTTGGAACGTTTTTGGCAGGAACTCAAAGACAAAGTGAGAGAACAAGGCAAAGAAGGAAAACTAGCCTACATGGACTGGATCAGTTCGGACACTTATTCAAAGACGGTTCAACGGGCTTACCTTACAAGCTTTCTCGTAACATACGGCTACGCAACGTTGGAGATCATCCCGCTGGAGGAAGAAATTTTCATTAGCCCACTTGATGAGCCGGGCTCAAAGTTGAACAAACAGGCAGTTTCCGTACCGATTATGCTCTCTTTTGAAAGTTGGCAGAAGTGGAATCGAGGCGAAAGAGATTGAGTACCAAACGCAAAGCCGCGTACGCAGCTAAAGTGAAACGCGCAACGCACATGCTGTTCTTCCGAAGACACCAAAAACCAGGCGTCAGAGGTTGGGAACTTCACAAAGCACTTGGATCAGATTATCCCAAGGTGCTGAATGTTCTCGACGATTTCATGAAGCCGTTGGACTTGCAAGTAAAAACCGTTTTCGAAGAGGAAAAGATCCCCGAGAAACCAACTCCGGACGAATTGGACAAGGCAAGGTTCTACGTCACGCTTCGCGGCGACCTCCAACCTAAAGAGGCAAAAATGATTGGCTGGCGCATAGACGACCTGGCTGGCTTGGCCATAACAATATCCTACATAATCAGCAAGAAAGGTCAAGCTGCTCGCCGAGACGTGGAGGAACTTCTTGGCGAAAAGCTGGCAGGATGGAAAGTTGGCCTAAACATTGACCGCTACATCCGGTATGGCTACCTGCAGCAAGACGACAATGAACAATTATATCTTGACTGGCGCACCCGTGCAGAGGTTGATCAAAAAGCTCTCATCGACCTGCTCCTTCAAAGCGATGGAAAAAACAAGGAAACGGCGGATTCAGAGGAAGAAGATGCTGAAGAAGAGCCAGAGGAAAAACAATAAGGGCGCTTAAATTTTCGTCCACACTTCTTGACTAAATTAGTGGGTAGAAAAAGCCTCTCGTGAGAAGTTCCGAAAATCTGAAACGAAGAAAAGCACTTTCACTTTGACAACAAAACTGTGAACTACGAAGCGTCAGCAACCCAACAGCCTATCTAGCTCTAAGTTATGCTGACGTTTTGAATATCGAAGTACCGTTTTGCTAAAAAGCGCAGACGCTCGGCATTCTTGCCGTTCTTCCCGATGGCGACGCCCTTGTCTTTTGGGTTTATTGTGACGACAGCAATTTTCTTGCCATCTGCTTTCTCTGTAACGCGCACTTCTCTGACCATTGCCGGCTTAAGAGAGTTCTTTATGAACTGCACTGGGTCCTCACTATATTCGATGATTTCCTGCTTCTTGCCAGTCATACGCTCAAGTTGGTGAATGTTTCTTCCGCCCTTGCCGATGGCGACACCTACCTGTCCGGGATTGACTATGAAGATTACGCGTTCGCCTTCCTCGTCAATTATGCAATCCTTCACGCTGGCGCCGCTTATCTGCTCGAACAACGCTATGTAACGCATTTCTTCTGCAGTTATTTTTATGCCGGTGGTCATTCAGTGCCTCCGACTTGAGCTTCGTTTTCGTAGTACTGCATTTCAACGGCCTTCAGAATCTCTGAATCGCCAGGCTCGCGAATGCTTAGGGCTGAAATGATGAAGAGTTTTCCGCAGACGTTTGCTAGGTCCATTGATGCACCTTTGTAGGTCAATATTGGAACCCTCGAGATCTTTCCATAGTATTCTATTTCGTCTTTTACGTTTTTCGGGCAGTTTGAGGCTAGGACGATCATCTTAGCTTTGCCCGTCTTGGCGTTGAACAATGCTGAGTTGGCTCCGAAAGAAACTTTGCCTGTTTTCACAGCGGATGCTATCGCTTTATCTATTTCTATCATGCCTCTGTTTTTCCTCCTGATTTTTCCTGTTTTTCAAATGTTGACATGTATAACTCTACTAGTCCTGTGCCGATGGGGATTGATTGGCCAACGATGACGTTTTCTGTCACTCCCGCCAGCGGGTCGCTTTCGCCTTTAACGGCGGCTTCCACGATGTTTGGCACTGTGATTTCGAATGCTGCTCGTGCGAGCACTGAGGCTTTTTTGCCGCTGATACCGTGTCTGCCAATCTGCTGCACCTCCCCTGTGGATGCCATCATGTCCGCGACCAACATAACGTGGCGTACGTCCACGTCCAGGCCTTGCTCGTCTAGAACGCCTTTGGCTTCGTTGATGAGTGCGTTTCTTGCGGCTTCTATACCCAGTGTCTTGGCGATTTCGTGCACATTGTTTGTGGTGGTTCGTGACGTGTCGACGCCTGGGATTTCGAGCACTTTCGCGAGGTTGGAACCATCTGTGCGGATAACCCATTCGCCGTTTTCCTCTTGTGTCACAAGCACCCGTTTAATGTCGGGGACGCCTTTGACATGGAAGCCGGAGACTTTCTCCAGAATTCGTTTTAGTTGGTCGGCTTTCTTAGGTTTAATTTCAAGTGTGTCGCCTGAGGCTTTGGTGGTGGCGTTTTGTAGCTGAACAATTTCCTCGAGTTCATCCATGGTTATGGAGCGGTCGTCCATCATGCTCTTGTTGAGTTCAACGACGATTTCTTCTTTGATGGGGTCTTCATATATTTCGGAAGCTAGGTCCTCGAGTGAGGTGTAGATGATACTTCGTGCGATTTCCACGGCGCCTTCTTTGCTCTTACGGTATTCTCCACTCAAGTAAATGGTCATAATTGGCGTGGAGGGAATTCTTCGGGCGTCCACAATCTCGATTAACCGTGGCAGACCCAGCGTAACGTTTTGTTCTTTGACACCTGCGTAGTGGAAAGTTCTGAGAGTCATCTGTGTGCCGGGTTCTCCGATGGACTGAGCCGCAACGATGCCCACTGCTTCGCCTGGTTCCATTAGAGCACGTTTGTAGCGGTCCGCTGTGGTTGTAATGGCTTTTTGGACGCCTTTCTTTGTTAGTTTGCCTTTGTTCAACTGCTGCTTAAGTTGGTCGACGAGTATTGGTGTGAGTTGTTCTTCGACTTCTTTGAGCTGTTCTTTGACGAATTCAGGATTGGCGGGTGCTCCTCTTTCTTCTCCGATGGTGATTTGGTCGATGAGCCGGCTAACGTTGACTGCTTTTCCGTGGTCGCTTTTTGCTGGGTCTACACCGTCTTCGCCATACTGGAATTGTATAATATCTCCTGCTGAGTCACGTACTGTACCGTCGTACTCTAGGCGTATGTGCTCCAGAGCGTTGATGAGTCTGCGCTGCATGTAACCACTTTGCTGAGTTCGCACAGCAGTGTCGACCAATCCTTCCCTGCCACCCATAGCGTGGAAGAAGAACTCAATCGCCGTCAAACCTGTTTGGTAAGAGTTGTAGACGAAGCCTCTTGCATTTGGCTTCGGGTCATCAACCTTGAAGTGCGGTAGTGCACGTCCTGCGTAGCCTCTCAAGATGCGTTTGCCTCGGACTGATTGTTGCCCAACGCAGGCCGCCATCTGACCGATGTTTAGGCTGCTGCCTCTTGCACCGGTGCGGGTCATTACAATGCCAGCGTTTTCTAGTGTGAAGTCTTCGTCGGCGATTTTGCCTGCTTCATCTCGCGCTGTGGCGAGTTCATGCATGACGTATATTTCGAATGATTCATCGAGAGTTTGACCTGGAAGACGAGGCAGAGTGCCATTCTGCTTGTTTTCTATGTGCTCTTCTACCTTTTTCTCGATTCTATCCATGGTTTTTTGGATTTTTGCCTTTGCTTTGGGAGAGAGAACCAGTTGATCGTAGGTGTAGCTAAACCCTCGCATGGAGATGAACAGCTTGAACAGCCTCGTGATTTTGTTGAGGAATTCTCGTCCTGCTTGCGTGCCGTAGTCTTTGATTATTCTGTGGAGCAAGCTTTCAGACTGCTCGGAGCCGATACTGCGACGGTCGATAATGCCTGACACTAGTTCGCCGTTTCTAACTACGACGTAGGCGTCGTGTTGGCAGTCTTCCTCAAGGCATTTGCCACAGCCTTGGCAAATGTTAGCTTTTAGCACATAGTTTAGCGTGGGGGGCAAGAACAAGCTGAAGATTTGCTTGCCTGACCACATCGGTTCAGGTGAAGTCTTTGCTGGCTTCGGGAGTGGACCGAGATAACCTGTGGCTGTTAGTAGGCGGTTAACTTCATTTCGGGTTAGGAAGTTGCTTCTGCGAGTGAAGTAATACGCACTCGTGATGAAATCCCTGATGGCTCCAATGATGGGTCCGCCGAACCTTGGGGACAGTATCTGGTCTTGAACCTGCATGAGCAATAAGGCTTCTGTGCGCGCTTCCTCACTTTGGGGAACGTGGAGGTTCATTTCGTCTCCGTCAAAGTCTGCGTTATAGGGAGGACACACGCATAGGTGCAAGCGGAATGTCTTGTATGGTAGCACACGAACGTAGTGTGCCATGATGGACATGCGGTGGAGCGATGGCTGTCTGTTGAATATGGCTATGTCGCCGTTCTTGAGGTGGCGCTCAACGATGAAACCTAATTCGACTGCTTCGGCGATTTTTGTTCGGTCAACTACGAATTCGAGTCTGATGCGTTTTCCATCGGGTCTAATTATGTAGAGTGCGCCGGGATAGTTTTCTGGTCCATTTATGACAAGTTTCTTCATCTCTTCGATGTTCCAAGCGGTGACTTTTTCTGGCACAGACAATCTCATTGCTACATCGCGCGGAACACCGACTTCGTTTATGTCGAGGTTAGGGTCGGGAGATATTACAGTGCGAGCAGAGAAGTCTACACGTTTGCCTGAGAGATTGCTTCGGAATCTGCCTTCTTTGCCTTTCAAGCGTTGGCTAAGGGTTTTTAGAGCGCGGCCTGAGCGGTGCCTTGCAGGCGGGATGCCTGAAGCCTCGTTGTTGAAGTAAGTGGTCACGTGATACTGTAGCAACTCGCTTAGGTCTTGGATAATGAGGGTGGGGGCACCTGCTTCCATGTTCTCTTTTAGACGTTGGTTAATGCGTATAATGTCCACTAGTTTGTGAGTTAGGTCGTCCTCTGAGCGTATACCTGACTCAAGTGTAATGGACGGACGGACATACACTGGCGGAACAGGCAATACTTGAAGAACCATCCATTCTGGGCGGGCTACCTTTGGGTTAAAGCCCAGGATTTCGAGGTCTTCGTCACTTATGCGTTCCAAGCGTTCGCGGATCATGCTGGGTGTAAGGGGCTCGGAGCCTGCTTCGGTCTGCTCGATAAACTTTGTGGGTTTCTCGAAAGTGATTTTGTACTGGGTGGATGCGCAATGCGGGCATTGTTTAGTCTTGATTTCTTGAATGATTTCCTTGTAAATTTCATCCGGAATTACGCCTAGAAGCTCCATGTAACGGTCTATTCTGGCGCGGGTTTTTTTGGCAGCTTCGTCTGATAGCAGAACGCGCCCGCATGTGCGGCAGGTTGCTCGGAGAAGGTCGAAGATGATTTTGGTGAATTCGATGTGTACTATGGGTACGGCGAGTTCGATGTGCCCAAAGTGTCCGGGGCATCGGACAGCTGTGTTGCCGCATGTTTTACATCGTTGCCTGGGCTCAAGCGTGCCAAGTCTGCCGTCCATAAGACCTGCGGTAATTGGGGCGCCGTCTTCATCATACGTGTCAGGTGTCTGAATTTCGACAACTGACTGCTTCCGCAGGTCCTTGGGGGAAATCAAGCCGAAGCTGATTTCGTCAACTACTTTGTGTATGAGTTCTTCAGTCATGTTATGCCCTCTCCTTGAGTTTTAGCTTGGGGGTAATGCAAAGGCTTTGCAGTTCCTGAAGCAGAAGCTTGAACGCGTATGAGACAATGACAGGGGCGACTTTGGCTTTTTCATCGCATATTTTGCAGACATATTTGCGTTGCTTCATATCGTAGTAAGCGATTTGTCCGCAGTTCTC
>Ga0335070_10004628_pt1 | contig 16115 bp, 13 predicted proteins | sample Lox_Sample_13_FD_206722 | JGI IMG/M metagenome (GOLD analysis project Ga0335070, IMG submission 206722) | Soil microbial communities from Loxahatchee National Wildlife Refuge, Florida, United States - Lox_Sample_1.3 | ecosystem: Environmental > Terrestrial > Soil > Wetlands | place: USA... | reverse complement strand
CAAGAAGGAGCCGTGCGCGTACATGTCTCTACCTCCCGCTGATCGAGGTGGCGCGCGGGCGCAGCCGTTCGATCAGCACTGCCAGAATGACCTTCACCATATAGAAGCCGGAATGCAGCACGCCGATCGATGAGCGGCCGGCGCCGCGTGCCTGCATGACGACGGGCAGTTCGCGAATCCGACACCCGGCACGCGTTGCCACGAGAAGCGATTGCGTCTCCGGGTAATCGTCAGGGTGAAACCGGGCCAGCACCCGCAACGCCCGGCGATTCACAGCCCAGTAGCCGGAGGTGGGATCGGTGACGCGGGCACCGACCACGGCGCTGAGAATGCCCAGGATGACGATGCCCAGGCGGCGGACGAAGGTGGACTGATATCCCTCGCCTGCCAGGAAGCGTGAACCCACGACAACATCGGCGTCCCCGGTTTCGAGTTGCGCGAGCAACGCCGGGATATAGGCGGGATCATGCTGGCCGTCGCCGTCGACGCGCACCACCGCGTCGTAGTCGCGCTGCAATGCATACTGGAATCCCGTCTGCACGGCGGCGCCGATGCCGAGGTTGCACGGATGCCGCAAGACGACCGCTCCGGCGCGCTGCGCCACGGCCGCGGTGTCGTCGTCGGAGCCGTCGTCGATGACGGCAATGTCACCGCGGCACACGCTGCGCACCCCGGCGACCACGGCGCTCACGTTGAGCGCTTCGTTGTACGTCGGGATCACGATGAGGAGACGCATGCCCTACTCCTTCCACGCAATCTCGCGTAGTCGCATGCCGTAGCGACTGCGCCAGCGCAGGGCTTCGCGGTTGGAGATGCGCCGCTGTCGCTGCACTGCTCGTCGCTTCCGCCACGCCTGTGGCAAGCCACGAATGGACGCGGCCACGGCGCGCACGAAGACCGCCGCCAGGGCGCCGGCCGAATGGTCGCTGGCGAAACGACCGGCTGCACCGCGATGGGTGAGGGCGCCGATTGCCTGCGCGCCGAGACGCAACCCCGTGAAGATCGGGCTGAGCAACAACAGCGGCGCCGGAAGACACTTCACCGCGACCCAGGCGCGATTGCGCTCAACGAGAAACGCCTTCATGGCCGAATAGTGTGCCGTGGATGCGGAGTACTTGTGATACACGACGGCACTCGGCACGGCGCGACAGCGCCACCCGGCCAACTGCGCCCGCAAGCCGAGGTCGGTGTCTTCACAATAGGCGAACAAATCTTCGTCAAACAACCCGATGTCGGCGAGCATCTCGCGCCGCAGCAGCACCGCACAACCGCTGAACAGCAGAATCTCCTCGTCGCGGTCATATTGGCCGTGGTCTTCTTCGAGCCGGCCGCGGCCGCGGCTCAGGCCGTCGGCATACAGCAGGTGGCCAACGTTGTCGATCTGCCGTCGCTTGTCGAAGGAAAGAATCTTGGGTGCAAAGCTGCCGGCCTCCGGGTAGCGCTCGGCCGCTGCGTAGAGCGCGGCAAGGCAGCCCGGGTCCACTTCGGTGTCGTTGTTCAGCGCGCAGAGATAGCGCCCGCGCGCCGCACGGATGCCGACGTTGAGAGCCGCACCGTAGCCGGCGTTGCCCGGCAGCGTGAGGGTGTGCACGCTGTCGGCGAAGTGGGTACGCATGTGATCGACGGAACCGTCGGTTGATCCATTGTCGACCATGACCGATTCGACGCCGGGGAGTGTCTGACGGCGCAGGGAGCCGAAGCAGGTGTCGAGGTGCTGGCGGCCGTTCCAGTTGACCACAATCACCGACACCGGCACCGCGGGATCGTAGGTGGTGAGAGCAGGAATCTGCACCGCGTGAGGGTGACGCCTACTGGAGCGCCGCCACGGCGTCGGCCTGCGTCGGATAGATCTGAAAAATCGACGAGAAGCCGGCAATGTCGAAGACGTCGCGAATCTGATGGTTGAGGGCCGCGAGGGCGAGTTGCCCGCCGGTGCTCAGGCGCTTGGCGGCCACCAGCAACACCCGCAGGCCGGCGCTGCTGATGTACTGCAGCTCGGCACAGTCGATGACGAGGCGCTTCTCGCCAGCGTCGATGAGCCCCAGGACCCTTTGCTCCAAGACACCAGCGTTGGTCGCATCGACGCGGCCGTTCACGCCCAGCACCACGGCACCACTCTTCTTCGCTTCTGTGAGTTCCATGCCCGTCCCTCCGGTCAACCGGCCAGCGTCTTGCGCATCACCAGCACGTTCTTACCCTGTTGTCGCCGGTACTCCAAATCGTCCATGACCCGCCGCACCAGATAAATCCCCAGCCCGCCGACGGCACGGTCTGCGACGGAGGCCTCGACATCGGGCGGAGCGGCGTCCAGCGGATTGAAGGGGCGCCCGTCGTCCTCCACCTCGACTTCGACGCGGCGCGGGGCGGACGCAGGGGACACAGAAAGGTGGACAACGATCTCATGTTCTGCATCGTCTTCATAGCCATAGGTGATTATATTCGTGACGATCTCGTCGAGCGCCAGATGCACGTCGAACAGCGCGGCTGCCGGAATGGCGTGGCGCCGGCCGAAGTCGTCGAGCGTCGTACTCGCACGTTCAAGCTCACTGAGGTCGTTCCTGAGGGTCAAGGTCAGAGGCCTGGTCATGATGCCACGGAGAGGCTTCACGAAGAACGCATCACACGCTCCCGCCGATGCTGCCGGCCAGCGCGATCCGTTCAGCGAAGGCGCAGCCCAGCTCGTACAACAAGCTGGCGCGCCCTCCGCGGCGCGCGAACGGGTCATCGTGCTTGAGACTGGCGCTCATGGCGCTGCCTGCAGGAGCGCGCGGACGCACGCGACGCCGCTGCCTGCCTCGGATTCGACACGGACGGTACCCACGCACCGATCGTACACCGTTTCGAGACCGATGTATTGTGCAACACAGCTCCGAAATCCCGATGTGCCGGTCACCGCATCGTGGTATGGTGCGGCGCGGTCTGCGGAGGATACGATGAGTGAGCAGAAGCCAATCGACATCATGCAGGAGTTCGTCGATCTCTACGGCAAGGAGGAGATGCTGGCCTTCTTCGACTTCAGCATCGAGCGCCCCGGCAGCGGGGCCATTGCCGGCTTGTGTCGCATCTCCCGGCCCAAGAGCAGCGGGGCGAAAATGCAGTATCTGTCACTGACGTTCGTCGCGGACACCCCGGATGAGCAGGCCCGGCGGGCGGTTGCGACGGTGCTCGAACGCATCGATGCGGATGGTCTACGGCGTGCCGTGGCCGAAGTTTCGGAGGTGGTCTGCATGCCGGGTATGGGCGACGCAGCACAGACCTATGTTGCCCAGACCGACATTTTGCTCGACACCGCCCCGGATGAGCAGTTCATCACGGTGCGGCTCCTGCCGGCGATCCGGCGTCTCATGCAAGTGAAGCCGACCGAAGTGGTGTGGTGGGCGGAGTCGGCGACGCCCGGGAAGCAGAGCGCGCGCCCCGCGGTGTCGGCAGAGGCCCAAGGATCGTTGGTCAGCAACATCAGGAGCTATCTCTCCAAGAACTTCCGCGGCGAGCGCGGCTGAGCCGCGACGCTTCTCTTTGACAGCGGCGCTCGGTTGCGCAAGGTTGGAGCGCTGATGCCATTTCCCCATCTCTTCTCGCCGCTGCCGATCGGACCGGTCACGGCGCGCAACCGCATCATCTTCGGCGCGCACTTCACGATGTTCTCGGAACCCGCGCGCACATGGGGCGAACCGGGCTTTCATGGGGCACGCCTGGCACGCTACGTTGCCGACCGCGCCCGCGGCGGGGCGGGGGTGATCATCGTCGGCCAGACGCAGGTGCACCCGACCACGGCGTATCAAATGCCCAACAATGCCATCGCCTGGGACGAAGCCGCGGTGCCGCAGTTCCGCGAGGTGACGGCGGCGATTCATGCGCACGGCGCGCTGGCCTTCCTGCAGCTGGCACACAACGGCGGCGTCAACTTCGGCGCGTGGTCGAAATTGCCGGTGTGGGCGCCGTCCGACGTGGTCAACTCGACCGAGGCACCCAAGGCGCTGGAACGGCACGAGATACAGGAACTCGTCGAGTACTTCGGGCGCTCGGCGCGCCATGCCGTCAACGGCGGGTTCGATGGCATCGAGATCCACGCGGCGCACGGCTATCTGATCCACGAGTTCCTCTCGCCGCGCAGCAACAAGCGCACGGACGAATACGGCGGCACCCTGGAGAACCGCATGCGCTTCGCCGTCGACGTGCTGCGCGCCGTGCGTGCAGCGGCTGGGCCATCCGTGGCAGTAGGCCTCCGGCTGGTGGGCGACGAAGAGACGCAGAGCAGCGACGGTTTGACCGCTGACGACGCGGCGCAGATCGGCGCGCGCTGTGAAGCCCTCGGCGTGGTCGACTTCCTCAACATCAGCATCGGCATCTCGGGTATCGGCATGGTACGGCCGCTCTATGCGCCGCATCAGCTCGGTGTCTATGCCGCCCGAGCCGTGAAGGAGGCGGTTCGCGGCGTCCCGGTGTTCGCGGTGCATCGCATCCTGACACCCGACGAGGCGGAGGGCATCCTCCAACGCGACGAGGCGGACGCCGTGACGGTGGTGCGCGCTCTGATCGCCGACCCCGAGTGGCCCGAGAAGGCACGCAACGGCGCGGCCGATACAATCCGGCGGTGCACGGGTTGCAATCAAGGGTGCTACGGCAACCTCACCCAGGGCCTGCCGATCACCTGTGTGACCAACCCGGCTGTCGGGCGCGACGAGATGCTAGGGCTCGGGACGCTGACACCGGCCGCGCGGCGCAAGCACGTTGTGGTTGTCGGCGGCGGGCCGGCCGGATTGGAGGCCGCATGGGTCGCCGCCGCACGCGGCCATCGGGTGACCTTGCTCGAACGCAGCGCGCAGCTCGGCGGCAAAATCCGCCTGGCGCAGCTGCTGCCGGGCCGCGCCGAGATCGCCGACTTCGCCGATTGGCGCGCCATGGAATGCCGGCGGCGGGACGTCGACATCCGGCTGAACAACGCCGCGACCGTCGACTCGATTCTTTCCCTTCACCCAGACGCGGTCATTGTCGCAACCGGCGGGCGGGCAACGACCGGCGGTACGTCAAAGTTCTTTCCGATGCCAGTTGCAGGCAGTGATCAGGATTTCGTGCTCAATCACGAAGCGGCACTGGTCCACGCCGAGCGCCTCGGTGGCCGCGTGGTCATCTTTGATGTCGTCGGACACATCGAAGCGATCGGTCTCGGCGAGCTGCTTGCGAGTTTGCACAAGGATGTCACAGTGGTCACGCCCTTACCCATGCCCATCAACCTCGACCGCGAGACGCTGGGATACGCGCTGCCGCGCGCCGTGCAGGCCGGCATGCATTGGCGCCCCAACACGGCACTGGCGGCCATCGGCGATCACCAGGTCACGTTGATCGATGTGCTGTCGAAGCGTTTCGAGCAACTCGACGCGGTTGACACGGTCGTCATCCGCACCAATGGGATGCCGAACGACGAGCTGTACTTCGCCTTGCAGGGCAAGGTGCCGGAGTTGGTGCGCGTCGGCGACGCGGTTGCAGTCCGTACCGCCGATCGTGCCATCTTCGACGGCCACATGGCCGGGAGGCGTGTGTGACGTGAATGCCGGGCGGTAGTCTGGCCGTGTAGTTGCCAATGTTTGAGACGGCCCCGGCGCTTGCGCGCTGCGTTAGGTGTTGATGTCGCCCATCTCGAGACCCACGCGTTTGGTGGTACTGGCGACCTTAGTTGCACTCCTGGGCGGTGGTGTGCTGCTGGGACGCCATGCCCTGCGCCGCACGTTGCGGCGGGCGTGGCAGGCCAGACCGATCGGCGCGCAGTGGAGCGAGTTCCAGGAAACAGCTGCGAAACCGCAGGCCAGCGCAGAACAGCAGCGCGCCGGCTTCATCGTCTTCCAGCGCAGCATCCTCGAGCGCATCCACCAGAACTCGCGCCCGCGACCCGGCGAGATTGCCGCGTCGGTGGTTCTGCACGCCGCGTGGGACCAATGGGAGCCGGCGCAACTCGCGGTGTACCCGCTGCGCGATCTGCATCACCTGCGGGTCACAGTAACCGGCCTCACCGACGGGGAGCACGTCATTCCCGCGTCGGAGATCAGCGTCCGCATGGTGCGTTACTACGGTGCGCCGCTGTCGATCCGCGTCGCCAACCGCTTTGGCGTCGTACCGAAAACGCTGGAGATCGCCGCACCCATCGACGTGCCCCCGGAGGCGGTGCGGCCCTACTGGATCACCGTGCATGTGCCCGACAACCGACCCGGCGGGCAGTACACCGGCAGCATCATCTTTAGCCACGCGGGCGGCGAGAAAACGATCCCGTTGACGGTGGACGTCATCCCACTGCGCCTGCGCGAACCCGACATCCTGTACGGAACCCTCTGCGTGAACACGTTGGCAAACGTCGGGAAGGTCAACCGCGGCGGCCGGCTGTTGCGGCAGACCGAGACGATCTTCCGCGATCAGCGCGAGCACGGCATGAACCTCATCAGCTTGCGCTCCACGCACGTGTACGAGGAGGAGGACGGCGTGCCGTTTCTGCCCGACCTCGAAGTCGCGATGGATCTCTACAAGAAGTACGGTTTCTCGAAGCCGCTCATCTACTGCCCCGGCCAACTCTTCCGCACGGACAAGATCAACCGCTCCAACAACTACAGCGAGTACGACGCCGACGTACAGTTGCCCATGGCGCGCAAGGTGGCGGCGTATTACGCGAAGGAGTTCAAGAAGGAGGGGCTTCCGGGTGTCATGTTCATCCCCGTCGAAGAGCCCAACGTGAAGACCGGCGTGGGACGCTTCGATCCGCCGGACGTTCGGCAGCAGCTGGCGCGTGAGCTGACGCGGGCGATGAAAGAAGCGGGTGCGGTGGTTGCCATGACCTGTACGCCAGAGTCGGTGCAGGCCGCGATCGAGTACGTCGACTACTGGATCGTTGCCTTCAAGCGCTTTACGCCGGTCCTCTACGATATGGCGCGCAAGGCGAACGCCAACTTGTGCGTGTACGCCAATGCCACGATGATGGGGCAGGGCACCTACTTCAGCCGCTTCATGTTCGGCTACTTCGTGTGGGCCAACGGCATCAAGGGCATGCTGCCGTGGACCTATCCGCTCACGCCCAAACGTTTCCCACGCAACGTCGGCAACCGCGGTGAAGGACCGCTGAACGTGAGCGAGGGCTTCCTGGGGCCCGACGGCAAGCCGGTGCCGACCATCCAATGGGAGCTGAGCCGCGCCGGCATCGACGACGCCAAGTACATGGTCACCATCGAGCAGCTCGCACGCCGCGCGCGCGCAAGCGGCGCAGCGACGGCCCTCCCCGTCGCCGCCGACGCCGAGCGCTTCCTCGCCGGCGTCAAGCGCTCCGTCAAGCGTGACGTGCGCCACTATGTTTTCGAAGACGAGCACACCTTCGAGCCCATGCCCGTGGACGATTGGGACGCCGCCAAGTTCGACGCCCTGCGCGCCCAGGCAGTGGAGATTCTGAAAAGACTGATCGCGCTGGAGCCGCAGTAGCGGACGCTGGGCGCCGCTGCGGCCTGACCGTAGGCGAGCCGCAGCGCGGGCGATCAGGCGTCGTGGCCATGGCGCGCGCGTGCCATCCCCGACGGCGCCAAGCCTGGCAGAACGCCGCGAAGTTGGATAAAGAACCACGGAGATACCTTGGACGTGTGAAAGGCGCATATGGATCGGAATTTGGCGCTTGAGGCGGTACGCGTGACCGAGGCTGCAGCGTTGGCGTCGGCCCGCCTGATGGGACGCGGCGACGTTGCGGCGACCGATCGGGCAGGTGCGGACGCCATGAGCAAGGCGTTTCGCTCGATTGCCATCAGCGGAATGGTGGTCATCGGCGAGGGCGAGCAGGGAACCAGCGACATCCTCTACACCGGCGAGCCGGTGGGCACCGGCGCCGGACCGGAAATCGACGTCGCTCTCGATCCGCTGGAAGGCGCGACCATCTGTGCCACCGGGGGCTTCAACGCCTTGGCCATCATTGCCTTCGCGGAACGCGACGGCTTCCTGCGCTGTCCGGAAACCTACATGGAAAAGATCGTCGTCGGCCCGGAAGGGCGCGACCAGATCGACCTGGACAAGTCGGCGAGCGACAATCTGCGCGCCCTGGCGGAAGCCAAGGGTGTCTACGTTGCCGATCTCACGGTGGCGATCCTCGACCGGCCGCGTCACGAACGCCTCGTCGCCGAAGTGCGCCGCGCCGGGGCCCGCATCAAGTTGCTCGCAGACGGGGATGTGGCGGCGGGCATCGCGACCGCGAAGCCGGACTCCGGGATCGACATGCTCCTCGGTGTCGGCGGGTCGTCGCAGGGCATCCTTACGGCCGCGGCCATGCGCTGCGTCGGTGGTGACATGCAGGCCCGCCTCAAGCCGCGCAATGAGGAGGAAACGGCCCGCATCCGCGACGCCGGCATCACCGACCTCACCAAGAAGTATGACCTCCAGGAAATGGCCTCGGGCAGCACCATGTTCGCAGCCACAGCGGTCACCAACGGCGACCTGCTGCGCGGCGTGCGCTTCTTCAAGGGGGGCGCGACGACCAATTCCGTCGTCATGCGCTCGCGCACCCACACGGTGCGCTACATCGAGGCCATCCATCGCTTCGATCTGAAGCCCGAGTACTGAGCGTTGGCCGAGAATCTCGGCGAGACCTGAGATGACAGACGACAGACAACAGACGACAGACCGACGTGCGCATTGGCGTCTGTTGTCTGTCGTCTGTTGTCTGTGGTCTGTGTAGTGCACATGGCGTGGGAGTCGTGCTACGAGACGCCGCTGGAAGCCGAGGCGCACGTGGTCAAGGGCTTCCTCGAGCACTACGGTGTCCCTTGCGTGCTCGCCAGCGACCGTTTCCGCGCCCAGCCACTGACCTTCTGCGCCCTCGGCCAGCTGCGCATCCTCGTACCGGAAGACTGGATTCACGTCGCCCGTGGCCTCATCAACGGCCGACACAAGAAGCGCAGGCGGCTGCGGCGGGCGCGCTCGGGACTCAAGAGTGCGCTGCAGCGGAGGAGCAATGGCTGACGCGAAGAAGACCTGGATCGAGGCAGTCTACCCGAAATCAGCAGACCGCCTGCCGGCGTATACCACGATCTCCGACATGGCAGTCGACCCGGTGTATATGCCGGATGATCTCGATGCCTGGTCGTACGAGCGCAGCCTCGGGCACCCCGGCACGTATCCGTTCACACGCGGCGCCTATCCGAGCATGTACCGCGGCAAGCTGTGGACGATGCGCCAGTTCGCCGGCTTCGGCACGGCCGAGGATACCAACGAACGCTTCAAGTTCCTCTTGTCGCAGGGGCAAACCGGGCTGTCGACCGCGTTCGACATGCCCACACTGATGGGGTACGACGCCGACCATCCGCGCGCCCTCGGCGAGGTCGGGCGCGAGGGCGTTGCGGTTTCCAGCCTGGCCGACATGGAGGCGCTCTTCGCCGACATCCCGCTGGACAAGGTCACCACGTCGATGACGGTGAACTGCAGTGCCAGCATCCTGCTGGCCATGTACTTCGCCATGGCGGAACGGCGCGGTATCGGTCTCGACCGGCTCGGCGGCACCATCCAGAACGACATGCTCAAGGAGTTCATCGCGCAGAAGGAGTGGATCTCGCCACCCGAGCCGTCGGTGCGCATCATCGTCGACATGATCGAGTTCTGCGCGCAGCAGGCGCCGCGCTGGCATCCGGTGTCGATCTCCGGCTACCACATCCGCGAGGCCGGCTCGACCGCTGCGCAGGAGTTGGCATTCACGCTGGCCGATGGCATCGGCTACGTGCAGGCAGCGGTGCAGCGTGGCCTCGACGTCGACCGCTTTGCGCCGCGGCTGTCGTTCTTCTTCAACCTGCACAGCGACTTTTTCGAGGAGATCGCCAAGCTGCGCGCCGCGCGGCGCATGTGGGCCACGATCATGCGCGAGCGCTTCGGTGCCAAGAACCAACGCTCGCTGCAGCTACGCACACACTGCCAGACGGCGGGCTGCAGCTTGACGGCGCAGCAGCCCCTCAACAACATCGTACGCGTCGCCATCCAGGCGCTCGCCGGCGTCCTCGGCGGCACGCAGTCGCTGCATACGAACTCGATGGACGAGACCCTGGCGTTGCCGAGCGAGCCGGCCGTGCTCGTGGCGCTGCGCACCCAGCAGATCATCGCCGAGGAGACCGGCGTGACCAACATCGTCGACCCGCTCGGCGGCAGCTATGCGGTGGAGGCGCTCACCGACCGGCTCGAGCGCGAAGCCTTCGCCTACATCAAGCGCATCGACGAGCTGGGCGGCATCGTACGCGCCATCGAGCTGGGCTACCCGCAGAAGGAGATCGCCGAGGCGGCGTATCGCTACCAGCAGCAGCTCGATCGTGGTGACAAGGTCATGGTCGGTGTCAACAAGTATCAGCAGGAGCACGAGCCGCCGCTGGAGTTGCTGCACATCAGCCAGGACGTCGAGCGCAAGCAAGCGCAGCGCGTGCGCGAGCGCAAGCAAGCCCGCAACAGTGCGGCCGTGCGCGCGGCGCTCGCGGCGGTGAAGCGCGCCGCCAGCGAGGGGAACAACTTGATGCCGCCGATCATCGACGCGGTGAAGCACGAGGTGACGGTTGGGGAAATCTCCGATCTCTTCCGCTCGGTCTTCGGCGTCTACCGCGACCCGGCGTGGATCTGAGACCGTGCAAAGAGCACATGTGAAATGCCCACAACTGATCACTGGTTACTGATCACTGCTCACTGATTCCATGGCCTCACGACGCCTGCGTATTCTGGTCGCCAAGCCCGGGCTCGACGGACACGACCGCGGTGCCAAGATCATTGCCCGCGCCCTGCGCGACGCCGGCGTCGAAGTCATCTATACCGGCTTACACCAGACGCCGGAGATGGTCGCTGAAGCAGCGCTCCAGGAGGACGTCGACGCCGTCGGCTTGAGTATCCTGTCCGGTGCTCACATGACTTTATTTCCGGCGGTGATCGAAGAGCTGCACAAGCGCGGCGTGGGCGACGTGGTCGTCTTCGGTGGCGGAATCATCCCACCCGAAGACATCGCGGTACTGCGGCAAGCCGGCGTGCGCGCGATCTTCACACCGGGGGCCACAACGCAGGAAATCGTCGACTGGGTGCGCAGCAGCGTGCGGCCGCGACACGCCTGAGCTGGTGCTGCTGTCACAATCCGGGTCGGCAAGAGGCGCTCCGCCAAAGTCACGAGGCGTTCCGGTGCGAGGCCGGACGTCTCGGCCCGCGCCAAGGGCGCCAAGCGGTTGCTACCGGGCGCACGTCTACGCTTCCTTTCTGCGGGTCGAACGGAGTCCGTAGATCTACGTAGATCTACCGGATTGACAATTCTCACCGGACACAACTAAGCTTGACGCTAGGCGGTGTCCAAGCGTCATCAGGGTCACAAGCGGCGCTACAGGGGGGGCACGGCATGAAACAAGGGATCGCGACCACGTCGCTCCGGCGCTGAGTGTCGACAGTTTCGTTGCAGTGGGCATCGTCAGGTCATTTGATGATCGATTGAGTTTACGTTGCTTGCGTGCGGAGGGCATTGCACATGGACATGCGGAGAGTATTGCCCCTGGGCCGCCTATCGCGCTGCTTGCGTCTTCTCTCGCTACTGACTCTGTCAACCTGGTTCGCAAGCGGCGGTTCCTCTGCCGACGCTCAATCGTTGATGATTTCCCCAGAGGAGGTCGAACCGGGCGACACGGTCGTCTTCAGCATGCCCGGGGCAACCGACTTCTTCATACAGGGGCCCGACAATCTCGTTCCCGGCGTGCCACCCTTTCCCGCGGTGATCTTCTCGTTCCCGATCACAACGCCCGATTCGGTGACCCAGACTGTCCTTGGCGGCGCCGTCTTGTACCAGTTCGACACGGCCCAGCTTTCAACCACCACCAAGCCGGTGACATACAACTCGGTGCTCGAATGTCTCGACGAAGCGAGTTTCCATGGTGGAGGCTATTTCGGTTCGCCGCCGACTTTCGTTCCTGGCTCCGGCACACTTCATTTCAAGAACGGCTGTCATACAATCGCGGGGCACGTGTTCGCTGCCGACGGACACGGCGCGCCTGACACGCTGCTCCTGATCACGGCGCTCGAATTCCAAGGCGGGAACGCCGGCTTGCTGGGTGACGGGTACATCGATACAGGCTTCTTTCTCGGGTACATCGTCGTCAAGACCGGTACCGACGGCGCCTACTCGGCGGTCGTGCCGGCGATCCTCACCAATGGCAACTACTTCGGTACGCCGCCACGGCCGTTCGTGGGCTACCGCGTCATGCTGCTCGGCAAATTTCCGGGACCGATCAGCGATGGCGTCGAGGACCCGGGCCAGGTGTTCCCCCTCGACTACAAGGTCGACCAGAACGATCCGACCCAGTTGGTGAACCGAGACTTCTACGTTCTTCCCCGCATCGTCGGCACTGTGCGCGACGCGAAGGGCAGGGGAGTCGAGCAGGTCCAGGTGCTGGTCGAGAAATCACCCGAAGGGACGATCGTGACGGGTGCGACGACGGACACCGACGGGAAGTACGCCGTGTCGGTTCCCAAGGGCAGCTATCTCGTCATGCCCTCCGCGTTCGACCCGCAGCTGTTCTCGCCGCCGAACCGCTTCCTCGACATCGACATCGGCAATGGAGACCGCATCGCCGACTTCGAGTTCAATGGCTTTCGCCTCAGCGGCTACGTTCGCGATGACAGCCAGACGGGCGTGTCATCGGTCGAGATCCAGGCGAGCCAAGGCGGAAACGTCGTCGGAGATACGTTCACAGATGGCGAGGGCCATTACGAGATGCCGCTCAAGCACGGGACCTACGACGTCAGCGCCCTCGATCCCGATCCCACCGACGACATTCCGGTCCGCCCGCCGAGCCGGACGGTGAACATGGAGAACGACGACGGCTTCGCCGATTTTCAGCTCGGGAACAACGAGCCGCCCGTGGCCGACTTCACGTCCACGGTGTCCGACTCGGACGAGCTGACCTATTCGTTCGACGCATCCCCCTCCACTGACGACCAGGAGATTGACGCGTACCGCTGGCTCATCAACGGCGAGCTGCGCGACGGGAAGATGGTCGACTACACGTTCCCGTCTGACGGGACCTATGGCGTGGGTCTCGTGGTCACGGACAACCAGGGCGCGACGGGCGAGAAGTCGATCCAGCTGAACGTCGGCGCGCAATTGACGGCCGACCTGTCGTTTTCCACCACGACACCGAAACGCGGCGCGCCGTTCGATGTCGTCCTCACGGTCAAGAACGGGAGCGACAAGTACACGGTCACGGCGGTTCAAGTGAGCGATCTGGCCTATCTGCCGATCAACGATGTCGACGTCGTCTCCACCTCGCTCGATCAATTCGATCTCGGCCCCGGAGAACAGGGCACGTTCCGAGTCACCTTCAAAATCAACAGCCTCGACCCGCACTCATTCACTGGCAATGTCATCGGGTTTCTGAACGGCAAGCCGAAATCCGCTCCCCAGGTCTCCGGGATGGTGACCCCCGTGGCCTTCGACCCCAGCTTCAAGGCGCACGGGCCCCGCGGCGACAACTCGGCACCGGATCCGACGATCAACAACGTGAATGAAGTGCTCAAGCACGTGCGTGTCACCGATCATGTGACCTTCGAGGGCAGCGATTGGGATCCCAATGGCGGGCCGATCGTGGTCACGGTCGTCAACGGTGTCCAGGTCGGCTCCTTCCCGCCACAACCCGATGGCAGTTTCACCGGCGGCGCGCTGGACGTCGGACAGTTTCCCCGTTCGAGCGCGCGCGACCTCGGTCGCCTGGTCGTCTGCGGCGTGCCGCTGCAAGCAACCCAGGGCGGGGTCATGCGCAGAGTCGAACTGTTGGGCCGGCCTGTCGAGGAGGTTGCGTACGCCGAGAACGTGGTCGACTCCCAGGGCACCCCGTACCGTCCGTTCGACTTTCTCTGCGAGGGCGAGTTCGCCTACCCCGGAAACCCGCAGGCGAAGCCGATCGTGGGCGGGGAGAACACCGTGGACAGATTGACGTACGATGAGGCTGCCGATCCGACGTACATCTGCAACATCGCGACGGAGCCGCTCCGGTACCTCACCATCCCCTTCGATTCTGTGTTCGGCGAGGGTGGACGGCGTGACGCATTCACGCCGGAGCCACAGTTCTACGGCGGCTTCTGGTACCAAGAACGAACCGCCGACGGAATCTGCTCCGATTTCCGCGGCATACTGGCGCAGTACATTCTGCTCAACGGACACCTCATTGCGGTTGGCAAGGCGATGAACTCGAGCAGCGTTGTCACCCTGAGGCGTTCGGTGCTCCGCCCCATCGAGCAGATCGGGCCGAACTCGGTGATCGCGCAAACGGTCAACATCGTGAGCGAGCCGCCGGCGGACGACCTCGACCACGACAACATCAAGAACGCCGTCGACGGGAAGCTGCAGAACGGCGCCTTCATCGACCAGTCAAACGAATTCTCGCAGGAGTTTGCGCTGGCCGGTACGTCCACCTCGGGCGCCATCGTCGACCGTGGGGCGCAATCAATCGCCGTCGACCAGGCAGCGGGCGGCGCTTGGATCGCCGTCTCGAGCGAGCAGGCGGCGTCCCTGGACAACGACAAGGCAACCGTTCAGATATGTGGCTTCTTCACCAAGGTGGACAGCGGTGACTCGGCAAACTTCCAATGCGGCTCGCTCATCCTTGAGGTGCTGTCCGGGCCGATCGAGATCGAACTGGGAGCCGATGTCGAAGTCCAGGCCCCCGGAGGCGTCACGGCGACGGTCCGGCAGCTTGATGTGGACCACTATTCGGTTGAACACACTGCCGGACTCAATATCCCGATCGTCATCATCCTTGCGGGCGCCATGGAGGAGTCGCTCGGCCCCGGCGAATCGACGACGGTGGTCTCGCGGCCGGACGCCGACGGCGATGGCGTCGCCGACGCGGACGATCTCTGCCCCGACGACTTCTACAAGTCGGCCCCGGGAATCTGCGGCTGCGGCACCAAGGACGTCGACAGCGACGGCGACGGTACGATCGATTGCCAGGACGGGTGTCCCTTCGACTTCGCGCAGGTCGCGCCCGGCATTTGTGGCTGCGGGAAGATCGACAGCGTCGATACCGATGGCGACGGCACCCCCGACTGCATCGATGCGTGCCCCGATGATCCCGCCAAGATCACTCCGGGTGTGTGCGGTTGCGGCGTCAGCGATCGTGACAGCGATGGCGACGGCACACCCGACTGCACGGATCTGTGCCCGACCGACCCCAACAAGGTCGCTCCGGGGCAGTGTGGATGCGGCAGTGCGGATCGTGATACCGACGGCGATGGCACGCCGGACTGCAAGGACCTGTGCCCGACCGATCCGAACAAGGTTGCGCCCGGTCTGTGCGGCTGCGGCGTTGCGGATCGCGATTCCGACGGTGATGGCACGCCGGACTGCAACGACCAATGCCCGGCCGACCGTAACAAGGTAACCCTTGGAGTGTGCGGTTGCGGAACAACGGATACCGACAGTGACAAGGACGGGATCGCAGATTGTGTGGACAACTGCCCCTCCGTTCCGAATCCCGACCAAGCCGACGCAAACCACAACGGAGTGGGCGATGCCTGCGAGCAACCTGCCCGGCACGAGAAAACGATCTGTCAGCGTCTCTCGCGTCCGCTGGATATCGATCGGTTCTCCTTCACCGGCGCTCTTGGAGAGAACGTGACCGTCGTCCTGCGAGCGGACAGTCCGTCGTCAAGAGGCGACCACGCGTTGCTCCTCCTTGTGGACCGGATTCGCGGCGTGACCTTACGGCGTTCCGACGGGAGTTCTTTGCCAGACGAAGTCGAAGCGAAGCTCCCCAAAGCAGGAGCATATGAGGTGCTCGTCGCCTCCGTTGGACCCGGCTCGCTGGCATTCAAGGGCAGCTATTGCGTCACGCTACAATCGTCCGCAAAGGCGTTCTCGACGTTCCTAAGAGAGTGAGGCGTGTAAGCTGGCGCGCTACGCGAGATCCTCAAGCCGTCGATCCCGCAAATCGTCGCGCGTGCGCGACGACGTCCAACCACGCGCGGGAACTTGACCTCGGTAAGGCGGCGACCGGGGGGCACGGGTGCCGCTCAATTCCTCATTTTTGGGTTGTCCGAGAGCTTCAAAGTGTGCCAGAAAGGCGGCGGCAACCAACCACAGCAGAGAGACCGGTGGACGGAGG
>Ga0335070_10004627_pt1 | contig 16117 bp, 30 predicted proteins | sample Lox_Sample_13_FD_206722 | JGI IMG/M metagenome (GOLD analysis project Ga0335070, IMG submission 206722) | Soil microbial communities from Loxahatchee National Wildlife Refuge, Florida, United States - Lox_Sample_1.3 | ecosystem: Environmental > Terrestrial > Soil > Wetlands | place: USA... | reverse complement strand
CGAAACGTTGGCCTGACTCCCACCGACCTGTCCGAGGATGTCGTTCACGCACCGTTCGCCGCCCTGCAGCACGTGCAGGATCTGCAACCGCATCGGGTCAGCCATCGCCTTGAGCCGGTCGGCAATCCTCCCAAGGAGCTGTTGTGTTCCCTCTGCCACAGGACCTCCTGCTTGGAAGCATAACCAATCAGCGATACCGCTGTATACGGTCGGTGCCGTGGGGGGGCGACGATGCGATCTCAGGCCTTCGACATTCATAGCTCCATGCTTATAAAGTGTTTTTGGCTCCGAGTCAAGTCCCCCTCGAGGTATGCCCGGGACATCCAGTTCATGGCTAACCCACAGAGAAAGAAAAGCGCCCGGAGAGTCCCGGGCGCCTCGTTCGATGCGTCTGACGCGGTTCTACTTGGGAGCAGGGCCGGAGGCCTCAGCCTTCGCGGCCGCCGGTGCCTTCTTCTTGCGCTCCTTCTTGGTCTCGCCGGTACCCTTGGCCTTCGCCTCCGGCAGCTTGAAGTCAACGAACTCCAGGATTGCGAGCTCGGCGCCGTCCCCCCGACGCGGGCCCAGCTTCACGATGCGCGTGTAGCCGCCCGGGCGGCTCGTGAAACGCGGGCCGATCTCGGTGAAGAGGCGGTGCACGAGATCACGATCGTCGAGCCAGCGTCCGGCGAGACGTCGCGAATGGACGGAGTCGGTGCGCCGGCCGAGGGTCACGACGCGTTCGGCGATCGGCCGCAACTCCTTGGCCTTAGGCAGGGTGGTGATGATCCGCTCGTGGGCGATCAGTGATTTGAGCTGGTTCCGGAACAACGCGCGGCGATGCTCCGACACCCTTCCCAGCTTGCGCCCGGATCTGTTGTGTCGCATGACTCTCCTCCGTTACGTTCGCGGCAGGTCGAAGCGCACGCCGAGGCCCAGTCCCAGCGCCTCGAGCTTCTCGCGCACCTCGGTGAGCGCCTTCTTGCCGAAGCCGGGAATCGCGATCAGCTCGTCCTCGCCCGTTGCCACAAGCTCGCGGACGCTGCCGACCCCTGCGTTCCGCAGCATGTTCGTGATGCGACCGCCGAGCTCCAACTCTTCGATGCTCTTCTCAAGGACCCCCTCGGTCTTGCTCACCGGCTTGGGCGCAGCGACTTCCTCCAGGTTCTGGAAGATCGGCAGGTGCTCGGCCAGAAGCCGCGCAGCCTCGACCACCGCACCGGCGGGCGTCACCGCACCGTTGGTCCAGATCTCGAGCACCAGTTTCTCGTAGTCGGTAGCCTGTCCGACACGCGCCGGCTCGATTCGATAGTTGGCCTTGCGAACCGGCGAGTACGCCGCGTCAAGGTAGATGAAGCCGACACCGAGGTTGTGCGTGTCCTGATCGTCCGCGGGCACGTAGCCGCGGCCACGGTGGATCACCAACTCGGCGTCAATCGCGCCTTCCTCCGCCAGGGTGGCGAGGTACACGCCAGGGTCGACGATGGACAGCTCGGGTCCCCCCTTGATGGCTCCCGCCTTGAGCACGCCCGGCTCGGAGACCTGCAGCGTCGCCGTGACGCTCTCCGGTCCGGTGAGCTTCAGCGGCACGCGCTTCAGGTTCAGGATCAGGTCGGTGACGTCTTCCATCACCCCCGGGATCGAGTCGTACTCGTGGTGGACTCCGGCAAAGCGCACCGCGACGATCGCACTCCCCTCGATAGAGGACAGCAGGATGCGCCTCAGGGCGTTGCCGATGGTGACCCCCCACCCGCGCTCGAACGGCTGCGCGGTGAACACCCCGTACTTGGGGTCGCTGTGTTCCTCGTCGAGGACCACCGCCTGGGGTCGGTGCAGCTCCAATCCTCTCATTGAGACCTCCTCACCGTGAGTACAGCTCGACAATCAGCTGCTCCTGGATCGGCAGGCGAATGTCTTCCCGATTCGGCTGCGCGAGGACCTTGCCTCTGTAGTTCTCTCCGTCGAGTTCAAGCCATGGCGGCACGCCGCGCCCCTGGGCCGTATCCAGCGCCTCGTTGACGAACGCGTTCGACCGCGTCTTCTCCTTGAGTACGATTTCCATCCCCGGTCTGACCTGGAAGGAGGGGATGTCGAGCTTCCGACCGTTCACCAGCACGTGCCCGTGCCGGATGAGCTGCCGCGCCTGGGAACGCGATGAAGCGAACCCCAGCGAGTAGACCACGTTGTCCAGTCGCATCTCCAGGAGCCGCAACAGGTTCTCACCCGTGACGCCCTTCTGGCGGGCAGCCTCGGCGAAGTAGCGCCGGAACTGTGCCTCCAGGATGCCGTACACGCGGCGCACCTTCTGCTTTTCCCGGAGCTGCAGCCCGTACGGCTGCAGCTTGTTGCGGCGCTTTCCGTGCTGGCCGGGCGCATAGGAGCGGCGCTCGACCGCGCACTTCTCCTTGAAGCAGCGCTCACCCTTCAGGAAGAGCTTCATCCCCTCGCGACGGCAAAGCCGACAGACCGGCTCGTTGTATCGTGCCACTGCAACCTCCCTGCCTCTCTAGACCCGCCGCCGCTTCGGCGGCCGACACCCGTTGTGCGGGATCGGGGTCACGTCCTTGATGCTCTTGATCTCGAGGCCCGACGCCGCCAGCGCTCTGATGGCGGACTCGCGCCCTGCGCCGGGTCCCTTGAGCTCCACGTCCACGCTCCGGACACCGTGCTCCTGGGCCTGCTCGGCCGCGTTGCGGGCGGCAAGTTGAGCCGCGTACGGTGTTCCCTTGCGGGAGCCCTTGTATCCGATACGGCCCGCGGAGCTCCAGCAGATCGACCCACCTGCCGGATCGGTGATCGTCACGATCGTGTTGTTGAACGTCGCCTGAATGTGGGCGACCCCGTGCGGTACGCTCTTGCGTTCCCGCTTCCGGGTGCCCTTCTTCGCCGTGGTTGCCTTTGCCATCGTGTGCCTTCCTCGTCCTACGTCTTGGTGGCCTTCTTCTTCTTGGCGACCGTCCCACGCCTCGGACCCTTCCGGGTGCGCGCGTTGGTGTGGGTGCGCTGCCCGCGCACGGGCAGACCGCGCCGGTGCCGGACCCCGCGGTAGCAGCCGATCTCCATGAGCCGCTTGATGTTCATGGCGACCTCCTTGCGCAGGTCGCCCTCCACCTTGACCTCGTCCTGGATGACACGGGAGATGCGGCGCACCTCGTCCTCGGAGAGGTCCTTGACGCGCACCATGGCATTTACCTTGGCCCTGCCCAGAATCGAGCGGGCAAGCGGGCGGCCGATGCCGTAGATGTAGGTCAGACCGATCTCAACGTGCTTGTTCTGGGGAAGATCAACGCCCACGATACGTGCCACGTCCTACCTCCTCGTTATCCCTGACGCTGCTTATGCTTGGGGTTCTCGCAAATCACGCGGACGACCCCCTTGCGCACGACGATCTTGCACTTGCCGCAGATCTTGCGGACTGACGAACGAACCTTCATGGCCGTATGCCCCTTCCAAACCCTTCTGCCACCAACCCCTCGAACCACCATCCCCGCCACGGCACGGGATCCCTCGCTGCGCTCGGGATGACCCCGCCACAGGCGTGGTCACTTGTACCGGTACGTAATGCGGCCCCGCGTCAGGTCGTAGGGGGAAAGCTCCACCAAGACCTTGTCGCCCGGAAGGATGCGGATGAAATGCTTCCGCATCTTTCCTGAAATGTGTGCGAGCACCTCGTGCCCGTTCTCCAGCTCCACCCTGAACACCGCGTTGGGCAGGGCTTCCTGCACGGTGGCCATGACCTCGATGGCCTCCTCTTTGGCCATACCCTCTCCTCACACCCCGCCCACACCGAGTACCCACGGGCCGTTCTCCGTCACGGCCACCGAGTACTCAAAATGGGCGGAAAGCTTACCGTCTTCAGTGCGCGCTGTCCAGCCGTCATCGTCGAAGCTCACACCGGAGGCGCCGGCGTTGACCATGGGCTCGATCGCGAGCACCAGTCCGGGGCGCAGCTCCGGACCCCGGCCACCCGGGCCAAAGTTGTACACCTGGGGGTCCTCGTGCATCGAGCGGCCGATTCCGTGCCCCACCAGCTCCCGCACGACCGAGAAGCCGGCCGCCTCGGCGTGCTTCTGGATGGCGGCTCCGATGTCCGTGAGGCGACGTCCAGGCCGGGTGACATCAACCGCCAGATCAAGGCACTCACGGGTGACTTCGAGCAGGTGCTTGGCCGCAGGCGAGACCTCCCCGATGGCCACGGTGACCGCGGCATCCCCGACAAAACCGTCGAGCACCACCCCGCAGTCGAGCCCCAGCACGTCACCCTCGCGAAGCAGGTGCTTCGCCGAAGGGATCCCGTGCACGATCACGTCGTTGACCGAAGTGCAGAGGGTCGCAGGGTACCCGCGATAACCCTTGAACGCAGGACGCCCACCCCCCGCCAGGATGTGCTCTTCCGCCAGGCGATCCAGTTCCTTGGTCGAGACCCCCGGTTCGGCGGCCTCGGCCACCAGCTTGAGCGTCTCGTGCACCAGGGCGTTGGCCCGGTCCATGACGGCGAGCTCGTCGGAGGTCTTCAGCACCATCACTTGCCGATGCTCCCCATCGCCTCGCGCAGCCTCTTGAACACCTCGTCGGGGTTGACCTCCCCGTCCACCCCGCGAAGGATCCCCCGGCCCTCGTACAGCTTGAGGAGCGGGGCGGTGTGCTTCCGGTAGACCTTCAAGCGCTCACGCACCACCGGTGCCTTGTCGTCGTCGCGCTGCACCAGCCCGGTGCCACACGCATCGCAGATCCCTTCCCTCTTTGGCGGCTGCGTGGCCACGTGGTAGACGGCTCCGCACGACGGGCACGAGCGACGCCCGGTGATCCTCGCCAAGAGCTCCCGGTCCGGCACGGCCAGGTAGAGCGCGACGTCCACGCGCCGGTTCAGCTCGGCGAGCAGATCCTCGAGCAGCTCCTCCTGGGCGGTGGTGCGGGGGTACCCGTCGTACACACACCCGAGCGCACCGCGGCGGCTGTGCAGGAGCTTGGAGAGCATCTTGCCGACGACCGCATCCGGCACGAGCTCGCCTCGGTTCATGTACTCCTTGGCCTCCTGCCCGAGCGTGCTCCCCTTTGCGACCTCGTCCCGGAGCAAGTCTCCGGTGGAGACGTGCAACAGCTCGAACGCAGCGGCAATGCGCTTGGCTTGCGTTCCCTTGCCGGCACCGGGCGGGCCGAGGAGGACGACGTCGAGGGCGCGGGTGACCATCACGCTAACCCCTGCGCCCGCGCATCCGACGGCCCTTGACGAACCCGTCGTAGTGACGCATGACCATCTGCGCCTCGATCTGCTGGACCGTATCCATGGCCACGCCGACCACGATCAGCAGCGAGGTGCCGCCAAAGTAGAACTTCACGTTGAGGCCTTCCGTGAACCACCGGGGCAGGAAGGCGTCGAGCGGGCCGCCGATGACCGGAATCGTGGCCACCTTGAAGCCGGTGATCAGGATCTCGGGCAGGATCGCCACCATCGCCAGGTAGATCGCGCCTACCAGCGTGATGCGCGTCAGCACCATGTCGATGAAGTCCCCGGTCCGCTGCCCCGGGCGGATACCCGGAATGAAGCCCCCGTACTTGCGCATGTTCTCGGCGGTGTCCTGGGGGTTGAAGATGATCGAAGTGTAGAAGTAGCAGAAGAAGATGATCGCGGTGAAGTACACGAGGTTGTAGAGCGGCTGGCCCCAGGCGAGCGCCTGGGTGAGCTGCTTGATCACGGGGTTGTCAATCATCTGGCCGATGGACTGGGGGAAAGACAGGATCGAGGCCGCGAAGATCACTGGGATCACGCCGCCGGTATTGAGGCGAAGCGGCAGGTAGGTGCTCTGCCCGCCGTACATCCGCCGACCCACGACGCGCTTGGCGTACTGGACGGGAATCCGCCGCTGGGCGCGCTCCATGAGAACGATTGCGCCCACGACGATGACCGCGAACACGACGAAGATGAGCGCCGTGATGATGGACATTGCCCCGGTGCGAAGGTCCTCGAACGTGTTGAGGATCGCCCGCGGCAGACCCACCACGATGCCAGCGAAGATGATCAAGGAGATTCCGTTGCCCACGCCGCGCTCGGTGATCTGCTCGCCGAGCCACATGACGAAGGCGCACCCCGTCGTGAGGGTGAGGACCGCGAGCAGGCGGAACCCCCAACCCGGGTGCGGCACCAGCGGGAGCCCGCCGGGGGCCGACGTCTTCTCGAGGAAGAACGAGATACCCAGCGACTGGATGACCGAGATCACCACGGTCCCGTAGCGGGTCCACTGTGTGATCTTCTTCCGCCCCATCTCTCCTTCCTTGGAGAGCTTCTCGAGGTACGGCCAGACCACCGTAAGGAGCTGCAGGATGATCGAGGCCGAGATGTAGGGCATGATCCCGAGCGCGAAGATCGTCATCCGCCCCAGCGCCCCGCCCGAGAACAGGTTGAGGAAGCCAAGAATCGTCCCCGCCGCCTGCTTCGTGAACTCGGCCATCGCCTCCGGGTTGATCCCGGGGCTCGGGATGTAGGCCCCCAGGCGGTAGACCGCCAGAAGCAGGAACGTGAACAGGACCCGCTTCCGCAGATCCGGGATGGAGAAGATGTTGCGCAGGCTCTCGATCATTGCCCGATCACCTCGCAGCTGCCGCCCGCGGCTTCGATCAGCTCTTGCGCCTTCTTGGAGAACTTGTGGGCGCGAACCGTGAGCTTGCGGCTCAGCGCCCCGTCGCCGAGGATCTTCACCCCGTCACGCAGCTGGGACACGACTCCCTCGGCCAGGAGGACATCGGGCGTGATCTCGGAGCCGGCGGGGAAACGATCCAGCTGCCCGACGTTGACGATCACGAACTCCTTGCGGAAGATGTTGGTAAAACCACGCTTGGGCAGGCGGCGCACGAGCGGCATCTGCCCGCCCTCGAAGTTGCGGCGTTGAGTGTGGCCCGAGCGCGAGAGCTGGCCCTTGTGGCCGCGCCCGGCGGTCTTTCCGCTGCCCGAGCCGGGCCCTCGCCCAACCCGCTTACGGTTCTTGCGGGACCCCGGTTTCGGTGAGAGGGTGTGGAGCTCCATCGCCTACTCCTTTGCCTTCTTTGCAGGCCGCTTCGCCGTGGCCTTTGCCTTGGCCTTGGGCTGTGCTGCCTTCTTCCGCGGCGCGGCGGCCTTCGCGGCTTTGGCCGGTTTTGGCTGTTTTGCCGCTCTCGCCGGCTTGGCCGGCTTCCTGGCCTTCTCCGGCTTCTCCTGCGTCGCAGCCTTCTCGGGTTTGTGGGCCGGGGCGTGGGTGGCCACCTCGGCCTTTCTCTTGGGCGTCGGTTCGTGTACTTCCGGTGGCGCCGGAGGAACGCTCACCGGTGCAGCCGGCACGCTCACGGGTGTCACGGGCTTCTCCACCCTGGCAAGGGGTTCCACCGGCTTCGCGACGTGCTCCACCGGCTTCGCCACGTGCTCTGCCGGCTTCGCGACATGTTCAACCGGCTTCGCCACGTGCTCGACCGGCTTCGCGACGTGCTCGACCGGCTTCGCCACGTGCTCCGCCGGTTTCGCGACACGCTCCGCCGGCTTGGCAACCTGCTCCACCACCCGGACCTCGTGCTCCTCGGCCCGTGCCGCGTGCGGCTCGGCGGCCAGTTCTTCGAACGAGACGATGTGGGCGACCTTGGCGATCATGCCGCGGGTGTACGGGTTGTCGGGCAGCACGACCGACGACCCGATGCGCCCGAGACCGAGGCCACGGGTCAGCACAAGCTTCACGCGCTCCTGATTGCCGATCTGACTGTGCACCTGGACGATGCGCAACCTGCCCGCGGTCCCCTTGCTATGCGTCGTCATACCTCGACCTCCGGAAGTGGGCCGGTCGCCGGCTCGGTTTCCTCCACCACCTCGGCCTCGGAGGCGGCGCGCCGCAACTGCGTCGCCTCGTCCTTGGTGGTGAGCTGCTCGAGCGCCTCGAACGTGGCGCGCACGAGGTTGTGCGGGTTGGTGGTGCCGAGGGACTTGGTCAGGACATCGGCGATGCCCGCGGCCTCGGCGATCGCACGGACGGCCCCCCCGGCGATCACGCCGGTCCCCGGGGAGGCCGGGCGAAGCAGCACCTTGCCGGCTCCGAAATGTCCGACCACCTCGTGGGGAATCGTGGTCCCTTTGCGCTTCACGCTGATCATCACCCGACGCGCCGCTTCGGTCGCCTTTCGGATGGCCTGGGGTACCTCTCGGGCTTTCCCGCTCCCGAACCCTACCCGCCCGTTGCCGTCCCCGACGACCACCAGCGCCGAGAAGGAGAAGTTCTTGCCGCCCTTCACAACCTTCGTGACGCGGTTGATGTTGACCACGTGATCGATGAATTGGCTTTCCCGCTCGCTCATCGGCTTGCCCCTAGAACTTCAGGCCCGCTTCGCGGGCCGCATCCGCCAGCTCCTTCACCACACCGTGGTAACGGAAGCCGGCTCGGTCGAACACCACCGAATTGATCCCCTTGTCCTTGGCGCGCTCGGCGATCGCCTTGCCGACGACGCGGCCGGCCGCCTTGTTGCCACAGTGCTTGAGGGACTTGCGCAAGTCCTTCTCGATCGTGGAGGCGGCGATGATGGTCGTTCCCTTTACGTCGTCGATGAGCTGCGCGTACACGTTGGACAGAGACCGGAAGACCACAAGGCGAGGCCGCTCCGCGCTCCCAGACACTACCTTGCGAATGCGAAGGTGGATGCGACGACGCCGCTTCTTTCTATCCGTCAATTGAGCCATGGCGCTACGCTCCTGTCTTCCCGGCCTTGAGCTTCAGGACCTCGTCGGAGTACTTGACGCCCTTCCCCTTGTAGGCATCCGGCGGACGCACGCTGCGAATCTCCGCCGCCACCTCACCGACCTGCTGCTTGTTGATCCCCTCGATAGTCAGACGGTTGGCCTTGGCGTCGTAGCTCATCGCGATACCTTCCGGCGCCTTGTAGACAACCGGGTGAGAAAACCCAAGCGAAAGAACGACCTCACGCGGGTTCCTGAGCTCGGCCTTGAATCCCACCCCGACGATGTCCAACTCGCGCTTGTAGCCGGCCGTGACGCCGCTGACGGCGTTCGCCAGCAGCGCCCGGATGAGCCCATGCAACGCCCGCACGCTGGGCTCGTCGCCACCCCGCTTCACCACCACCTGATCACCCTCGACGGCGACCGAGATGCCTGCCGGGACCGGTTGCATGAGCGTGCCCTTGGGTCCTTTGACCTGCACCACCCCGTCGGTGACGCTGACCTGGACGCCTTTCGGGATCGTGACCGGGGTCTTTCCGATGCGTGACATGACACCCTCCCTACCAGACTCGGCACATGACCTCGCCGCCCAGGCGAAGATCGCGGGCGCGCGCGTCGGTCATGAGCCCTTTGGAGGTCGAAACCACTGCGACGCCGATTCCGCCCCGCACCTGGGGCAGCTTCTCCACGCGCCGGTACACGCGGAGGCCCGGGCGGGAGATCCGCTCCAGCCCATGGATTGCGGGCTCCCCGTCCGACGAGTACCGGAGGTAGATCCGCAGTGTCCCCTGGGGGCCCTCCTCGAGCACCTTGAACGTGCGGATGAAGCCCTCCTCCTGCAGGATCTTGGACAGCTCGAGCTTGAGCTTAGAGGCCGGCACGTCGCAGCGGTCCTTGCCCGCCTGCACCGCATTGCGGACATGGGTGAGGAAGTCAGCGATGGGATCGGTCATGGTCATCGCGCACCCCCCCTACCAGCTCGCCTTGGTCACACCCGGGAGGTAGCCCTCCAGGGCGAGCTTGCGGAAGCACAGCCGGCACAGCTCAAACTTGCGGATGTAGCCCCGCGGACGTCCGCAGAGCTTGCAGCGGTTACGGTGCCGAACGCGAAACTTCGGCGGCCGCAGGGACTTGGCAACGAGACAGGTACGAGCCACAGCGCCCTCCTAACCTTTCGCAAACGGGAAGCCGAGCTCCTGCAGCAGGAGCCGGGCCTGGTCGTCGGTCTTCGCGGTGGTGACCACCGTGACGTTCATTCCCTTGGGGGTCTCGACCTTGGTGTAGTCGATCTCCGGGAAGATCGAGTGGTCGCGGATGCCCAGCGTGTAGTTGCCGCGGCCGTCGAACCCCTTCGGCGACAGGCCGCGGAAGTCGCGGACGCGGGGCAACGCGATGTTGACGAGGCGGTCGAGGAACTCGTACATCCTGTCCCGCCGCAGCGTCACCGCGCAACCGATCTGCATCCCGACCCGCAACTTGAACTGTGCAATTGACTTGCGGGCCTTCCGGACGGTGGGCCGCTGCCCGGTGATGGCCGTGAGCTCCTCCACCGCCTGATCCATGAGCTTGGCCTGCCGCGGAGCCTCACCCAGCCCGATGTTGCAGATGACCCGGACGACGCGCGGGACCGCCATCGGGTTCTCGATCCCGAACTCCTTCTTGAGCTTCGGGACCACGTCTTTTTCGTACAGCGTCTTCAAGCGCGCCATCGCACCCTCTCTTTACTGGTCGAGAATCGCGCCGTCGACCTTCGTCGACCGGACTTTCCGCCCATCCTCGAGAACCTTGTAGCCGATCCGTGACGGCCGACCCGAGTCGGCCGAGATCACCATGACGTTGCAGATCGCGATCGAGGCCTCGCGTTCGACGATGCCACCGCTCACGCCCTTGCCCGGGTTGGGCTTGCTGTGGCGCTTGAGCATGTTCACGTGCTCCACCACCACCCGGCCTGCCTTGCGGTCCACGCGCAAGACCTTCCCCTTCTTGCCCCTGTCCTTGCCGGCGATGACCTGCACCTGATCGCCCTTCTTGACCTTGAAGCTCTTCGTCATCACCGCCTCCTACAGCACTTCCGGCGCCAGCGACACGATCTTCATGAAGCGTCGCTCGCGCAGTTCGCGGGCCACCGGACCGAACACCCGCGTCCCGATGGGCTCCTTCTGAGGGTTGATCAGGACGACGGCGTTGTCGTCGAAACGGATGTACGAGCCGTCCCTGCGTCGGTGGGAGCGGCGCGTGCGAACGATCACTGCCCTCACCACCGTGCCCTTTTTGACCTGGGACTCAGGAACCGCCTCCTTGACCGAGCAGACGATGATGTCGCCGAGCCGCGCGTAGCGGCCGGCGTTCGAGCCACCGATCTGGCGGATCGCCTGCAGTCTCTTGGCCCCCGAGTTGTCGGCCACCGTCAGCATCGTCCGCATCTGAATCATGGCAACCTCCTCACGAAGCCCGCTCGATCACGCGCACCACACGGAACTTCTTGTTCTTGGACAGCGGGCGACACTCCACGATCTGGACCCTGTCGCCCGTCTTGCACGTGTTCCCCTCGTCGTGCGCCAGGAACTTGTGGGAGCGCCGCACGAAACGGTGGTAGAGCGCGTGCTTGACGACGTTCTCCACCTTTACGACCACGGTCTTGTCCATTGCGTCGGACACCACGGTCCCGATCTTGGTCGTCCTGCGGACTTTGGTCGTGCTCTCCATGGCTCACTCCACTTCCTTGAGGCGCTCGGCCAGGATCGTCTCCACGCGTGCGATGTCCCTGCGGACCATGCGGATCTTGGCCGGGTTCTGAATCTGACCGGTGGCCTTCTGGAAGCGCAGCTTGAAGAGCTGCTCCTTGAGGTCGGTCTGGGAGTTGCGCAGCTCCTCGATGGACTTCTCACGCAGTTCCTTGGCTTTCATCGGATTTGCCCCCGCGCCACAAAACGCGTCTTGATCGGGATCTTGTGGGCCGCCAGGCGAATCGCCTCACGGGCGACCTCTTCCGTAACTCCCTCCATCTCGAAGAGGATCCGGGCCGGCTTGATCACGCACACCCACTCCTCCGGTGCTCCCTTGCCCTTGCCCATGCGGGTTTCGGCGGGCTTCTTGGTGATCGGCTTGTCGGGGAAGACCCGAATCCAGATCTTCCCACCGCGCTTGACGTGCCGGGTCATGGCGATCCGGCCCGCCTCAATCTGGCGTGCCGTAACCCAACCCGCCTCCAGCGCCTGCAAGCCGTAGTCGCCGAAGGACAGATCTCCCCCCCGAGTCGCCAGGCCCCTCCGGCGCCCGCGCTGTTGCTTGCGAAACTTGACTTTCTTCGGCATCAACATGGCAACACCTCATCCCTCACAGCGCGCGCCGGTGCGCCTTGCTCCGGTGCAGCTCACCCTTGTAGATCCACACCTTGACGCCGATCGTCCCGTACGTGGTGAAGGCTTCCGCGAACCCGTATTCGATGTCGGCCTTGAGGGTGTGAAGCGGCAGCCGCCCCTCCTGGTACCACTCGGAGCGGGCGATCTCGGCCCCATTGAGACGCCCCGAACAGCGAATCTTGATCCCCTGTGCGCCGAAGCGCAAGGCGTTCTCCATCGCCCGCCGCATCGCGCGACGGAATGTGATGCGCCGCACCAGCTGCGACGCAATCGACTCGGAGATCAGCTGGGCCTCGATCTCCGGCCTCTGGATCTCCTGGATGTTGATGTGGATGTCCTGCCCGTACACCGAGCGCAGCTCCGCGCCCAGCTTGTCCACTTCCGCTCCCTTGCGGCCGATGATGATGCCGGGCCGGGCCGAGAAGATGTTGACCCGGATCTTGTTGGCGGTGCGCTCGATGTCGATCTCCGCCACGCCGGCGTGCGAGAGACGGGTCTTGAGCGCCTTGCGGAGCCGCAGGTCCTCGTGGAGAAGCTTCGCGTAGTCGGCGCTCGCGTACCAGCGCGAACGCCAGGTCTTGTTGTACCCCAGCCGAAAACCGTACGGGTGCGTCTTCTGTCCCACGATCGCCTCCTACCCCTCACGCTCTGCGACCTGGACGGTCACATGGCAGTACTTGTGCAGCCTGGGGAAGACACGCCCCATCGAGGCCGCACGGAAACGCTTCAGGCTCGGGCCTTGATCGACCTGGATGCTCTTCAGCACCAGCTTCCCGGAGTCGATCCCGGGTGACTTCTGCTCCAGGTTGGCCACAGCCGAGCGCACCAACTTCTCCAGGTCCCTGGCGCAGCGCCGGTGCGTGAGCTTGAGGACCGAGAGCGCCCTCGGCACTCCGTGCCCTCTCACCGTGTCGGCCACCAGCCGCACTTTCTGGGCGGAGCCCTTGTAGAAACGCAGTCGAGCTTCGGCGTGCATGGCTAGCCTCCGGTGGGGGTGGTGACCACGGCACCCTTTTCCTTGCGTGTGCCGGTGTGCCCGCGGAAGGTGCGGGTCATAGCGAACTCGCCGAGCTTGTGGCCGACCATGTTCTCGGTGACGAACACCGGCACGAACTTCTGGCCGTTGTGCACCGCGATCGTGTGGCCCACCATCTCGGGAGTGATCGTGGAGCGGCGCGACCAGGTCTTCACGACCCGGCGCTCGCGCGTCTCGTTGAGCTGGGACACCTTCTTGAGAAGGTGGTCATCAATGAAGGGTCCCTTGTGAACTGAACGAGCCATCCCAGCCTCCCCTTACTTCCGCCGCTTGACGATGAAGCGGGTCGTCCGCTTGTTCCGTCTTGTCTTGTAGCCCTTGGTGGGCTGCCCCCACGGGCTGACAGGGTGTCTGCCGCCCTTGGTCTTCCCTTCGCCGCCGCCGTGCGGGTGATCGATCGGGTTCATGGCCGTGCCCCGGACGTGGGGACGCCTGCCCGCCCACCGCGTGCGCCCCGCTTTGCCGATCGACACGTTGGAGTGGTCAACGTTCCCCACCTGGCCGACCGTCGCCCAGCACGCGGCCAGCACCAGACGCATCTCCCCCGAGGGCAGGCGCAGCGTCACGTACTTGCCCTCCTTGGCCATAAGCTGCGCTCCGGCGCCCGCCGCGCGCACGATCTGGCCGCCGTGCCCCGGCTTCAGTTCGACGTTGTGGACCAGGGCACCGAGCGGGATGCTCTTCAAGGGCAAGGCGTTGCCCGGGACGATCTCGGCCTTCTCCGCCGCGACCAGCGTGCTGCCGACGGCCAGGCCGTCGGGCGCGAGGATGTACCGCTTCTCGCCGTCGGCGTACACCAGCAGCGCGATCCGCGCGGAACGATTGGGGTCGTACTCGATGCTGGCGACGCGGGCGGCGATGCCGCGCTTGTCGCGCCGGAAGTCGATCGTCCGGTAGAGGCGCTTGTGGCCGCCCCCCCGGAAGCGCAGCGTCTGGTGTCCCTCGTTGTTCCGCCCGCCCGTCTTCGTCATACCACGGGTCAGGGACTTTTCGGGCCGCTTCTCGGTGACCTCGGCGAAGTCCAGGCGCGTCATGAATCGCACGCCAGGAGAGGTCGGCTTGAATGATTTGAGCGCCATTGCCCTTCCCCCTACACCTGATCAAAGAACTCGATCGTCTTCTCGCCGGCGGCCAGGCGCACGTACGCCTTGCGCCAGTCCGGGCGCAGGCCGGTGTAACGACCGAAGCGGCGCAGCTTGCCCCGGACGTTGACCACCCGCACCTCGACGACCTTGACCCCGAAGAGGGTCTCGACCGCTTGGCGAACCTCGATCTTGTTGGCATCGCGGGCTACCTGGAAGCACACCGTGTTGGTGCTTTCCTTCATGTCCGCGGTCTTTTCGGTGACGATTGGACGCAGGACGATCTGGCGAGGGTCTTTCATGACGACAGCACCTCCGAAAGCTGTGCCAGCGCGCGACGCGAGAACACGATCTGACGCGCGTCCAGTACCTGGTAGACATGGACGTGGAGGGCGTCCGCGGTGTCCAGCTCGCGGCGGTTCCGCGTGGCGAGCATCAGGTTGAGGTTCTCGAAGCTGTCCACCAGCAGTACCTTTTCTCCCTGCAGCCCGAGCTTCGCCAGGCGCGCCATGAACTCCTTCGTGCGATTGGAGTCGATCTCGAGCGACTCGAGCACGTGAAACTTGCCGCCGGAGAGACGCTCGGACAGCACCGACTTCAGCGCGTTCTTCTTCGCCTTGATGTTGACCTTGGCAGCGTAGGAGCGCGGTTGCGGGCCGAAGGTTGTCGCCCCGTGCCGCCAGAGCGGGGAACGGATCGAGCCGTGCCGCGAACGCCCGGTGCCCTTCTGTTTCCACGGCTTCTTGCCGCCGCCCGATACCATGCTACGGGTCTTGGTGGCGTGGGTGCCGCGCCGCAGCCCGGCCAGGTACGCCTTGACGACCTCGTACACCAGGTGGGGGCGGGACGGGTAGCTGAACGTCTCCTGCGGGAGCTCGATCGAGCCCACCACTTCGTTGTCCCAGTTGCGAACGTCGAGTTTCATGGTCCGCCCCCTACCCCTTCACCAGTCGCACGAGCGCGTTGCGGCCACCGGGAACCGCCCCTTTGAGGAACACCAGGTTGCGCTCGAGGTCGACCTTCACGACCTTGACCCGCTTGAGTGTGTTCCGATCGCCGCCCATGCGTCCGGCCATCCGCGTACCCGGAAAGACCCGCGAAGGGTATGCGGACGGGCCGATACCGCCCGGAGCTCGGTGGAACATCGAGCCGTGGCTGGCCGCGCCTCCGCGAAAGTGGTGACGTTTGACCGCCCCCTGGAAGCCCTTGCCCTTGGAGGTCCCGACGACCCGTACCTCCTCACCCGCGGCGAAGATGTCGCAGAGGACGGTGTCCCCCGCCTTCACCGTGGAGTCGGCGGAAACCGGCACCTCGCCCAGGAAGCGCGCGGGCGGGACGCCCGCCTTGGCGAACGTGCCCTTGAGGGGCTTGCTCACCCGCCGGGGCGGTTTGCCCGCTACCAGCCCGAGCTGGACCGCCTCGTGGCCGTCGTTCTCGGCGGTCCGCCGCAGCACGACGACGCAAGGCCCGGCCTGCACGACGGTGACGGGCACGAGGTCCCCGTTGTCGTCGAAAACCTGGGTCATTCCGATCTTCTTGGCGAGAATTCCCTGGACCATGGCCGGCCTCACTTCTTCCCGCCGTAGGCCTTGATCTCGACGTCCACACCAGCCGGGAGCTCGAGCTTCATCAGAGCGTCGACCGTCTGCTGAGTCGGATCGAGAATGTCCAAGAGCCTCTTGTGCGTTCGGATCTCGAACTGCTCGCGAGACTTCTTGTCAACGTGCGGCGATCGCAGCACGGTGAAGCGCTGGATTTGCGTGGGCAGCGGGATGGGCCCCGATACGTTCGCCCCCGTGCGCTTCGCCGTGTCAACGATCTCCGCCGTGGACTGGTCCAGAAGACGGAAGTCGTATGCCTTGAGCCGGATCCGGATCTTGTCCTTGACCATGGCCGCTCCTACTCGATGACTTCGCTGATGGTGCCGGCGCCGACGGTGCGGCCGCCCTCGCGGATGGCGAAGCGCAAACCC
>Ga0335070_10004626_pt1 | contig 16117 bp, 12 predicted proteins | sample Lox_Sample_13_FD_206722 | JGI IMG/M metagenome (GOLD analysis project Ga0335070, IMG submission 206722) | Soil microbial communities from Loxahatchee National Wildlife Refuge, Florida, United States - Lox_Sample_1.3 | ecosystem: Environmental > Terrestrial > Soil > Wetlands | place: USA... | reverse complement strand
CATTCAACTCGCAGCTGCGATTCATCAGGCGGACCAGATCCTGGGCACCGCCGAGCGCTCGGGCATGGAAGTAAGCCAGGCCCGGCTGGACCTGACACAGTCCACGGATGCGCTCACCAAGGCGCGCGTCACCATTCATAGTTTCAATGTCGAAAAGGTGGCCTCAGACGTGAACCCTGGCCTGGCCGCGGCAGCCAAGGACTACGCAGCTGGACAGCAGGCCCTGGCTGAACGCAACTACCGGCGCATCGGCCTGGCGATCTCTCTGATCGCCATCGCCCTGGTTTTGCTTGGCCTGCGGCTGTATGTCAAGCAGATTGAAAGATAGCTGAAGCGTCCGTATCTTGCCGACGGTCGCGAGGACATCCGGCCCCCTCCGCGCTCCGCCAACGGCCTACGGTCCCACCCCACCCGTATGGCAATCGCTGCAGTTCACCTGGGTCAAGTCTCCCAGGTCGACGGGATGCTTGAACTCCAGCTTTTGCTCGGTCATGACGCTCACCCCGCTCTCCTGCTGCTGCAGCACGGTGTGGCAGGTATCGCAGTTCTTGCTGATGACCTGGCCATCCGGACTGACGTGTTGCCCGTCGTGGCAGCGGAAACAGCCATTGAAGTAGAAGTGGCCGATGTTATTGGGGTGGGTCTGCCAGTTCACCTTCATCTCAGGAAAGGTCGTACTGCGATAGATGCGCTGGAGTTCGTCGATCGCGTTGCGAATTTCCAGTTCCTTCGTCTTTGCCAGCTCGGGATATTTGCTTTCGTAGAAGCCGTGGAACTCCTTGGCAATACCCTGCATGGCGGCATCCGTGGTGTCGTATTTTCCTGTAAGTGCCGCCACCGCCTGCTGCTTCAGATAAGGCAGCGTCACGTCCAGGCGGTGCGCGGTGATGGACTGGTCCACGGCCGCATCCGGCGCCACGTAGATGTGGGTGGGACGGTTGTGACAGTCCACGCAATCCATACGCCGCTTGGGGGCTTTCGCGATCTCTTCCTTGCTCATCTTGGAATCCTGCGCGTAGTACTCGGTTACGCGTCCCTGCATGTCCTTGACGTGGATGTAGGGAATCACCTGACGCTCGGCGTCGGAGACGTAGGTGATCTCATTGGCGATGTTCATGTGCCAGTGGATGCCTGCCGGCGCCCCTGTGGCGGGATCGCCACCCCCGGTCTTGATGAGCATTTGGATCTGCCGGGGGGTATTCTTTTCGTCACTGGCGTAGTGGGTGAAGACCTTCAATTGCGCGCCGTAGAACTTCTTGGGCCAGTGACACTGCTCGCAGGTTTCCTGCGCCGGGCGCAGATCATGGACAGGCGTCGGGATGGGACGTGGGTAGGTGTTGAACACCGTGGCAAACACCTGGCGCGCGCCCGAAAGCTTCGACTTTACATACCAGGTAGCGCCCGCGCCCACGTGGCACTCCACGCAGGCGACCCGGGCATGCGGGGAGAGTTGATAAGCCGTGAATTCCGGGCTCATCACGGAATGGCACAGCTGGCCGCAGAACTGAACGGAATCGGTGAACTCGTAGGCGTGGTAACTCCCTACCACACTCATGAGAAGGAAGACGATCACGAAACTGGTGAAGAATGCGAAGGCCCCACGCTGGCTGGGATCGTTGAAGTCAATGCGCAAGTAGCGCAGCACCTCGCCCGGCCGTTGCATTCTGCGTCGCCGCCGATCGTACCAGATGCCCAGCGGAATTAGCGCCAGTCCCACAACCAGGAACGCCGGGCCCACCATGTAGGCCAGGATTCCGAGATAGGGAGTCGGCCTTCCTGAGGTGGCTTGAATCAGGAGTAGGAAAAAAACGTTGGCTAGACTGACCACTGCCAACGCCACGCCCGCCAGGCTGACGGGGTTGCGCAGCAGTTGGCGCACCCGGGTCATTGCCTTGATCTGGTTCGATTGCGGCTCAGTCATTCGTCGTCTCCGCGCTCTCCATAAGTCCGTTTACAGACGTTGCTTCTGTCCGCCTTACATTGTCACGAATCATGTCTCTCCGATGTGAGGACGAAAATTGTCCCTCACCTGAACCGCAAAGCAAAGTCCCTTCCGGAGAAACCTCATCGGTGGGAATCCACCGCCTCCCGCTCCGCCTCGGGAGCCGGGGTCTGGGGACGCGCTGTTTCGGCGGACGCGGGGGTGGCCGGCTCGGCTTCGACTGGCTCCGCAGGTTGGCTGCGGGCAGCTTCCAATAGGCTCGCGGCATCCAACGCGTGCTCTTCGCGGTAATGCTCGAAGGGCATCTTGCCGTCCCACCAGGCCCAGTTCATGGGATAGATGTCGGGATCAAAGAACACCTGATAGAAGTGCCACACTACGATGGCCAGCGTGGCCAGCACCGCTTCGTAGAAGTGGATGGCAGTGGCCACATCCAGCCACCAGCGCGGCAGCAGGTTGCCTACGGTTACCTTCGCCCACAGCATGATCCCGGTGCTGGCCATCACGATCAGGCCCCAAACCAGGGCCCAGTACTCCGCCTTCTCCGCGTAGTTGAAGCGGGCAAACTCCGGCTTGTCGGGGCCCAGGCCCAGGTAGTAGCGCAGGGTGCGCCACACGTCCGTAGCATCTTTGGGGACCGGCAGAATGTCCCCGATCAACCGGCGGCCATCGCGGCTGAAGATGAGGTAGAAGACATGGTAGGCTCCCGCGCCGATCAGCACAACCGCGGCCACCCGGTGGGTGATGCCGCGCACTTTCTCCCCCATGCCGAGCAGCGCCGCGAACCAGGAATCCGGATACTTCAGCGCGAAGCCGGTAATGACCAGCACGATGAAGCTGCCGAGCAGCAGCCAGTGCTGGACCCGCTGCTGGCGGGTCATGCGGGTCACGACCCGCTGCTCCACTCTCCGGCGGAGCAGCGCTTTGCGGCGCCAAATGATGAGATTGTGCAGTACCATGCCCCCGATCACCAGCGCAATCATGCCGAGATAGAACTTGCGGATCCAGCGTACTGCGATGCTGCCCGTGTCGGCCGAGAGCGGCGCATTCACATGCACCTGGGCGGCGACGAACTTCTCCGTCACCCCGGGATGGCACTGGCCGCAGGTCTTCACCAGATTCGCCCGGTTGATGGTGGAACGCGGGTCACTCGACGGCAGAATGTTGTGCACTCCGTGGCAGCTGGCGCAATTGGCCACCACCTGCGAACCCAATTCCGACGCCAGGCCGTGGTAGCTCTGCAGGTAGGTCGTCACCCGGCGGCCCGGCACCCCGAATTCCTGCGACAGGCGCACACCTTCGTGGCAGCGCGCGCACGTGATGCGCGCCACGTTCTGCGCCGATACCGAGGAGTTCGGATCGGTAGGCGCCTTGATGGTGTGGATGCCGTGGCAATCCGTGCATACCGGAGCCTGCCAGTTCCCCCGCGCGATCGCCTCGCCGTGGATGCTCTGCATGTACTCCTGCTTGACCGCTTGGTGGCACTTGGCGCAGGTGCTCGGCACATTGAACTTGAAAATGGACGAGTTCGGCTCGCTGGCCGCCAGAATTTCGTGGGTGCCATGACAGTCGGTGCAGACCGCCGCCTTCTCCGATCCTGCAGCCACGGCGCGCCCGTGCACGCTGTCTTCGTACGATAAGAAGGGCTGGGTGCTGTGCCCACTGGCTTCCATCACCTGCTTCTGCCCATGACAACTGCCGCACGTGGCCGGGATGTTGGCGTGGTTCACCCGCGACTTGGGGTCGGACGCAGGAAGCAGTTCATGAGGACTCCCGTGGCAATCCACGCATGTGGCGGCCTGCGCATCCCCCGCTTTAATCGCCTTGGCGTGGTAGCTGCGATCATACGCAGCCTGCTCCTCGGCATGGCAGGTGGAGCAGGAGACCTTCGCCGGAGTCCCATCGTGGGGTGCAGTCTTCAGGTCAGTATGGCAGTCCACACAGCTGAACATGCTCCCGTGGATGGAAACCTTGAACGTGTCGGGATTGACATACAGGCTGAAGGGCTTGCCGTTGACTTCCTTGCTCAGTGTGGGGTCCCCGTGGCAGGCGAGGCATTCATCGTTGGTGGGCTTAGGGGGAGTAGGGGAGGGCTTCTGCGCCGCCGATGCCAGCACCGCGGATAGCAGCAACGCCAGAACCACGAAGGGGCCCCTCTGGCTCCCCCTCCTGCCCGCTCTCCCACGGTCCTTGCCGTTCGCCATGCTGGTCCGGTCTCCTGTGCCCTGGAACCCCACCGCATCCCCATTCTTGGCGGAACCGGCACCTCCGGGCAGTGCCTGACCTCACCCCCAAATGTGATGTAGATCACATGGTTCCGGCCTGTCGCTGACAATCGGAAGAAGAAAGCGGCGGACCGCTGACTGGATCAGCGCCTGGCGCTGACCGCCAGTAGCGGCGCTGGGGATCGCTTTTCCAGCCACCAGCTGCCAACCGCCTGCTGCCACCGGTTCTCAGAAGGCGTAACGCAGAGAGAGGGTCGCGGAGTTGCTCTGGAAGTCGCGTGCTGCTACCGACCCGGGCGCCGATTTTTCGTTGTAGTCGTAGTAGTTCCAGGCTGTCCGCCAGGTGAATCCCTTGGCCAGATCCACATCTACTGAGGCGGTAGGCTTGTGGAAGTTGAAGGCCAGCGGCCCCAGGGTGGTCAGGTTGGGGTTCAGGATCAACGTGTTTCCGCTGGTGCTGGTAAGGTTGTACCCCACATTGGCGGTCACCCGCGGAATCGGCTTGAACATGATGTTGCTATACCCGAAATGAATCCTGTTGTTGTAGATGGAAGGCTGTTGCAGAAATGCCGTGTCTCCTGGACAGGTGGTCGTGCCCGGAGGTGTTGGGGTGGCTACGAAGCAAATGTTGGTAGTCGAGAAGATATCGTCGTAGTTATAGCCGAACTCAAAGCCAAACTTCGGCTTCGGATTCAACATCACGGTGAAACCATAATTGCGGTTGTGCTCCAAATGGTTGATGGTGGCCTGGTTATTGCGGCTCTCCAGAATGTTCACCGTCCCGGCCAGGTTCATCCAGTCTTTGGGTTTATAGCTCACCCGGCCTTTGTAGTGCTGCAGGTTGCGCGGTGAAATGCGAGTGAGGGCGGCGTCCGCCGAAAACAGTTCCAGATCAAAGCTGGCGCGCAAGGCATCAACCGGACGGACAGCGACCCCAAACAGAAAGGAATGTCCGTTGATCTCGAGGGGGTTATTCTCCGAATCCGGGACCAGCACCGTGCACACTCCATTGGCGTCCACCTGCCCGGTAGCGCACGCTCCCCGAGTGGCGAGAGTCGGGAAAAACGTCTGCAACTGGAAATCGGCGAAGCGGTCGAGGATGGAGCGCCGTTCGAAGCGGTATCCCAGATGGCCGGAAAGGCGCCGGCTGGCGTCGTATTCCAGCTCGATGGTATTCACCTTCGAGTCCTGCTTGAGAAAGTTGTTGAACAGGTCGCTGACCATATCCGGCCCGGAACTTTTGGTGTGCTGCGGGCAGGTCGCGGCCGTGAACGGTGGCGGGCAAGTCGCAGGATCGAACACGTTGGGAATGGTCGTTAAGGTAGCACCAAACAACGACGCGGTGGACAAGGTCCAGAAGCCCGGAATACGAAAGTTGGAGAAGCGCAAGGTGTCCACCACGCGGAGCTTCTCCGTCACATGCACCGTGACCCCCAGGTCGGCATTAGCGATCACTCGCTCTGCCTTGGCGGGGCCTGTCGTGAGGCTGGCTCGCAGCGCCGTGCGGGTCGAGAGCCCGGTGAAAGCTTCGCCGAAATTGGCCAGCCTGCTTTGTGACGAACTGTACGATACCCGCGCTGAGAGGTCGAGCTTGCGGAAGTAGTTGGACTGCAAGGTCAGTTGCTCGGTGGGATAGGAAACCCGCGTGGGCGCAAACCGGGTGTAGGCCTGAAAACCGTTGCACGCCGGGTTGTAGGTACCGTCGCCCTGGATGGGAGCGGCGCACGGCTGGCTGGCCGCCGGATTGTAAATAATCCCGGGATCTACCGCTCCGCCACCGGTCAGCGGGAAGGTAAACGCCAGCGGGTCTGCCCATGACGTGTCCCCTTTGTAGTACTGCAGAAACTGGTCGTAGCTGATGTTGGTCTTCGGCAGCCCCTTGAAGTCCACCCCGATCTGGTAGGCATCCAGCAAAGTGCGGGTATTTTGAAAGGTCACCGTTTCCGTGCCTTCGTGGATGCTGCTCAGTGAAGGCCCTTCCACATCGTTGCGCGTGTATCCCAAGCGGAAGCGCACCACGGATTGGGGCAGCAAGGTCAGGTTATAGTCGTACATCCGCCGCACCGTCTGAAACTGGTGCGGGCTGTTGTTGACCGTGATGACATTGTTGGGCGGGTTCAGCGGGTTCGCCAGCAGGTTGTAGTCCCAGAAGTTCCGGTCGCGCCGGAACGTCATGTTGAAGTTGTACCACTTGTTTTTGGAGATGCGCAGCCGGCTGGCATTCTCCGGGTCGCCACCCCACCCGAAGCTGCTCAAGAACACGGTATCGTACACACTGCCTTCGTGATTCAGCGAACGAATGCTAAGCGTCTGCTCGAACAGACGCGGCCCTTGCTGCTCGTTAACGAAGGTGTTGTACACAAATGGGCTGCCGTTGGTGTCAACGAAGCGATATCCCAGCTCAAACGAACCCTGGTAATTGTAGTTGCCGTTGTCGACGCCCTCGGACGATGTGCCCGTGCTCTGCCCGGAAGCTTGCCCCGCCAGCAGTGCGCCTTGCACCAGCAGAAACACAAGGCAGACGGCCCAGCGGCTCGTCGCTTGCGCCCACCCGTCTGCCCGGGGATGGCCATCCTTTGTCAACCTCACTCGCGCTAATGACAAGCTATTCATGGCCTCCCCCTTATTTGAAGAAAAACTGGTCGAAGTTCGACCCGTGGATGGCAGTGTGGCAAATAGTGCATGCCTGATACTTTTGCGCCTGGTTGTGGAACGACGGGATCTCCGGCACCGGTGAATCCACTGTCAAGGTGTGACACTCCAGGCAGAGCAGGTTGATCTGGCTGCGCTTGAGCAACCGCGGGTTGGTGGAACCGTGCGGTGTGTGGCAAGAAACACAGCCTTCGGTCTTCACTGGCTCATGCTCGAAGGCAAACGGTCCCGCCTTGTCGGTGTGGCACTTGAAGCACACCTGGTCCTGCGCCGCCGTCGCCCGCAACTGCTTGGTCAGGAACCCGCCATGCTGGTTGTGACAGTCGGTGCAGCGGACCAGGCCCTGCTCCACGCGGTGGCGGAAGGGCCGCGCAAAGTCCTGCTTGATTTCGGTGTGGCAGGTAAAGCACAGGTCTGGCTGCTTCTCCACCAGCAGGAATTCCCGGTCCTTGGAGTGATGCGGCGAGTGGCAAGCGATGCAGCTCACGTCGTTGATATTGTGCTGCGAGCGGTCGAAGTTGGCGTGCTCTTCCCCGTACTGGTGGCATTTCAGGCAGCGCTGGCTGACTTCCTTGGGCGATATGTCCTTGAAGGTAAAGATCTTGGTCTTATCCCCGCCCGCCGCGACGTGCTCCGCGCCCGGCCCATGGCAGCCTTCGCAGCCCTGCCACTCCGGCCCTTTCTTGGTCAGCATCGTCTTCCAGTGCGGCGTGGTCTCGAAATTCTTATAAATATCCTCATGGCAGGTCTTACAGGTGTCCGCTCCCACGTACTGCGAAGAGTCCTTGGACGGCGCTGATTTCTCTTCGGGCTGTTCTCCTGCGGCGGGCAGGCCCCGCAGCAGAAGCATCAAGCCTGCGATCCCTAAGCCAACTGCCAGCCATTTGCGAACCAGTTTTTTCCTCATATGTTCACGCTCCCTCGTGCAGCGTTGCCTCGGGATCGATGTCACCCGCCATGACACGTAGTCTGCAAACTTAGCGCAGACATTTTCCTCACTTTGTGACGGCCGTCACACAACAACAAATTTTCGCGTCCCCAGGCCCCCTTAGGGAAGCTTTTCCCCCGCCTCTTCGCCTTGCCCGGAATGCTAAGCCGGGCGAGGTTGGAGCCTTGCGGGAATTACCGGGTGCGCAGTCGATTACGGCGGCATGGGACTTCCCTGCAAGACATGATGAAGAGTTGAATCTCACCACCTGTTTTGGAGAATATAACCCAAGGGTGAAGCGACAGGCGATCTCAGCGGGATGCGTATCTTCCTGGTAACCGTGATCGCAACCATGGGCAGCCGCGGTGCCCCAAGCTGTGCGGGCAAAACCGCGTGAAAGATACCTACTCCTTCACGCCCAGAGTCGGCGGGCGGGGTGCGTTGGCGGGTGCGCCTTTTTCAGTGAATGTGCGGGGCCCGGGACCGCCGGCTCCGGCCCAATCCGATGGAGCGCACGCGGTCATAGGCCGTATGCAGGTCCTGGCTAAGCAGGTGCACCACCTGGAGGCACGCCTCACGATGGTCGTGCAGGAAACGCAACAGGTCCTTGCGTTTGACCACCGCCACTTGGGCATTGTCCAGGGTCTCCGCCGTTACTTCGTACGACCCCCCGGACAGTGATGCACTGAGCCCCAGGACTTCGCCGGGCCCCGCGATACGAAGCGTCAGGCGCTTGCCCGTTTCCGAGCACACCGAGAGCTTGGCCCTGCCCTGGCAGAGCACAAAAATGCCCCGTGCCGGTTGGCCCTCCCGCGTCAAGATCGTCCCCCGCGGGTACAAGGTCAGAGACTTAATCAGGTCAAAGGCTTCCAGCGCGTCGGAAGGCAGGTCGCAGAAGAGCCGGTCCGGCCGCAGGACACATTCGAAGCAGCTCTGTTGGATTGCGCTCTCCATAGTGCTGTGATACCGCCGTGGCTGGGAGAAAACAGTGACTCCAATCACCCCTAGTCGTGACCCTCCGCACAGGCCGCACCGTTTCGGGACGGTCAGTTGTTGCTGGCCATCAACTTCAGTGCCGCCTTGTTGCGGATCACCAGGGTGGAGCCTTTGGACTGCACAATCTGCCGCTTCTTGAGGTCGGCAAACAGGCGGGTCACCGTCTCCCGCGAGGTGCCGATCATCTGCGCGATCTCTTCATGGGTCAGGGCCATCTTGAGGCGCGGTTCCTGCTTGGTGGCCTCGCCGTTCTTGGAGCTCCACTCCAGCAGCAGCTTGGCCAGCTTCTCCCCAGCGGAATGCGACAGTCCCAGGGAACGGACCTCATGGCAGGCGGTGTTGTACTTGTCGCTCAACTGCTCGGCCACCTTAAAGCAGGCGTCTGGCTGTTCTTTGAGGAAGCGGAGGAACTCTTCCCGCTTGACGAAATTCACCTGGCAGGGGTCGATGGTCTCCGCAGTCAGCTCATAGGGTTTTCCGGAAACGGTGGCGCTCAAGCCCAGCACTTCGCCCGGCTCGGCAATCTTGAGAATGAGCGTCTTGCCGTCAGTGGCGCAGATGGAGAGTTTTACCCGGCCCTTGCACAGCACGAAAATGCCGCGCGGCGCCTGGCCTTCTACAAACAACACCGCGCCCTTGGGATAGGCGGTTGCGTACTTGATGTTTTCGAAGGCCTGCAGCGCGGACATGGGCAGGTCGCAGAAAATGCGGTCGGCGCGCATCTTGCAGGTCAGACAGCTTTCGATGATGTCGAGTCCGTATGGTGAGAGCACAAACCACCCCCGGTGACGCGGGTCTCTTCCGCGGGCCGAGATAATGTGACCAGCATCACGTAATCTAGTGTCCGCTCCTGGGGAACCCTTAGCTGTGACCTGAGGCACACCTGATTGTGATATCTCTCACAGCCCGGCCAAGCCCCCGCCTTTTGCTGGCTTCCCCCGCCGTTTCGAGGCATACTAAGGGGCATGAATTTGGGACCTGGACGAGAGAGTTTCAGCCTGGAGAAACGCCCGCCCGAGCTCAACGCCGCGCCGCTCGCAGCCGGCCCCGAACAGAAGCAGCGCCGGCTGATGCTGGTCGCTCTGGCCCTGCTCCTGGTCGCTCTCATCGTAGTTCTGATCAAGGACCGCCAGTTCTGGTTCCCTTCCAGCCAGGCCGCCGAGTCCGACGTCGCCGACGAAGGTACAGACACTACCGGCGATTCCCAGCCGCAGACTTCCGCGACGCAGATTCCTGGATCCGCGCGCCCCAAAGCAAAGCGCGCGTCCTCACCGGTGGCGGCCACGCCTCCGCCAGCAACCGCAGCCCCCGCGGTCACAGCCAGCCGCGCCGTGCTTCCCCCGCTGGAGGTGGAAGTGGTGGCCGGCGGCCAGCGCCAGACCATCCCGCCTACCAACAATTCCATCAAGGTGGATTTGCAGCCGAAGCCATCCGGCTCTGCCGCCAATCCCGGCTCTGCCGTAACTAGCGCCACGGAGCGAGTACAGCTCTCTCCTGACACCGTGCAGGTGGTTTCGCATCCCGTGCAGCCCAACTATCCCCTGCTGGCCAAGCAGATGAAAGTCCAGGGCGCCGTGGTGCTGCAAGCGCTGATTGGCAAGGAAGGCGCCATCCAGGACCTGCAAGTGATCAGCGGCCCTGCCATTCTGTCCAGCGCCGCCCGCGAAGCGGTGATGCAGTGGCGCTTCAAACCCTACTACCAGGCCGGGCAGCCCGTCGAAACCGAGGCCCGCATCACCGTGAACTTCACTATCTCCACTTATTGATCTCTCGCCCCCGGAGCCGCGTATGATCGTCAAGCAGGGTTCCGCACAGCTCGAACCGATCGTGGCGATTGCCGCTCTGCTGATTGCTCTTCCCACGACGGCCATCGCCGGGAAATCTGCTGACCCCAGCCCTGCACAAGGAGGACGCACCATGGCACTGGTGATCTCCACCCCCAGTTTTCCCAACGCTGGCGACATTCCCAGGAAATTCACTTGCGACGGCGCCGATCTTTCACCGGAACTCTCCTGGACAGGAGCGCCCGCAGGGACACAAGCCTTTGCTTTGATTGCCGATGACCCCGACGCCCCGGTCGGCACCTGGACCCACTGGGTACTGTACGACCTGCCCGCCTCGGCGACCAGCCTGCCCGAAGGCGTAAGCAAAGTGGACGAACTGGGCAGCGGTGGACACCAGGGCCGCAACGACTTTCGCAAGATTGGCTACGGCGGCCCCTGCCCGCCCCCGGGCAAACCCCACCGCTACTTCTTCAAGCTCTACGCGCTCGACACCAAGCTCAACCTCAAGCCCGGCGCGAGCAAGCGCGAGGTTGAGCAGGCCATGGAAGGCCATGTCCTGGCGCAGGCTGAGTGGATGGGCAAGTACAAGCGGTAACACCTGGGCCCAGACGCCCTCGTCTGCGCGGCCCACCGCAGATCGGCTTCTCCGCACCGCAACGCCGCCAAAGTGCAAAATCTGCCCTTGCGCCTACGCCCGCTGTTAGGGTTAGCTTAAGCAAGGCATCTATGACTGATCAGTACCTCGATATCGTTGTCATCGGCGGGGGCATCGTCGGCCTCTCGACCGCAATGCATTTCACCCGTCGCTTCCCGCACCTGCGCTTGCTGCTGGTGGAGAAGGAAGACGGCGTCGCCCGTCACCAGAGCGGCCACAACAGCGGAGTCATTCACTCTGGAATCTATTACAAGCCGGGCTCGCTGAAGGCGCGCCTCTGCGTCGAAGGCGCATCTGCCATGGTCCAGTTTTGCCGGGAGCACGGCCTTCCCTGCGAGGTCTGCGGCAAGCTGATTGTGGCCACCACGGAAGCTGAGATTCCAGCGCTGCAAGCGTTGTTTGTGCGCGGGCAAACCAATGGCCTTGGCGGGCTGAAGCTTCTCGATGCGGCGCAAATGTGCGAGGTCGAGCCCCACAGCTCCGGACTGCAGGCCATCCATGTGCCTGCCACCGGAATCACCGACTACGCTGCGGTCAGCCAGAAGTATGCCGAACTGGTGACCGCACAAGGTGGCCGCGTGCAAACCGGCACGGAGGTGACTGGGTTCGTGCGCCGCGCCAGCGAGACCGTGGTCGAAACCACCCGTGGAGCTGTTTCCACCCGCCACGCCATCAATTGCGCCGGATTGCACAGCGATCGCGTCAGCCGCATGGCCGGCCAGAAACCGGAGGTTATGATCGTCCCCTTCCGCGGCGAGTACTACGATCTGGTCCCGGAGAAACAGTACCTGGTACGCGCGCTGATCTATCCTGTGCCCGATCCGCAGTTCCCCTTTCTTGGCGTCCACTTCACGCGCCGCGTTCGCGGCGGTGTAGATGCCGGACCCAATGCGGTGTTTGCCTTCAAGCGCGAAGGCTATCGTCACACCGACTTCAGCCTGCGGGACACCGCCGAGGCACTCGGTTTCCGCGGGTTCCGCCGCATGGCCGCAAAACATTGGCGGCACGGCGTGGGAGAGTTCTACCGCTCCTTCAGCAAGCGCGCGTTCGTCAAAGCCCTGCAGAGGTTGTTGCCGGATATTCAAGACGCCGACCTGGTGGCCGACGGCGCCGGAGTGCGCGCCCAGGCCCTCAAGCCCGACGGTGCCCTGGTCGATGACTTTCAGTTTGTCTGCGCCGACAACATGCTGCACGTCTACAACGTTCCCTCGCCGGCGGCTACAGCCTCGCTTCCCATCGGCCGCACGATCGTTCAAATGGCCGCCCAGGGATTTGGACTCTAGTCGTCGGGAAGGCAGACGTCAGCTCGGAGAGACTTTCATGAGGGCGCTGATGGCTGCCTGCTACGCCTGCTTTATACTTCCAAAGTCATTACCAACGGAGGCAACACCATGGCAGCCGAGTTTGCGGGAAAACGGGTAGCGGTTCTGGGCGCAGGCAAGATGGGCGGCATTCTGCTTAAGGCCCTGCTGGACAAAGGCCTGCTTTCGGCAAAGATGACCCGCGCTACGGTGGCGCATGAGGACCGCGCGCGCTGTCTGGCAGAAAAGCTGAAGCTTTCCGTGGGCACCGACAACCTGGCCGCCGTGCGCGGCGCCGACGTCATCTTCGTCTGCGTCAAGCCGCAGGTAGTGCAGGAGGTCATAGAGCAGATCCGTCCCAACATCTCCAAAGACCAGCTCATTATTTCGGTGGCCGCCTCGGTTCCCACCAGCCAGATCGAAAAGGCGCTGGGCGCTGAGATTCCGGTGATCCGCGCCATGCCCAACACCCCCTGCGCGCTGGGCGTGGGAATGACCGCCTTCTGCAAGGGGAGGTTCGCCAAGCCGCAGCATGTAGAGACAGCCAGCGCCCTGTTCAGCGTCGTCGGCCGCACCGTGGTGGTGGACGAGAAGCACATGGACGCCGTCACCGGGCTCTCGGCCAGCGGTCCCGCCTACATTTACATCATCCTGGAGTCGCTCGCGGAAGCCGGAGTGAAGGTTGGCCTGCCGCGCGACATCGCCACCCTGCTTGCCGCCCAGACCACGCTGGGAGCGGCTTCGGTCGTGCTCGAAACCGGAGACCACCCCGCCCTGCTCAAAGACGCAGTCACCACTCCTGCGGGATGCACCATTGACGGCATCATGGAACTGGAAGAAGGCAAGCTGCGCGTGACCCTGATCAAGGCGGTGGTCAAAGCAGCGCAGCGGGCCAAGGAGCTGGCATACAGCTAAGAGCTATCAGCTACTTCATCAGTTGCGAGTAGTGTCGAATAGCGGACTTCTAAAAACATATGCCTACTTCCGTACGCAAACTGCAGGCCTACCTGAGCCACTCACCGTTCATGGCGAATTTGAATTTTGCTTTGGAGAGCAAGACCAACATCTCGCTCATCGTAGGTCTTATCGACCACATCGAGATGATACGACCCATGTTCGGTCTGGTGTCCTGTGATGGCGTCTTAAAGGCCATTGAGGAAATGCTCTACCAACGATTCGGGCATTACAGTGTGAGGGGCGGCGACGTTTTTCTGATCCTCTTAACCGGGGAGGAAGCTGCGAAAGCCGGAAAGATTGCCGAATCGATTCGGGTGTCTGTAGAGAAGCAAGGTCTGGTGGTTCCCAGTCTTTCTGTGGAATCAAGCACGCGTGTCCCGATCACGATGTACTTTGGGGTAACGATTGCATCGTCTAATTGGCCGCCTGAGAATGGCTTCTTCGCGTTGCTCTATGAAGCCATAGATGCTATTCGGGTAGGTCAACAAACATTAATGGCTAATCGTGTGTATCAACAACCCGCACAACCCCTCACCAATATTCTGATTCGGAATTTTGTAAATCCGTTTTCATGGGAGTAGAAGAGGGGACCCGCCCTGCACGCGCCGTCTGCTTGCTGAAAGAAAAATGACGACTTACTAACAATCTCCTGACAAGCGCGCTGCCTTCCTTGTTTAGGGTGGGTTTGCCCGATGCCAAAGTTGCTGCAGTGATGGCAGCGGGCAAATTCCAGGAGCGGCCTCATCGCCGTCCTGTCTAGCGAGGTTAACGCATGTTGAAGTTTCCGTTCCTTCTGCGCAACGCGCGGATGGTCACTGTTTTCGGGTTGTTGCTAGCCGTAACCAGCCTTCCGTCGTTTGCCCAACATTTCACGCGAACTGATCTTACTGTCAACCAAAGCGCCGTTTCCCTGACCGCTCCAAATCTGGACCCCAATCTGAAGAATGCCTGGGGCCTGACGCGGAGCGCGACCTCTGCGTGGTGGATCGCGGACAACCACGCAGGAGTCTCCACCCTGCACGACAGCGCCGGAGTTCCACAGTCGCTGATTGTTACCATTCCCGGAGTCAACGGAGAGCAAGGCACTCCGACCGGTGCGGCGTTCAACTATACGACGGGCTTTGAGGTGGCTCCCGGAGCTCACGCCATCTTCCTATTCGTAACCGAAGACGGGACGATCGCCGGCTGGAACCCCACGGTGAAGCCGACCGATGCGGTACAAGTGGTTCCACCCCCGACGTCGTCCGGCCAACCGGCTCGCACCGAGGCGGTCTATAAAGGCTGCACGCTGGCTACCACCTCACAGGGGACGTTCCTTTATGTGACCAACTTCGGGGAAGGACGAGTGGACGTGTTTGACTCCACCTTCCAGCGCGTGCACTTGGGACCATTTGCCTTTCGTGACCCGCACGTTCCCAAGGGCTTCAATCCTTTCAACGTGCAGAATGTGGGCGGAAATCTGGTGGTCACCTTTGCCAAGAAGGAGCGCGGAAACGACGACGAAACTCATGGCCCCGGCCTGGGGTTTGTCGCCGTTTTTGATCCGCAGGGACGGCTGCTCATGGACCTGCAGCATGGCTCTTTCTTGGACGCGCCCTGGGGCATCACCGAGAGCCCGTCGGACTTTGGTGTGTTCAGCCATCGTCTGCTGATCGGCAATCAGGGTGACGGCACGATCAATGCCTTCAACCTTGTAACCGGCAGGTTCGAAGGCAAGTTGCTGGACGCAAACGGCGCCACCCTGGTGATTGATGGTTTGTGGGCGCTGAACTTCGGAAGCAACGGCACTTCGGGATCCGCGATCGAGCTGTTCTTCACCGCGGGACCGAACGAGGAAGCCGACGGCCTGTTCGGCAAGATCGTTCCGCTTTCGACAGAGCAGCGCGGAAGCAACGAGTAGTCTTCCCCCAAAGACGGCCGGGGATCTACACGCGGGATCCCCGTCCGGTCTTTCTTGTGGCGGTGGCCGGCCACTCCGGCAAGTTCATGCATCTTACCGCCGGGCAGCACCACTTCCGCTTTCGACAAACACAACAGTGGGCCACCGGTCTGCCAGTTTTGGTTTTTTACAAATCTTTGACAAGCGCTTGACACGCCATCAGGAAGGCTGGACTAAGTTCTGCGCTGCCATGGACTGTTATGTTCAGGCAACACTGCCAAGGAGCAGCCCCAGTGCACCATCAAAGCGTCGCGTCATTCGCCTCGTCGGCTCGAACAACAGCCACCGGACTGAAGCTTGAGCGTCATCGAAATCGGCCAGGACTGGCCATGGTCGGACAAGCGCTGTTCTGTCTGCTCCCCCTGCTTTGCTCCAGCGTGGCTGCCCGCGGACAGGCGGACGAGTTCCTGCCCAATCCCAACGCGGGCGCAGGCAGCGTCATTGTGCATAGCAAATTCGGCGGCCAGATCTTCGGATTCGATATTGACCAGAACGGCACCGAAGGCGTGCTCAGCGAGGCGAAAACGCTATCCGGCGGCAACGTCCTGGCCGCAGTTGAAACCTTCGACCAGGCCACCGGCCAGATTCTCAAGACTCTGGTCAGGACCCAGACCCAGGACGACTTCATCACTCTGGGAGTAGTCGGACAAAGCGTCGGCTTGATCGAACGCGAGCACGTAGTCAGCTTCCTGAACGTGCGCCGTACCTTTCACACCATAAATCCCCTGACGGCCAACC
>Ga0335070_10004625_pt1 | contig 16117 bp, 14 predicted proteins | sample Lox_Sample_13_FD_206722 | JGI IMG/M metagenome (GOLD analysis project Ga0335070, IMG submission 206722) | Soil microbial communities from Loxahatchee National Wildlife Refuge, Florida, United States - Lox_Sample_1.3 | ecosystem: Environmental > Terrestrial > Soil > Wetlands | place: USA... | reverse complement strand
CAGTGGCACCATGCCCATGGCGTGGTGAAGGCCCTCAGGGAGGAACTCCCCAAGAGACCCGGATTCCCCTGTGTGATTTTGCTCTGCGGGAACAAAGAAAAGGAATCGATGGAGATTCTAAAGGAAGGAACAGCGGACTTGAAGGATCGGAACCCGATCGAAATTTATGGAAGCGATAAGGTTTACGAAACGGAGTTCTTAGCAAAACGGATGAGAGCTCTCATTGATGAATATCGAAAGAAGAGAGGTATAAAAGCATAGTGTACTGTCTCAGAAATATTTTTACCCCGGCAGCAGAAAGCCACGGCCTTTGGTCGTGGATGAATGCGCCAGCTCTTGGCCGGGATGTCGCCCCGCTCGGGGCGTTCGTTAGGTGCCACGGGCTTTGCCCGTGGGGCTCCACACATCTTGTCATTCCGGACTTGATCCGGAATCCAGTCTTTTCAATCTGGATTCCCGCTGGAGTTTATCCCGTACTTGATAGGGGGCGGGAATGACAGCTCTTACATCGTTAAGGAGGAATGAACATGCATTTTGAAGAGAGGACGATCAAGGTCATTATTGATGAGAGCAAATGCGTCGGTTGCAAGACGCACGCATGTGCCGCCGGATGCAAACTCTTCGATCGAGGGATCTTGGTGATCAAGGACGGAAAACCCGCCCTGGGTGGAGATGCAGAATTCGCCAAGCGCGTTGGCACAGAGTGCCTCGCATGCGAATACGAATGCTGGTTCAGGGGAAATAAAGCGATTACTATCGAAGCACCTATCCCCGGATTGGACGAATATAAAAGAAAACATGGAGTGGTTTAAGCGTGAATTGTACTTGCGATTCGTGATTCGGTAAACAGCATAAATAACGAGTCAGGATTCGCGAGTCACCAATCACATTTTTCCCCAAACATTGGAGGCAGTGAAGATGGCGATTCTACTGGAAAAAAATACAACGATACTGGTTCAAGGGATTACAGGAAGGGAAGGCTCGGCAAGGGCTGCGTTTATGAAGGGTTATGGCACCAAGGTAGTGGCAGGGGTGACACCTGGAAGAGGCGGAGAGGAGGTATCAGGAATACCTGTTTTTAATACCGTCGAAGAAGCTGTGAGGGCGAAGGGTCCGGTTGATGCCAGCGTGACATTTATTCCTGGCCCTGGGCTGAAAGATGCGGTTCTGGAGGCATTGGATGCTGGAATCAAGTTTATTGTGATGCCCGTGGAACGAGTTCCCTTGTATGACATCCTTGAGATGATGGCCTACGGGAAACAGAAAGGTGCCCGTTTGTTAGGACCAGGATCCATTGGCATTATCAGTCCTGGAATTGCTGTGGCGGGCTGGCTTGGAGGTACCCCGGAGTTTGCAAAAAGAGTGTTTGTGCCGGGGCCCGTGGGTGTCATCTCAAGAAGTGGAGGGCAATCCGGTACGGTGCCTTGGGCCATTCAACAAGCGGGACTTGGTGTCACCACGGTCTTGCATATCGGGACAGAGCCGGTTTTAGGTCAATCCATGGGCGACATCCTGCCGCTTTTTGAGGCGGATCCGGATACAAAGGCCGTTGCGGTCTTTGGTGAAATTGGCGGTCCTTATGAAGAGGAGGCAGCCGAGGCTGTTCGAACGAAGAAATTCACTAAGCCCCTTGTCGTTTACGTCGCGGGCGCCTGGGCTCCGGAAGGAATGCGATTCTCCCATGCAAGCAGTATCATCGAAAGGGGGAAAGGATCGGCAAAGAATAAGATCGCCTCTCTTAAAGAAGCCGGGGTTCATGTGGTGGACCGGCCTGATGAAATCGCTCCAACCCTCAAAAGATTACTAAATTTATAGTCTGATAGTCGTATGGTCGCATAGTCTGGTAGTCTAATGCACTGCCGGAATAATCGACCACAAGACTGCAGAACTACATGACCACAAGACTGAGAATAGGAGGTGCTATCATGACTGTAATGAGATCCGTTTTTTATGTTCCAGGAAATAATGAAAAGATGGTTACAAAGGCCCCAGAATTCCCAGCAGACATCATCACTTTAGACCTCGAGGACTCCGTTCCTCCCGCAGAAAAACCGAAGGCGCGTGAAGTTGTTCGAGAGAACCTGAAGTATGCGGGATCCGGAGGATCCCCAGTTTATGTACGTATTAACAACTGGGAAACGTTGTTGACTAATGATGACCTCGAGGCCATCGTGTACGAGGGGCTTTCTGGCGTTTGCTTAGCTAAAACTGGTGGCCCGGATCATGTTCAACGTCTCGATTGGAAACTGGAGGAACTGGAGCGAAGGAGAGGGTTGAAAGTAGGAAGTATTGCCATTCAACTTCTTATCGAGACGGCCAAAGGCGTTATCAATGCTTATCCTTCAGCCACTGCAAGCAAGAGAGTCAACTCCCTCATCTTTGGTGCGGTGGACTACACAAAAGATATGAGAGTGAAGCTCACTATCGAAGGGGATGAACAATTATATGCAAGGGCTCATAATGCTGTTGCTGCAAGGGCTGCAGGATGCATTGCCATTGATTGCCCATTCGTGGCATTTAAGGATACAGAAGCCTTTGAGAGGAATACTCGGTTTGGACGTCAGTTAGGCTATGAAGGAAGAATGCTAATTCATCCCAGCCAGATCGAACCTTCTAACCGAATCTATACACCACCTCCGGAGGATGTGGAATGGGCAAAGGGAGTCGTGAAGGTCTTTGAGGAAGAGGGGATCGCCAAAGGTTCTGCATCTGTTTCCTACCAAGGAAAGATGGTTGATACACCGGTCTATGACAATGCCAGGACGATCCTTGCAACGATGGCTGAGATAGCTGCCTTTGATGCAAAACGTAAGAAATAGAATGGGATCTAAAGGGGACAGGCTACTTTTTCATTTTTTGTTTGGAGAAAGGAGCCTGTCCCCTTTTTTGGGGTATTACCGATGAGGATCGTCATTGTCGGACAGGGCCCCTTCGGCGAGAAGGTTTTAGAGGCATTATTGAAGAAAGGAGAGGATGTTGTCGGGACTTTCTCCCCTCCGGATAAGAGGGGTGAGGGGATGAAAGTCTTGGCTGAAAAGTCAAGTATTCCCTTCTTTCGGCCGGGTCTAATGAAGGAGCCTCAGGTCTATGATGCCTATGTGAAGTTGCAGCCTGAACTTGCAGTACTCGCATTCGTAACCGATATTATCCCTGAAAGGTTGATCGCTATCCCCTTGCTGGGAACCATTTGCTACCATCCCTCTCTTTTGCCCAGGCACCGCGGTGCCAGCGCAATCAATTGGGCTCTTATTCAGGGCGATCCCCGAACAGGTTTAACCGTTTTCTGGGTTGATAAAGGGATCGATACGGGTCCGATTTTACTCCAAAAAGAAATTGAAATTGAGCCCGACAATACGACAGGCTCTCTCTATTTTAATAAACTCTTTCCCATGGGGGTGGATGCCATGGTGAAGGCGGTTGAGTTGATCAAGAAAGGAAAGGCGCCGAGGATTCCACAGGATGATTCTAAGGCAACTTATGAGCCTCCCTGTGATGATCGAGTTGCCTCTGTGAATTTTGAAAAATCGGTCAAGGACATTTACAATTTAATTAGAGGTTGTGATCCCCAACCAGGGGCTTATACGATTTTTGAAGGGAAAAGGGTAAGGTTATATGAGGCTAAAGTGGATCATGCAGAAATGAAAAAGCAGCCTGGTGAAATCGTCTCTATTGGAGAAAAAGGCCTTCAAATCGCAGTAAAAGGTGCCACCGTACTAGTTGGCAAACTCAAAGTGGAGGAAGGTGAGAAAATAGGGCCCGTTGAATTTTCCAAATCAATCAATGCAAAGGTTGGAGATCGATTCGGAAAATGATTAAAGATAGGGTTCAAGGGGTCGAGTGGTCAAGCCTGCCTGCCGGTAGGCAGGGGTTCGAGTAAAACCTCTAAAGTGAATACTTGAACCCAAGAACCCTGGAATCTTGGGACCGTCTTCAGGAGTAGACTTCAGAGGAGGATTTATGGAGCGTGAAAAGCTGATTGAAGAAATGGCGAAGATTGTGGGAAGGGAGAATGTCTTATCCTCGGAGACAGACTTGTTGCTTTATGGTTACGATGCCTCGCTCTTTCGAGGAAAACCTGATTGTATTGTCCTTCCGAATTCGACGGAAGAAGTCTCCAAAGTGGTCAAGTTCGCCCACGAAGCGGGAATTCACGTTGTTGGCAGGGGGTCAGGGACGAATCTTAGCGGGGGCACTATTCCAACGCAAGGTGGAGTCGTCATTCATTTCTCCAGGATGAATAGAATCTTGGAGATCGACATCGAAAATCAGAGGGCTGTGGTGGAACCTGGGGTCTTTACACTTGCCTTGAAAAGTGCATTGGTGCGCTACGGGTATGTGTATCAACCAGACCCTGCCAGTGAAAAGGTCTCTACTTTTGGCGGGAATTTTGGAGAAAATTCTGGAGGACCTCACTGCCTCAAATATGGAGTGACCACCAATCATATCTTGGGAGCAGAAGTGGTCCTTTATAATGGGGAAGTGGTCCAGGTTGGGGGTAAGACGTTAGACAATCCAGGATATGATTTAACCGGGGTTCTTGTAGGCTCAGAAGGCACCCTTGGAATTGCCACGAAGTTGATTCTCCGAATCATGCCAAAACCAGAAGCGGTAAAGACCTTGCTGGCTATTTACAATAGCTTAGAGGATGCAGGGAGGACTGTTTCTGCCATCATCGGGGAGGGTATCGTTCCTGCCACTCTAGAAATGTTGGACAGACTGACCATTAAAGCGGTCGAGGAGTCCATCCATGCAGGGTTTCCACTGGATGCGGAGGCGGTCCTGATCATTGAGCTCGATGGACTGAAGGATGGGATGGAGCGGCTGGCCGAAAGGATCATGGAGATCTGCAGGAAAAATAATGTCCGAGAGGTCAAGGCCGCAAAAGATGAGGCCGAGAGAACCCAGCTTTGGGCGGGTAGGAAAGGAGCTTTCGGGGCTGTTGCCAGGCTTCGGCCAAACTATCTCGTTTGTGACGGGACCGTTCCTAGAACAAAACTTCCCGAAGTTTTGACCAAAGTGATGGAGGTTGGTAAGAAGTATAATCTTTCCATCGCAAACGTTTTCCATGCAGGGGACGGAAACCTTCATCCTCTTATCCTGTTTGATGAAAGAAATGAGGAGGAGTTGAAGAAGGTTCATTTAGCGGGATCAGAAATCATGAAGCTGTGTGCCGATGCGGGCGGTACGATCAGCGGCGAGCATGGTATTGGTACAGAGAAGAAGAGGGAGATGCTTTTCGTCTTTACGCCTCGTGACATTGGTGCCATGAAAAAGGTCAAGATGGCCTTCGATCCTGAAGATGTTTACAATCCGGGAAAGGTCTTACCGGAAGTGGAAGCCTAAACTTTAATCTGCAAAGCGCATAGTGCATAGCGCATAGAGTTTAAGACGGAGAGTTATTTATTTCTTTCCCTTTGACAAAGGGAGGCAGAAAGGGTTTAGAAAAGGAGAATCCGTTATGCCAAAGACCGATAAACTTTTCTCCGAATTGAAGGAGATTGTTGGAGAGGCTTATATGGTTCGAGATCCGGATATACTCAAGGCCTATGCCATTGATGGGAAGAAACCGAAGGTAGTCGTTTCTCCAGGGACGATTGATGACGTTTCAAAGGTTGTTGCTTATTCCAATCAGGAACATCTCGCTATCATCCCGAGGGGGAATGGGACCAAAATGGGAATGGGTGGGATTCCCAAGAAGATGGACGTCATTCTTTCCACCGGCCGACTCAGTCGTATCACGGACAGCGACTGCGAGAATCTGACTCTCTCTGTGGAAAGTGGAATAACATTGAATGAAGTTCAAAAAAGCTTGGCGAAAGTGGGAAAAGGATATTTTCTTCCTCTTGATCCACCCTTTACGGAGAAAGCCACTTTGGGTGGCATTGTGGCGACTAACTCCAGCGGGCCCAAGAGGCTGCTTTATGGCACGGCCAGGGATATGATTATTGGGGCCAAGGCTGTGTTTCCAAACGGGGATATCATCGTTTCCGGCGGGAAGACGGTTAAGAATGTTTCCGGCTACGACATGTGTAAACTCCTGATCGGCTCTTACGGAACACTGGGTATACTCTGTGAAATGACTTTTAAACTCCTTCCACTTGCTGAAAAAGAGGCAACCCTGTTGCTCTCTTTTGCGAGATTAGAGGAGGCGGATGACTTCACTCGCGAGATGAGAGCTTCGCAGTTGATTCCCTCATCCTTAGAGATTCTCAATGCGATAGCCTGCCAAAAGATGAAGTTCTCTGTAGCCATGCCTCAAAATGGAAATTATCTCGTTGCCGTTGGATTGGAGGGTGTCGCTGAAAGCGTTGATAGGCAGGCTTTTGAGCTGGGCGAGATGGGAAAGAAACATGGAACCCTTGAAGCAGTGACTCTGGATTCGAAGAAGCATCAAGCTTTTTGGGTTGCAATCCGTGACTTCTCCTATGGGTTGAATCAGGAATACCCGAACGCAATCTCTCTGAAGTCCAACTTTTTAATCTCCAAATCCGGGGAGATGCTGGGGAGTTATGAAAAAATTGTGAGAGAATTCGGGATAGATTGTGCCCTCATCTGCCATTCCGGAAACGGAATTCTGTACTCCTATATTTTGCCAGGGAGAAATTTTCATTCAAAGGTTGAATCCTTCGTTGAATTAATCGAAAAACTGACTTCTGAGGCGGTGAAAAATGGAGGCGGCCTTGTGGTGGAGTCGTCTCCTCTTTCCGTCAAAAAAAGGGTAGACGTTTGGGGACAATCCCGAAGTGATTATGTGGTTGTTCGCCGATTGAAGGAACAAATAGACCCGGCAGGGATTCTAAACATGGGTCGATTTGTGGGAGGAATCTAATCATTAATTGGGAAAAGGTTAGGGTAAGGATGCCCGTTTCGTTGGTCGGTTAGGTTATTCGTTTTCAGACATGAAGAAATTTTTTCAGCCGTTACCCTTTTGACCACAGACGATACGGGCTTCGTAGTCGTAACCTTAACCCAAAGAGAAAGATGCTAAATTACGAAGGATTAAACGGGTGCTATTATGAAGCAAGAAGAACTGAAGACCTTACTATATGATGAGATCGCCAAGTGTAATCGTTGTGGGTTCTGTCTTGCCCACTGTCCTGTTTATGCTGTCGAAGGCAGAGAATGGGCAACCCCACGCGGGAAGAATGCTCTTGTCAGAGCTATCATCGAGGGTAAAATAGGCTGGACCCCCGAAATTGAAGAGACCCTTTTCCGATGCACTGGGTGCAGGCTTTGTACGCAAACCTGTTTTCCTGCCGTTGAGACGAATCAAGGGGTTCTGGCGGGGAGAGAGTGTTTAGCCGATATGAAACAGTATCCGAAAATAGTGGATCGGGTCGTGGGGGCTCTGGATAACAATTTCAATATTTCAGATGAACCGAATGAGGAGCGCATTGCGTGGGTGGAATTCATCAAGAATGCTCCGGCTGACATGTATCAGAAGGAAAAGGCTAAAGTCCTCTACTTCGTGGGGTGCGTTGCTTCTTTCTTCCCCTTGGTTCAAAAGATTCCTCAAGCTTTTGTTCAGATCCTGGATAAAAGTGAAGTGGACTTCACCACTCTTGGAGGAGAAGAGTGGTGTTGTGGGTTTCCTCTTATCCAGATGGGCATGCCCGATAAGATGCAAAAGCTGATCGACCATAACCAGGAAAAAGTCCAACAGATAGGTGCTGAGACGGTCGTTTTTGCCTGTCCATCGTGCTACCATACGTGGAAGGAGAAATACAAGACCAACGCTGAGATGCTCCATTCGACTCAGTTTATGGAGAGATTGATCAGTGAGGGAAAGGTTAAATTCAAGAAGGGCTTCAATAAAACAGTGACGTACCACGATCCATGCGACCTCGGGAGAAACAGCAAGGTCTTCGATCCACCGAGGAATATCCTGAAGGCAATCCCCGGCTTAAAGCTGGTGGAAATGGCAAATAACCGGCAGTTGTGCATCTGCTGTGGAGGCGGAGGAGATCTCGAGATGATCGACCCGGAGCTTTCTGCCGACATTGCTGGAAGGAAGATTCAGGAGATTAAGGATACGGGAGCTGAAGTGGTGGTGACGTCCTGTCAGCAATGTATCCGGACCATTTCAGGATATGCGAGGAAGAAGGAAATTGATTTGAAGGTGATGGATATTACCGAGGTCGTTTTAGAGGCCATGGGGTCGTAAGTTACCTCCCCAAACCCCGATTTGGAGATTGTCATCGCGAGTGAAGCGAAGCGATCTCGGTTCACTCCATAAGATTGCCACGCACCTTTTCCCGCTCTTAGCGGGACACGCAACGGCACGTTAACAGAAAAAACTAGTCTTGCATGGTAGAAAAAAATAAAACGACCAAGGAAATCTTGCAGGCGAAGCTGGCACAGAGGAAGCGAACCCCTCTGTACGATCGTGACATCCTAGAAAAATTGCGCCAGGGGTTTCAAAAGTGGAAGAATAGCGTCGTCCGTGAAGAAGATCAGCCAAATTGGCATGCTACCCCTCACACACTTTTGGGTTCCGAGATTCCCAGAGAAATGCTCTACACCCCGCTCAGCAATTCTGATTTTGATTATATGGAGGATTTAGGTCATTCAGGTCAGGAACCCTTTACCCGTGGGATACATGCCAATATGTACCGGGGGAAAGAGTTCACCATGCGGCAGCTTACCGGTTTTGGGGGACCCGAGGAAACAAACCAGAGAATCAAATTCATGCTGGCTCACGGGGGGACAGGGGCCAATGTTCTTTTCGACCTCCCCACCATTCAAATGTATGATTCTGATGATCCGCTATCCAAAGGGCAGGTTGGCATGTCCGGGGTTGCTATTGATTCAGTGGAGGACATGGATCTGGTTTTCAAAGACATTCCTCTCGACAAAATCACAGTTTCATTGGTGACCCATTACCCGTCGAATACGGCAATCTTATTTCCCATGTACCTGGCCCTGGCAGAGCGAAGAGGCATCCCCTGGGATAACCTGCGCGGCAGTGTTCAGAATGATATTACCTTGGAGGAAGTGGTGCGCAGTGGCCCGGAATACATCCCCCCTGCGGATTGCTTCAGGATCCAATGCGACAACATCGAGTTTATCAGGCAGAACGTGCCTCTTTGGAATTTCGTTACTTTTAACGGCTACAATCTGCGGGAGTTTGGAACGTCGGGTGTCACCGAGATGGCAGTGGCTCTGGCGAATGCCATTGCGACCATAGAAGAGATGCTCCGAAGAGGGCACGATGTGGGTTGGATTGCTGAGAGATTAGCATTTTTTTGGTCTCCTGCAAGCGATTTCTTTGAAGAAGTTGCAAGGTTAAGGGCGGTCAGAAGACTTTGGCATAAAGTAATGAAATATCGATTTGAGGCAAAGAGCCAGAGATCGATGTGGATGCGATGTCATGTGCAGACCTCCGGCGTTTCGTTGATGAGGGAGGAACCGTTGAACAACGTCATCAGGGCCGCTTACCAGGCCTTGGCCGCTGTATTCGGGGGTGTTCAATCGTTACATGTGGATTCTTATGATGAGGCTTATTCCATCCCTACAGAGGAAGCCGCACTGCTATCTCTACGAACGCAACAGATTATTCAGGTGGAAACCGGGATTACAGACGTGGTAGACCCCTTAGGAGGTTCCTTCTATGTCGAAGCCCTGACGAACGAGATAGAGACGAGAATTCTCGATGAGGTGGATGAAATTGAGAAGGTAGGTGGATATATAACAGCCATAGACAAGGGTTGGTTGCATAAGAAGATTGCTGAATATTTTTACAATGAAAGGAGCATGATTGAGAAGGGCCATATCAAATTGGTCGGCTACAACATTTATCGATCTCCTATCGAGCTCCCTCCCATTAATGTCTTTCAATATCCTGAGGGTGTGGAGGAAAGGCAGAAGGCGAGGTTAGCAAGATTGAGAGAGCAAAGAGATAACGAGAAAGCCAGCACTGCTCTCACTGCGCTTGAAGACGCTTGCAAAAAGGGAATGAACGTGGTTCCTTACACTCTTCAGTGTGCCAGGGTGGGTTGCTCGGAAGGAGAGATGTTCAAAATATTTAGGAAAGCTTTTGGTTTGTGGAAGCCGCCCGTGTTTTGGTGAAGATATTACTGATGGGATTACAAGAAGCTGTCATTGCGAGCCCGGAGGGCGTGGCAATCTCGCTTTGAGATTGCTTCGTCGCTACGCTTCTCGCAATGACATACTAGGGCTAATGCAAACTATAATATGCTCTGCTTAATAACAAGGTGTTAGGGATAGATGGCTGGGCAGATCAAGGTGTTATTGTCGAAGCTCGGTTTGGACGTTCATAATCGGGGAATTATCACCGTAGCAAAGGAATTGAGAGACGCGGGGATGGAAGTCATTTACATTGGCAATTCGCTCCCGAAGGAGATCATTCGGACGGCGATTCAAGAAGGTGTCGATGTCATCGGAGTCAGCTCTCTCGGAGGTGCCCATCTGACGCTGGGCAGCGGGCTGATTGAGGAGGCGAAGAAAGAAAGGCTCGAAGAATCTGTTGTATTCGTGATCGGGGGTGTTTTTTCGCCGGCGGATGGTGAAAAACTGCAAGAAATCGGTTTCGATGGCATATTTATACCCGGGGCGACACGGGAGGACATTGTATCGTCCATACGTAAAATAGTTCATAATAAAACCCGCAGGTTGTAACCCCCCCAACCCCCCCTTAAATTAAGGGGGGAGCAAGGGGGGATATTTTGACGTTGGCCGAAACGGACTTCGTAACCGTTGCCTTAACCCAAGAACAAAAGAGAAGGAGGTGCTCCATTGTGATGGAAAAATGGCCGCCCCGGTATGATCGTTCTTATATGCCTTCCCCGAAATCCAAATTCTGGTTCAAGGATTTGGAAACCATGAGTCCCGAGGAAAGGGAGCAAAAGGTCATCCTGCCAAAGCTTCGGGCACAGCTCAAGTATGCCTATCAGAAATCTGGTCTTTACAAGAAAAAATGGGATCATGCACGAATAAAACCAGAAGACATTCGATCTCTTTTGGATTTCGAACAGATTCCCTTTTTGACGAAAGAAGAAATTCGACAAGATCAGAGAGAAAACCCTCCTTTTGGCACCAATTTATGCACTTCTCTGAAGGATCTGGCGAGGGTCCAGGGGACATCAGGAACGACGGGCAAACCGACTGCTTTCGGGATCAGTAAAGGAGATATGGAACGCATCGCCGAAGCTCACGCTCGGGCGATGTGGGGTTTTGGTATGCGCCAGGAGGATATCGTCTTCATCGGCTCCTTTTTTAGCCTCTACTGGGGAAGCTGGGGGGCCTTGGCGGGCGCCGAACGCCTGGGTGCCGTTGCCTTTCCTTTTGGTGCCGGCGTTGCGGGCCAGACTGATCGCGCGATCGACTGGATGAAGGAGGTGAGGCCCACCATTTTTTATGGAACGCCTTCCTTCAGCCTCTACCTGGCTGAAAGGGCAAAAGAGAGAGGGGTAGACCCTGCCAAAGATTTTAATTTTCGTATCCTTTTCTTCTCTGGAGAACCGGGGGCGGGCGTTCCGTCCACTAAGAAAAGAATCGAGGAAACCTATGGTGGAATTTGTATCGATTCGGGTTCGACTGCGGAAATGGCTCCCTGGATGGCCAATTGTGAATGTGAGTACCGGAAAGGGATGCACTTATGGCAGGATATTGTCTACGCTGAATTGATAGACCCGAATACAAAAAAGAGGGTGCCTTACGGCAAAGAGGGGGTGACGGTTTATACTCACCTGGAGCGGTCGTCGCAGCCGATGATCCGTTTTTGGGCGGGAGATATATCATTGTGGGTCAATGATCCGTGTCCTTGCGGACGAACCTATCCGCGCCTTCCCAGAGGGATCTATGGGAGGGCAGACGATATGTTTGTTGTTAGGGGAGAAAATGTCTATCCGAGTGCGATCGAAGATGTGATCAGGAGCATCGAAGGATTTGGGGATGAGTATCGGATCGTGATTACCAGAGAAAAGACGATGGACGAGCTCATTGTCCAGGCGGAATATGTGAGAGGAGTTGATTCCAGGATCATCCCTGAATTAAAGAAAAAACTTGAAGCAGAATTGAAGGCACGCGGTCTCCGGGCAGTGGTTCAGATGGTCGAACCTGACCAATTGGAGAGGACTGAATTTAAGGCGAAAAGAGTAATCGATAAACGAAGCCTGTATGATGAGATGACGAAGCATGAATGAAAAATAGATTTGACCGGTTGACGGTCATAAGGGGTCACTTTTCGCGAAAGTCGGGAGAATAAAGAAAACATAAAGAAAAAGAAAGCTTGACAAAAACTTGTTAATAGATTTAAATGTCGGTCATTATCGAGGTCGGTCTTTCGAAATGAGAGCAAATTTATAAGAGTGGAAGGAGGTGAACCTTTTAACAGAAGGTGGGTGATTTTATTTCCTTAACTTTTTCATAAAAGGAGGATGGTATGAGTAAGAAAGCAGAGCAAGACAAGTCGACAGAAGAGAAAGTCTCTCGTCGTAGGTTTTTGAAGATCGGGGCAGCCACCGCCGGTGTGACGGCGGCGACGATGGGGGTTCCTGCATTTCTAAAACACGCTTCGGCTGCTCCTATCAAAATTAAGATGCAGACTGCTTGGGATGCGGGCACGGTGGGTTTTGTTGAATTTCAGAAGTTCACCAAACTTGTGGGAGAGATGTCCGAAGGGCAACTAACGATTGAAGGATTTCCTGCTGGGGCCATTGTGGGGACATTTGAAATGTTCGACGCGGTAAAGTCAGGTGTATTCGATGCATATCATAGTTTTGACGTTTACTGGGTTGGAAAACAGCCTGCCTGCACGTTCTTTTCTTCATACCCATTTGGAATGGACCGACCGGATCAGTGGGAAACTTGGTTTGAATCACTGGGTGGGAAACAAGTTGCTCGAGAGGCCTACGGTCAGCACAATATGATGTATCTTGGCCCCATCCAGCATGATGACAACCTGATTCACTCCAAAGTCCCGATCCGTTCGTTTGAGGAATTCAAAGGAAAGAAGATCCGTTACCCTGGTGGGATCATCGCAGATATCTACCGCGCAGCCGGGGTCTCAACGGTTCTGCTTCCAGGCGGAGAAGTCTATCCGGCACTCGAAAAAGGGGTCATCGACGCCTCAGACTTCGTGGGTGCAGCGGTCAACTACAACCTTGGCTTCGGCGAAATTGCAAAATACATCATTATGGGCCCCCCCTCGACACCATGCCTCCACCAGCCGGTTGACTTGATGAGTGTAGAGGTCAATATGAATACATGGAAAAAGATTCCTCCACATCTTCAACAGATTATGGAGGCGGCTGTAAAATGGCATTCCTGGAACCAATACGTAGCCATCCAGAAAGCTGATCTCATCGCTTTTGATGACTTCCAGAAGAAGCAGGGAGTCACTATCATCCGGCTAAAAGACTCCGACATTGAAAAATTCAAAAAGTTTGCGCCACCTCTCTGGGCGACATGGGCCAAAAAGAATCCTCTTGCCATGAAGGCATTCAAGTCTCAATGGGAGTACATGAAATCTATTAAAATAGGCTACTATACAGAAGCGGATATGGTTGATGCACAGGGAAAGAAAATAACCCTTTAATGAATACTGGGGAGGGGGAGACTAACTTCATTTTAAGTCCCTCTCCCCATTTTATGTTGATACTGGGAGCATCTTATGGTTTGGTTTACATTGCAACCAAATCGTCATTGCGAGCGAAGCGAAGCAATCTCCTGAGATTGCCACGTCGTCCCGCTAAGGCGGGAGTCCTCGCAATGACTACTTGGGTCTTTAGAAACAAACAATTTCATGCTCTTGGTAATACATGAATAGGGGCCGAGATCACCTGAGGAGAGGGGTATGAATGGTTTGAATAAATTTATGATGGCTGTAAACAAAACGAATATCTTTGTAGGGAAATTGATGGTTGGGGTGAGCCTTTTGGCTGTCTTTGTGATCACCTTTGAAGTGGTGTTGCGGTATGTGTTTAACCGGCCGACAAACTGGGGCCATGAGACCATGATCCTCCTTTTTGCCATTTTCTACTGCGCTGCTGCCGGGTACGCCCACTACTACCGCGCACACGTGCGAGTGGATGTCTTTTACTCCACCCGCTCTCCAAGAGGGAAGGCCTACCTCGATTTGATCACCTCTGTGTTTTTCTTTCTCTTCGCGATCGTGTTCATTTATACGAGCTGGAATTTCTACTGGAGTTCCCAGACCATGGAGGCAGGATCGAAGATTTTCGGAATAGGCGTTTCCGGAGAGATGTCCTTTACCGATTGGGCACCACCGTACTATCCCGTCAAATTCATGATGCCCCTGGGAGGGGTTTTGTTGCTGCTGCAGGGGGTTGTCTGGTTGATCCGTGATATTCATATGGCCGCGACCGGGAGGGAAATGAAATGAGTATTGAGTTGATCACAATTCTGATGTTTGGATCCATGCTACTTCTTATGCTGTTGGGACTACCCGTGGCCTTCTCCTGTGGGACGGTGGGCATCGTTTTCACTGCAATTCTGCAGGGACCCTCTGCTGTAAATATTGTTCCGACCCGCATCTTCGGCCTCATGGTGAACTATCTCCTCGACGCAATCCCCCTCTTCATCTTCATGGCCTGCATACTCGAACGAGGGGGACTTATCGCAGAGATCTATGAGATGGTCCATCAGTGGCTGGGATGGCTCAAAGGTGGCGTGGCCACGGCCTCTGTTGCCGCCTGCACCATGATGGCTGCCATGGTAGGCGTCATCGGAGCGAGTGAAGTGACCATGGGAGTAGTTGCCTTCCCGGAAATGCTGAGAAGAAGATACGACAAATATATGGCTGCCGGTTCCATCCTTGCAGGTGGGACCCTTGGAATCCTCATCCCGCCGAGTGCCATGCTGATAGTATACGGTATGGTCGATAACGTTTCAATCGGCCAGCTCTATGGAGGGGCCTTTTTGCCCGGTTTTCTACTTTCCGCCCTGTATATCCTTTATATCACCATACGGTGTTATCATAACCCAAGGATGGGGCCGCCGATTCCCAAGGAGGAGCGCCTGTCTTTTTCCGGCAAGATGAAGGTCTCCATGCCGATTATCCCCGTGGCCATCCTGATCTTCCTTGTTCTCGGCACCATCTTGATCGGCATCGCGGCACCCACCGAGGCGGCTGGTGTGGGGTGCGCCGGGGCTTTCGTCATTCTCGCCGTCCAGCGCAAGCTGAAGTGGAAGGGGGTGGTCGAGGCTTGCGAGAATACCCTGAGATCCTCGGCCATGGTCCTCTGGACCATGTTCGGGGCTAACATCTTCGTAGCTCTCTATGTCATGGTGGGTGGCGGGGCATTTGTCACGGACTTGCTTCTTGGAGTTGGGAACCGATGGGTGATCATGTGGATCATGCAGCTCATCCTGATCTTTCTCGGCTGTTTTATTGATTGGGTAGGCATTGTGATGCTCACTGTTCCTATTTTTGGCCCCATCATTCGGCATTTGGGGTTTGACCCGGTCTGGTTTGGGGTGCTGTTCACCGTTAACCTGCAGATGTCCTTCCTGTCGCCACCTTTTGGGTATGCTCTTTTCTATCTCAAGGGGGTAGCTCCGCCGGAAATCTCAACGACCGATGTCTGGAGGGGAGCGGCTCCATTTCTCGGGCTCCAGTTCATAGGGTTATGTCTTTGCATGCTTTTTCCGGACATCATCCTGATTGTTCCGAAATTGTTTTATAGAGGTTGATATCTGAAAATTGGGTTCATATCGCCGGAAACGCCCCTTTCAAAAGGGGCGTTTCTGTTTGTAATCCTCCTCAACCTTTATGGATGGGGAAGTGCTAGCCTATAGTGGAGGATTGTTAATTCGGCGAAAGTCGGAATCCAGGGGCATCAGTGAATAAACAGCCCGCGGTATACGTCCTGGCAAGCAAAAGAAATGGGACCCTCTACATCGGTGTGACTTCAGACCTCGTCAAAAGGATCTGTGAGCACAGAAACGACATGTTGGAGGGATTTACTAAACGGTATAATGTTCATCGGCTGGTTTGGTATGAACTGCACGAGAACATGGAATCCGCTATTGAAAGGGGTCAATCCCTTTTTTAGTTGAAATTTAGCAGTGGCTCCTGTGAAAATGACCTCACCATTTACTCCACAATCGATTTTCTGAACTCGGTCCATACCTG
>Ga0335070_10004624_pt1 | contig 16118 bp, 14 predicted proteins | sample Lox_Sample_13_FD_206722 | JGI IMG/M metagenome (GOLD analysis project Ga0335070, IMG submission 206722) | Soil microbial communities from Loxahatchee National Wildlife Refuge, Florida, United States - Lox_Sample_1.3 | ecosystem: Environmental > Terrestrial > Soil > Wetlands | place: USA... | reverse complement strand
TCCTGGGTGCCGCCGGCGATCGGAGGCCGGCGCAAAGGGCGAATCTTGCGCCCGGGTGGGCGAGCCCGGGCTCGGCCAGAGAAAAGCCCCTGAGCCGATATGAAATCGAGGGGATCAGGGCCGCACATTGATATTGATCAAGTGTGGTGGAGGCGTGTCTGGCATAAAAAACCCATAAAGACCGATGGCGGCCGGGCGCTCTCCCTCACCGCTCGGGCGATCCTATCGCCGGTTGTGGCCCCAATGCCTTGGCCTGCCTTGGTGGCCTTGGTCCGCGCATCGCTGCGGAACAATTCCCAATGTTTTCCTGGGCGTTTCCCGGCACCCTGGAGAGGAGAGGCGATGGGGCGGGTCGGCTTATTGAGATGCGCAACTTCCCCTCGAACGCGCCCTCGAGCGGAACATATTATTGTTGCAAGATATCGACTCCGATGAGGAGCGCGTGAACATCTCTTCCCCTCTTGCCGAACTGGCGCGCCTGGCGAGGACCCATCTCGCGGATTGGTTGTGACCGCGAGTCCTTCAAGTTTGCCGCGCCGTCTTCTTGTTGTGGATGACGAGCCCCGCTTCGCCGCCTTCGTGCGCGACGCCGCGGAAGGCATCGGGATGCAGGTCGAAATGGCGGCCAATGGCCAGGCGGCGAAGGCCGTGTTTCTTCGCTTCGATCCCGACGTGATCGTGCTCGACATCGTGATGCCCGTCATGGACGGCGTCGAGTTCTTGCAGTGGCTGGCGCCGCAGGGCTGTCGGGCGCGGCTCGTGCTCGTCACCGGCTACAATCCCCATTACGGACGCCTGGCGGAGCGGCTCGGCCAGGCCAAGGGGATCGGCAGCGTCACGGTCCTGAATAAGCCGGTTCGCCTGCATCAGATCCTCGCCGCCATCGGCGAGGGCGCCGCGCCGGCTTAGACCCCGCTAGCGGTGCGCCGGGCGATCAATTCTCGGCCGCTGGATCGGGCCCCAGCCGTCCGGTCTATGTCTGCCGTGCTTCTCGCGCAGCGCCGAAACGTCACGGAAAGGTCCCGGACAAGCGTGACTTCGGTGGAAGCCGGCGCTTAGAGCCTGGCCACGACCTGGTTGTCCTGCCAGCCGCCACCCATCGCCTTGGCGAGATCGGCCAAGGCCTGAAGGCGAGCGAGGCGCGCCTGAACCAGGCTGTCCTGCGCCTGGAGCTGGGCGCGCTGCGCATCGAGCACCGTCAGCAGATCGGCTGCGCCCTCGCGATAGAGCAGGTTGGCCAGCGTCAAGGCGGCCTGCGCCTGATCGGCCGATTCCTTCAGCGCCGCTTCCTGATCGGCGCTGCTCCGCTGCGCCGCGAGGGCCACCTCGACATCGCGGAAGGCGGTCAAGGCGGTCTGCTGATAGGTCTCGGCGAGCTCCTTGAACCGCGCAACGGACTGATCGTAATTCGCTTGGCGAAGCCCGCCATCGAACAGCGGCGCCATCAGCGAGGCCGCCAGATTGTAGAGCGCGCTTTCCGGCTGCAGGAACGCGGTGAGGGCGTTGCTGGCAAGGCCGCCGCTGCCGGTGAGCTGGATCGTGGGCAGGAAGTCGGCGCGGGTGACGCCGATCTGGGCGTTGGCCGCGCGGAGGTCGGCATCGGCCTTGCGAACATCGGGCCGGCGCTCCAGCAGCGTGGAAGGCAGGTTCGCCGCGATGGCGGGCAGGCCGACCGAATCGAGGCTTGCTTGCTCGATCTTGAGCGCGGCCGGCGGCAGCCCTAGCAGCAGGGCAAGGGCCGCCTGGTCCTGGTCATATTGGTTCTGCAGCGAGGGAATGGTGGCGCGCGTGCTGGCAACCTGCTGGCGCTGTTGTGCCACGTCCAATGCGGAGGCGGCACCTTCCTTGAAGCGGATCTCCACCAGATTGAGCGTGTCTTCCGAATCTTTGAGGTTCGACTGGGCCACGGCCAGACGATCGCCCAGGGCCAGGAGCGCCAGATAGGTCGTGACCACCTCGTCCTGCAGCACCAGGTCGGTCGCCGCAGCGTTATAGACGCTGCTCTGGAAACTGGCATCCGCCCCTTCGAGTGCCGCCCGGTTCTTGCCCCAGAGATCGAGCTCATAGCCGACCGACAGGCCGGCATTGTAGGAGACCGAGACATCGGCGCTCTGTCCGGTGCCGCTGCGGCTCGAGCCCGCATCCGCTTCGACGGTCGGGAACAGGGGCGCGGCGGCGGCGTGCGACTGGGCGCGAGCCTGATCGATCCGGCGCATTGCCGCCAGCAGATCGTGATTGTCGTCGCGGGCCGTGGCAACCAGGCGGTCGAGCTCGTCGCTGCCATAGGCCGTCCACCAATGGTCCGACAGCATGTCGCTGCCTGCGCTCGCCATGATGGAGGCCGTTTCGTCGCTGCTGACGGCCGCGGGCGTGACGCTGGCGCTCTGGTTGCGCCAGGCGGCCGGAGCCTGAATCTTGGGCTGATCGTAACCCGGCACCAGGCTGCAGGCGCCGAGCGTCAGCGCCAGCGCGAGACCGCTCGAGCGCAGCCAGCGGCGTCTGTGGGGCGAGGCGGATGACCTGTCCATCTTCGTCACTCGGCCGAAAGAGCCACCACCGGATCGAGACGCGCCGCCTTGCGGGCCGGCAGATAGCCGAACAGCATCCCGGTCAAGAAGGCGCAACCGAAGGCGGCCAGCGCCGGCGGCAGCGACAGGAGGATCGGGATGCCGAAGCTCCGCGCAAGCTGGCTCGTCAGCAGACCGAGCACTACCCCAATGGCGCCGCCGATGCCGCAGACCACCACGGCCTCGGCATTGAATTGCAGCAGGATGTCGCGCATACGGGCCCCCGTCGCCATGCGCACGCCGATCTCGCGGGTACGCTCGGTGACGCTGACCAGCATGATGTTCATGACGCCGATGCCGCCCACCAGGAGCGAGATCGCCGCGACCGAGCCCAGCAGCAGCGTCAAGGTCCCCTGGGTCTGGGAAACCGTGTCGAGGAGAGAAGACATGTTGCGGGTCTGGAAGTCCTCGGTCTTGTGGCGCCGGGTCAGCAGGGCGGTCACCGCGGCCTGGGTATCGTCGATGGCCGCCACGTCGGCGACGCGCACCGTGATGCTGCGGACATATTGCTTGCCGAAGATCCGCATCAGCCCCGTCGAGAGCGGGACGAATGCGACGTCGTCCTGATCGGCGCCATTGGGCGACGCGCCCTTCGCCGCCATCACGCCGATGATCTCGAAGGGGATGTCGTTCACCAGCACATACTCCCCGATCGGCTCGGCGTCGCCGCCGAAAAGGTTGTCCACGACGGTTTGGCCGAAGACGATCACCGGGGCGTAGCTCTTCACGTCCGCCTCGCTGAAGAAGCTGCCGGCCGCGACCGACCAGTCGCGGGCCTCGCTGAAGCCGGGCCAGGTGCCGTCGACCGTGGTCGCATAGTCGCGATTGCCGTGGCGCAGAGTGGCGCCGGCGCTGCGCTCCGGCACGGCCTGCCTGACGTTCGGCAGGCCGGCGATCGCGGTCGCGTCGTCGGGGATCAGCGTGGCGATGTCGCCGGTGCTGCGGATGTTGGGCGCGCCCGGCCGAATCAGAATCAGATCGGTGCCCATGGCCGAAATCCGGTCGAGGACCTGCTGCCGGCTGCCGTCACCGACCGCGAGCATGGTGATGACCGAGGCGACGCCGATGACGATGCCGAGCAGGGTGAGGACGGTCCGGAACAGATTGGCGCGGAGCGATCGCAGCGCCATCTTCACCGCTTCCAGGAAATGCAGCGCCGTGACCGCCCGCCGGGGCCGCCCGGCCTTGTCGGTCGGCGCTGCGGCGCCGTCGGGGGCATCGCCGCTATCGGGCCTCGAATCGTCGACGATCCGCCCGTCATGGATGCGGATCACGCGCCGGGCCTGCGCGGCCACGCTCGCGTCATGGGTGATGAGGAGGATTGTCCGCCCCCCCTCGTTGATCTCGCGCAGCAGCGCCAACACTTCCTGGCCGCTATGGCTGTCGAGGGCGCCGGTCGGTTCGTCGGCGAGGATGACCTCGGCGCCATTGACGAGGGCGCGCGCGATCGAGACGCGCTGCTGCTGGCCGCCGGAGAGCTGGCTGGGGCGATGATGCGAGCGCTCGCCGAGCCCCAGTCGCTCCAGCAACGCCCGGGCGCGCTCGGCGCGCTGATGATGGCGCAGCCCCGCATAGATCGCCGGCATCTCGACGTTCTCAGCCGCGCTGACCGTCGCCAGCAGGTTGTAGCGTTGGAACACGAACCCGAAGACGTTGCGCCGCAGCTCGGCGAGCGCATCGCTGTCGAGCGCCGAGACATCGCTGCCCGCCACCTTGAGCCTGCCGCTGGTCGGCCGGTCGAGGCAGCCGATCAGATTCATGAGCGTGCTCTTGCCCGAGCCCGACTGGCCCATGATCGCAACATACTCGCCGCGCCGGATGGTCAACGAGACGCGGTCGAGCGCCACCAGGGCGCCGTCGCCGCTCGGATAGAGCTTGGAAACCTCTTCGAGCTCGATCAGGGGCTCGGCCGCGCCCTCGGGCGAGAATGGCCGATCGCGGCGCGCGAAGGTTTGATGGATGGCGTTCAAAAGCCGAGCCTCGGCGGCGGGTTGGTGATGCGCGCCTGACCGCCGCTCGAGGGCGTCGGCAAGACCACTTGATCGCCCTCGGCCAGACCGGCGACGACCTCGGCATGGGCACGGTCGCTGAGGCCGACCTTGATTTCCCGGGTGACGATGCCCTCGGCGGTACGGAGCTTGACGCGGTAGGGCGTGCCGCCCTGCGCGTCGCCGACCGAAGGGGTCACCGGCTGGAGCGCCGCCACCGGCACCAGCACCGCGTCCTTTGCCTCGCCCAGCACGAAAAAGACCTGGGCGCTCATCTGGGTCATCAATGCGTGATCCGGGTTGGCGACGTCGATCAGAACGTCATAGAGGATCACGTCGTTGATCACCTCGGGTGTCGGCAGGATCTGGCGCACCGTCCCGGTCCATTGCCGGTCGGGCATGCCCAGCGTGCTGAAATGGACCGGCATCCCGGTCTTGATCTTGACGATGTCGGCTTCCGCGACCTGGGCCCAGACGGTCATGGTGTCGAGATCGGCGATCCGCAGAATGGTCGGCGCCGACTGGTTGGCGTTGAGGGTCTGGCCCTGTTGCGCCGAGATCGACACCACGGTGCCGGAGATGGGCGCGTAGATCTTGGTGTATTGCAGATTGGCAAGGTCGCCATCGAGGGTGGATTGGGCCTGCTCCAGTTGCGCCTGGAGCGCCGCGATCTGGGCGCGCGCCACCGCCTCGTTGGCCTCGCCGGTCTGCAGCACGTCCTGGCTCACGGCGTTCTGCTGGTAGAGCCGCTGATTGCGCGCATTCTGCGATTGTGCCAGGGCGAGCTGGGCCTTCTGCTCGGCGATCTGGGCTTGCAGGATCTTGAGCTGCGCCTGCTCCGAGGCGACCTTCGCGCTATAGACCGCGGGGTCGATCTCGGCCAGGAGATCGCCTTTCGTCACCTGCGAGCCATAGGTCGCATGGAGGCTCTGCAACTGGCCCGATACCTGCGCGCCGACATCGACATAGTTCTTCGGCTGGAGCGCACCGACGGCGGTGAGCGACGCCTCGAGATCGCCGCGCGTGACCGCGGCGGTCGTGATCCGGGCCGGCGACGTCGAGGCGCGCGAAAAATGCCAGGCCGCGGCGCCGGCCACGACGATCAGGAGCAGGGCCAGGAGTGCCAGTGCGGCGGGGCGGCGACGCCTCGATCCGGCCTTTGCGCGCGGCGCGCGAGAGGTGATCTCGGGCCAGGAGCCGCTCTCGCCGGGCGCCATCCTCTTTGCCAGCATCGTTTCGGTCATTGGGCCTTTTCCGCCGTCCGCGTCCCAGGAGGGGCAGCTCGACCGGACTTCCGCCCCGACGCGATGTGCGGAAAGCTCGTGCCGGCTTTATGCCCTCTTTCCGGGATTACACGGCAGAGACGCGGGTTCCCTGCGGGATGTACCCGAAGCGCCTAGAAGATCTGAATATTTGGTGATGACCGGTCGCTGCCGGCGGCGCTGCGACGAGGAACAGCCCTAGCGGTCGAGCAGCCCCAAGGTGCGGGCTAGATGGGCCGCCTCGGTGCGGTTCTTGCCGCCCAGGACCCGCAGAATGCGGTGGACGTGCAGCTTTACGGTCGCCTCGGAAAGTTCGAGCCGGCGCGCGATCTCCTTGTTCGAGGCACCGTTGGCGAGCAGGGCCAATATGTCGCTTTGCCGATTGGTCAGGGTGGGGCGAGGGGCCACGGTGGCGGCGTTGCGGCCTTGGGCGGCGCTTCGATCCGAGCCTTCATGCGTCGGGGTACAGATCGCGACCACGGCGGGCCGACCCGCAATGCGCGTGAGGCAAGAGAACCATTCCGTCGCGATCACCTTTCCGCCGGCCCCGGTGAAGGATACGGGCAGGCGCGAAGCGATCGGTTCGCCGCGCTGCCAGCCCAGAACCGTGTCGCGGACCTCCTGGCGGCGCAGATCGACCACCCGATCCCAGAACCGGAGCCGGCCGATTTCATCGTCGCCCACGCCCAGCATCGCCTTCGCCGTCGAATTGGCGTAGACGAACCTCTCGCCCTGGATGATCAGCATTGGAACCGGCAGATCTTCCAGGAGGAAGGACCGCCAGCCGCAACCGGCCAAGACGCTGCTGGGCGCCTCCCGCTTGATGCCGGCGAAAAACAGGCCCGGTGACACATAACGATTGCCCGCCAGAACGAAGGAGATCGTCTGCAGCACCTCGTTCGCCGCCATGCTGCGCTCGATCAGCGCGTCCACCCCGTGGCGCAGCCAGGTCTGCACCGCCAGGTCGTCGAAGCTGCCGTAGATGGCGATTCGCAGCCGCGGCAGGCGGTTGCGCAGGGCTCCAATCCATCCGTCGCGCGCCTCGGCGGCGGCGGAATCGATCACCAGCAGCAAGGACGGGACCTCGCCAGCCTCGATGCGGCTGGCGATGGCTTCCACGGTCGCTGCTGATCCGATCTCGCCGTGAGGACGCAACTGAGCCAGCAATCCCTTGATTGCTTCCTGCTCGATTGATGCCGGGCCGACGCAGACGATGGCGTTGTCTAACGGCTGGCCCTGCTCTTGCATTTCACGGTTCACCCCCTCGGTTAATTTGGGCCTGCAATCCACCGCCGCCCCTGTCCTTTTGTATGGGCATTTGCTTAGGCCAGTCTTCCGGGCCTCAAGGTGGCGCATAGGGTCTATGGTATAGACATTTCGATCTATGCGAGCCTGCGGGCGGTCGAAAGCAGCATAAACAATTGCGACGCGACGCTAAAACATCTGCGCGCTCTTCAGGCGCGTTGTCGATTCACCATAACGCCGCTGGAACTCGACCTAGTGCCGCCGACCGGATCGGCCAATGCGCGAGATCGATGAAAGAGGCGCAAAAAATTATTCGGCTCCGCTCTGATCGAGCGCAGATATCCACCGCGCATCGCGACGGCTGATGAAACTGCCAATGACTGAACGATATGGGTCGGATCGACGCGCGAATGCTGGAGAGAACTGCGACGGATTCTATACCCACCAGATTTCATCGTCGCAACTGACGATGCAACCCAAATTGGCATTATTCGCGCGGCGCCGAGGTCACGGCGGACCGGCGCGTCGCGACTTTCGTCGGCGGATCGGATAGCGAGCCATGGCGAACCCGATTGCATCGTTCCATGGCCTCGGCGCGCTGCTCGCACCCGATTGTACCGCGTCAATCGATGCGGCTTCGCACAAGCGCCGGCGCCACCTCTAGCCAGCTTGCGGATACCGCATTCCTCCCTCGCTGCCGGCCGGACAACGCCTGGCGCCGCTGTTGCGTGACGCTTGGTCCGGATAAGCTCGCTGCGACGTTCGGCGGCGCGTTAGGTCGTGGATGGGAAGCGGGGGAGGGTGCGGCTTTGCGGGAATTCCTGCGGGTCTATGGGCTCATCCTGCTGCTGATCGCGGTCGGTTTCTATGTTGCAGTGCAGTACATGGCCCCGTTGCCGCCGCGTTCGCTCACCTTGGCAACCGCTTTGCCCGGCGGCGTCTATCAGGCGATTGGCGAACGCTATCGCGCGGTCTTGGCGAAGGAAGGCATTACGGTCGATCTGATCTCGACCAACGGCACGGTGGCGAACTTGGCGCTCCTGGCCGATCCTGCAAGTCATGTCGACGCCGCATTGATTCAAGGCGGCGTCGGCAGCGCTGAGGCACTCCCTCATGTTCGAGCGCTCGGCAGCCTGTTTTTTGAACCGGTCTGGGTCTTCACGCGCGAGGCCAGCCGGGTCAGGCGTTTGGCGGACCTGGCGGGCCAACATATCGCCGTAGGCTTGTCCGGGAGCGGAACGCAAGTCGTGGCGAGGCAGCTTCTGCTGGCGAGTGGCGTCGGACCAGAGGATGCGGATCTGGTCGAGGTCGGCGGCGAGGAAGCGGCGGCCCAGCTCATGGCGGGCGAGGTCGACGCGGCTTTTTTCGTCAGCGCCGTCATCAGCCCGCTGCTGGCGAAGCTCACCGCCGATCGCGACCTCGTCCTCATGGACTTCGCCAGGGCGCCCGCCTTCCGCCATGCGCTGCCGTTTCTCTCGGTGGTCAGCCTGCCGGCGGGCACGGTCGATTTGCCGCACGACCTGCCGCGGGCCGACATCACGATGGTGGCGCCCGCCGCCGAGCTGGTGATCCGCGAAGGGCTTCATCCCGCGCTGGTGCATCTGCTGCTGGAGGCGATGGCCGAGGTGCACCGGTCGCGTCAGGATTTCGCGCCCGAAGGCCGCTTCCCGGCCGCCACGCTGGTGGATTTTCCGCTGGATTCCGACGCCGCCCGCTTTATCGAGAAGGGGCCCTCATTCTTCTACCGTTATCTGCCGTTCTGGGTTGCCGTGTGGGCCGACCGGATGCTGATTCTGCTGGTGCCGACCCTGACGCTGCTGATTCCATTGTTCCGGATAGGGCCGCCGCTCTATCGCTGGCAGGTGCAGCGCAAGCTCTTTACGCGCTATCGCCAGTTACGGCGGATCGAGGGCGCGGCGCGGACCGAAGGCGCCGATCGCACGGTGCTCTTGAGCGAGCTCGACAAGCTGCAGCAAGAGCTCGGCGAAATCAGGATCCCGTTGGCCTATGCCGAGGATCTCTATCACTTGCGCCGGCATATCGACTGGGTGCGTACGCAGTTGAACTGAATACGAGCCGGCCGCGATCCGTGACGTCCCGTCGCGGCATCTCACGGCCCCATCTTCAGTCCGATTAATCGCGCGTTCGCCCGATGCGGCTCTTCTGCGTGGACGAGCCCTTTGGGCCAGTCGAAGCAAACATTTCCATCCAACGCGTAGTTCGCATCGCCGTCGTGACAGCCGCCATCGTCGCCGCTATCGCTTCGGCAGTCGAAGAGCAGAGTGCCGCTGCGCGGAAGATTTCCTCGAGCGTTCAGCAAGGCTCGGCGGGATCGTCCGACGTCGCACAAGATATCCACGAGGTCACGACGGCTGCGGGTGAGACCGGAGATGCCGCTGGCCAGGTTCTTCGTGACGCGACCGAGTCTTCCAGACAGTCCGAAACGCTCGATGCCGAAGTCGATCGTTTCCTCCAGGCCATCCGCAAGGTGGTCTGAGCCCGCCCCAAGGTTCGAACGGTCCGATGGGTGGAAGTGGCCGCCGGCGTGCGAGCGCCGGCGGCCTTGCGCCCGTTTTCGACGAATTCCAACGGGTTTTCCGCCAAACCCCATCGCGATCCCCGTTGCCCATGCGACGGCAGCGCTCCACATTAGTACCGTGGCCGTGTCTGGCAGGCCGCCCGCTTCAGGACCGTCCAGGTCCGCGAGGCATCAGCGAAGCGGCACTCGCTTAAAAGGGGACGACGACATGTTCCAGGAATTCAAGGCTTTCATCAGCCGCGGCAACGTCATCGACATGGCCGTCGGCATCATTATCGGCGCGGCTTTCACGGCCATCGTCACGTCGCTGGTCAACGACCTGTTGATGCCGCCCATCGGCGTGATCCTGGGCGGGATCGACTTCTCAAACTTCTTCATCAGTCTGAAGGCCGGCGACTATGCAACCTTGAAGGCAGCGCAGGATGCCGGCGCGCCGACGATCAATTATGGGCTTTTCGTCAATGCGGTGATCAAGTTCCTGATCGTGGCCTTCGCCGTCTTCATGCTGGTCAAGCAGGTCAACAAACTGCAGAGCCTGGGCAAGAAACCGGCCGAGCCTGCGGCACCCCCGCCGCCGCCGCGTCAGGAGGTGCTGCTGACCGAAATCCGCGATCTGCTGAAGGCCCGGCAGTAGGCTCCTCCGGTCCGGTGGGGGCCTGTGGACAGGCTCGAATCGGCAGAGGGTCAAAGCCTGGTCACACGATCGGGCGGCTGATGGGCTGTCTGCAGACACCATTGGCGCCCGGTCCGCTCCGCGGCTTCCGGCGTGGGCATGCCTTCACCCATGGCGATCCGCTTGCCGCCTTGCCAGACCGACCAGAGGTAACGTATGCCGCCGTCCGGCTGGCTCCATTGCTCGATTATCAGCTCGATCACGATATCAGGCTCCTGGGGCGCCGAAGGATGGGCCGGTCTAGATTTGCGGGCCGGCGGACCGCCTGGCCGGAGCATGAAACGGCGCCGGGGCGTCGGGCAAGACCGGCCGGCGAATGGCGGCCGGCGCCGCGATTGAGTAACCGTGTATGGCGGACTAGAGTCAAAACCCCCTTCCGGGTAGCGGAGCATGAGATGGCGATGAGTGAAACCCGGCGAAGGTTGGCGGCGATCCTCGCAGCCGATGTGGTCGGATTCAGCCGCCTGATCCAGTTAGACGAGGACGGCACGGTTGCGGCGCTCACGCGCCATCGCCGCGATACCATCGATCCATTGATCGCGTCTCATGGCGGACGAGTCTTCAAGACCATGGGCGACGGCCTCCTCGCCGAGTTCGCCAGCGTGGTCGAAGCGGTCCGCTGTGCCGCTGCCATTCAGGACCAGGTGAGCCAGGTCAATCGCGAAGTCCCGTCCGATCGTCGGCTCGAGTTCCGTGTCGGAATCAACATGGGCGACGTGCTGGCGGTGGCCGACGATCTGCTGGGCGACGGCGTCAATGTCGCCTCGCGAATCGAGGCGGTCGCCTCACCGGGTGGCGTGGTGCTGAGCGACGATGCGATGCGCCAAGTGGCAGGCAAACTCCCGTTCGCCTTCGTCGATCTGGGCGAGCATCGCCTCAAGAACATCGCGCGACCGCTTCGTCTCCACGCGCTCGATCGTGCGCGCGAGGGCGACGGCCCTGCACGCGCTGTCAAGCGCGAACTCGCTTTGCCCGACCGACCCTCGATTGCAGTGCTGCCCTTCGACAATCTGAGCAGCGACCCCGCCCAGGCCATGCTGTGCGACGCGATGGCCGAGGACATCATCACCGACCTGTCGCGCTTCCATTCCTTGTTCGTGATTGCGCGCGATTCCTCCTTCCTTTACCGCAACCGGCCCGCCGACATACGCCGCATCGGTGCCGAGCTCGGCGTCCGCTACCTGCTGGAGGGCAGCTTGAGGCGTGCGGGCGGCAAGATCCGGGTCACGGTCCAGTTGATCGAGACCGCCACCGGCCACCATGTCTGGGCCGAGCGCTATGACAAGGAGGCGGCGGAGCTGTTCGCGCTTCAGGACGAGGTCACTCACGCAATCGTGGGAAGGCTCGTCAACCGGCTGCAGCGGGCCGACCTGGAGATGGCCCGCCGCAAGCCGCCCGACAGCCTGCAGGCCTATGAATATTGGTTGGCGGCGACCACGGCGCACGAACTCGGCACCGCCGAGGGTCATGCCGAGGCGAAGGCGCTCTACGAAAAGGCGCTCGCGATCGATCCGCGCTATGCGGCCGCCCATGCCGGCCTGGCCGAGCTCTGCTACATGGAGCTGCTGGTCGGCGCCTGGGGCCAGCCGCGCGAACCCTTGCTGGAAGAGGCACTCGAGCATGCGCGCAAATCGGTCGAGCTCGATGAGAGCGACGCACAGCCACACGTCATTCTGGGCTGGGTCCATATGATGCGCCGCGAGTTCGATCGGGCGATCAAGCATTGGGCCATCGCGGACCAACTGAATCCGAACGATGCGGAAGTCGCGATGTCGCGGGCGACAGCCCAGGCATTCCTGGGCGAGCCCGAGGCCGGGCTCAAGATTGCCGAGGCGGCACTGCGCCTCAACCCCTATTGCCCGGACTGGTATCTCTCCGACAAGGCGGTGATCCATTTCATCGCCCATCAATATGAGCCGGCGCTGGCGATCTACGGTACGATCGGCGAGCTCTACCCCCACTCGGCACTATGGCATGCGGCCGCGGCGGCCAAGGCCGGTCGCGATGAAGAGGCGCGCCAGCAGGCTGCCGCCTTTCTCGCCCAGGCGCAGCTATGTTGGGCGGGAGATCCGGCGGCGACCCCGGCAGACCGTGTCAACTGGCTGGTCGACAGCCTGCCCTTCAAGCGCGACATCGATGCCGCGCATTTTCGCGAAGGGCTACGCGCCGCCGGCCTGCCGGCCTGAGGCAAGCAAACCGCCTGCCGGCCTGAGGCAGCGCGACCAGCCCCCGCCTCAGGCGATCAGCGAGCGCGGCCCTTTCGAGCGGCCTTCTTCTTGGCGGCCTTGCGGGCCGGCGCTCGTGCCGCCGATTTCTTCTTCGCCCCGGCCTTTGCGCCTGTCTTTTTTGCGCCGGTCTTCTTGGCGGCGGCCTTCTTCGCCCCAGCTTTCTTCGCGGCCGGCCCCTTGGCCGGCTTGCGTCCGCCCGTGCCGGGCGGCGCGGTGCGCTTCGCTCCACTCATGCTGAGCTTCGGCGCCTGGTCGGGACTGGGTGGCGGTTTGCCCTGGTCGAGCACCAGCCGCAGACTGTCGGCCCAATGCGCCTCGCCGGGCGAGCCGGGCAGGAAGGCGCCGCAGCCCAGCTCGAGCTGCACCGTCCAGCGCGGTTCTTGGTCCTCGGGAACGCCGAGCGACATCGCTTGGCGGCGCTTGTGGAACTCCGCGATGGTGTCGGCCGCCTTTTGTTTCATGCCGGCTTCGCCGTTTTCGGCGCGCCGCGCGTAGCTCAGGGCCAACAGCAGCCGGATGTCGTTGTTGGCATCCTTGTCGGCCAGCAGCGGCTCGAGCGTATTGCAGGCCTCGACATGGCGATCCTGCTGATGGAGCGCGAACGCATAGGCCCAGTAGTACCAGGGTTCGAGCTGCGGCTTCTTCTTCGGATCCTTCTCAAGGCTGTAGAGCGCCATGGCTCGTGCGATCTCGGCCGCGGCACCGTCGGCCCAGCCCTGATAAACCCAGGTCTCGGCGCGATCGATCAGCACATCGAGGTAGTGCTGCCGCGACACCGCGTCGCCGCCTGCCGGCAGGCCGCAGAGATTCTCCAAGAGATTGACCGAGCGTTGATAGGCCGCATCGGCCAGCCCCATTTCACCCCAGCCCTTCGAGCGGGCGCGAAACTTCACGGCATAGGCATACATCCACTGCACAAACCAGTCCTTGGCGCCCTCTTTCTGGGCGAGCCTGGCGAAATGCTTGGCGTTGCCGATCGGCGACAGCCCGTCCTCGAACCCGTCGAACCAGCCCATGCGCCAGTCCTCCGTGTAGACGCGCGCCGCGACCGCGTAGTCTTGGGGTGTCGGTTCGTTCGCCAGCACTTTCCGGATTTCCTGCCGCGCGAGCCGATTTTGACCGCGTGAATAGCGCTCCATCGCCTTGAAGGCGACGACCGTACCGCGGCTGAACTTCAGAACCGACATTGACTACCCCCTTGAGAACCAGACACGGCCTTGCGCTGCGCCCCTTGAAACCCTGCCATGATATCGCAGACGCGAGCGACAAAGGAGGGCGTATCGCCAGCCGCGGCTCCGCCGGCCCCAGCGGTCGGCCATCCCAGGGACGTGCAACAAATGTTAGCGGTTGATCCCGCACTCCGCGTCTAGGTTGTCCCCGCCGGTGGCGGCCAGGAACCGCCTCCCGGGGAGGCTCACATCGTGGCTGCGTCCTCGCCTCGCCATTCCGCGCTCACGGCCGGGTCCGATTCGGTCGGAAGATGTCGAGCGCGCAACAATTGAAACGAATCCGCATTCAGAAGCCGCGCCAGCGCCCAGACGGCCATCGCACGTATCAATGGCGACGGATCGCTCAGGCGGCTCTGCGCCACCCTGGCAAGCGCCTCTTCGCCGCTATTGCCGATCGCAATCAGCACGTTGCGCAGGAACCGGTCGCGGCCGGTGCGCTTGATCGCGGTGCCGGCAAAGAGCTGGCGGAAGCCCGCATCGTCGAGCTCGGCAAGGTCCGCGAGGCGCGCGGCGCTGATCTCGGCGCGCGGCCATAGGGCCTCATGCCGGCTGGCCTTGGCGAACTTGTTCCAGGGACAGACCGCGAGGCAGTCGTCGCAGCCATAGATGCGATTGCCCATGGCTTCCCGGAATTCGCGCGGGATATGGCCTTTGTGCTCGATCGTCAGGTAAGAGATGCAGCGCCGCGCATCGAGGCGATAGGGCGCAGGGAAGGCCGCGGTGGGGCAGATATCGAGGCAGCGCCGGCACTGGCCGCAGTGATCGGTCTCGGGCGCATCGGGCTCGAGCACCAGGTCGGAGAATATCTCGCCCAGGAAGAGCCAGGAACCGTGAGCCCGTGACACCAGGTTGGTATGCTTGCCCTGCCAGCCGATGCCGCTGGATTCGGCCAGCGGCTTCTCCATCACGGGCGCGGTATCGACGAAGACCTTGACCGATGCTCCCAGCCGCTCCGCCATGAGCCGCGCCAGCGCCTTGAGCCGGCTCTTGATGAAATCATGGTAATCCTTGCCCCGCGCATAGACCGAGATCGCAGCGCGCTCGCGGCTTTCGAGCAGCGCCAGCGGGTCCTCGGCCGGCCCGTAATTCATCGCCAGCACCACCACGCTTCTGGCCTCCGGCCACAATGCTTGCGGATCGGCGCGCTTCTCGCTGCGTTGGGCCAGCCAGCCCATATCGCCCTGCATGCCTTGTTCCAGGAATTCGACCAGGCCCTGGCGCGCGCGCGCGCTCTGGGAAGCGGGCGCAAATCCGACCGCATCGAATCCCAGCGCCAGCGCCTGCTCGCGGATCAGCGCCTTGGGATCCTCGATCGAGGGGCGGGCCGGTGCGAGCAACGATTTCTCTCCCTTGTTCTTTCCTCTTGAGGCTAGAGCATGTGCATAACTTGCTGCCCTTGCTCTCATCGTCATCCCCGCGAAAGCGGGGATCCATCCTGATCCAGGTCACCGAGCGTTGAAATGAATCCCCGCTTTCGCGGGGATGACGATAGGAGTGCGCTCTCAGCCGCGCCCGCGATAGGGGGCGACGCCCGGATCCGGCAGCCACAGATCCTTCGGCGGCGCGCCGGTCTGCCAGAACACGTCGATCGGAATGCCGCCGCGCGGATACCAGTAGCCGGCGATCCTGAGCCAATGTGGCTTCAGCTCGGCGACCAGCCGCTTGCCGATGGCGAGCGTGCAGTCCTCATGGAAGGCGCCGTGATTGCGGAAGGAGCCCAGATAGAGCTTGAGCGACTTGCTCTCGACCAGCCAGTCCTTCGGCACATAGTCGATCACGAGATGGGCGAAATCGGGCTGGCCCGTGACCGGGCAGATCGAGGTGAACTCCGGGCAGGCGAAGCGCACCAGATAGCACTCGCGCGGCTGCGAGTTGGGAATGCGCTCCAGCACCGCCTCCTCGGGCGAGGCGGGCGGCTTGGTCGCGTGACCCAGTTGCTTCAGCGAGGGGCGAGCTTTGCGGGCCATCGGGGCTCTCTATTTCAAGGGGGCGAAGGGATCAGGCAGCGGGTCGATATCGCCCAGCCTCTCGGCCTCGGCCACCTCGGCGGCGAAGGCTTCGAGCCTACCCGCCTCGATGGCAGCGCGCAAACCGGCCATCAGCGCCTGATAGTGATGGAGATTGTGGGCCGTGAGCAGCATCGGCCCCAGCATCTCCTCGGCCTTGAAGAGGTGATGGATATAGCCGCGCGCATAGCTGCGGCAGACCGGGCATTCGCAATCGCCGTCGAGCGGACGCGGGTCATGGGCGTGGCGCGCATTGCGGATATTAATGGTGCCGCGCCGGGTGAAGGCCTGGCCGGTGCGCCCCGAGCGCGTCGGCATCACGCAATCGAACATGTCGATGCCGCGCATCACGCTGCCGACGATGTCGAGCGGGCGGCCGAC
>Ga0335070_10004623_pt1 | contig 16126 bp, 13 predicted proteins | sample Lox_Sample_13_FD_206722 | JGI IMG/M metagenome (GOLD analysis project Ga0335070, IMG submission 206722) | Soil microbial communities from Loxahatchee National Wildlife Refuge, Florida, United States - Lox_Sample_1.3 | ecosystem: Environmental > Terrestrial > Soil > Wetlands | place: USA... | reverse complement strand
CAGTCTGATACGGCCGCGGTCCATGGCACAACCTGCGCAGCGCGGATGAGCTCGGCGAGCTATGCGCTCGCGTGGCGGTGAGCGGGGCGCGAGCCGAGTGCGGTTCGCTGAATATCAGCCGAGCTTCTCACTCATCAGCATCAACCGCGGGCGAAGCTGCGGCGGCCGCTCCCTGATCGCCCGGTTGGGTCTTCCAAAGCCACACACCCAAGCCGCCTCCCGCCAGCGCACCGACCAACTGGGCAAGCAGAAACGCCGGCACGCTGGCAGGTGCAATGCTGGAGAAAGTGTCGGTGGCAGCCCGGGCGAGCGTCACCGCGGAATTCGCAAACGACGTGGACGACGTGAACCAGTACGCGGCCCCGATGTAGCAGGCCACTGCGGCAGCGACTGCGCGCGGAGCGCTGCGCGACACACCGATGATGGTCACGAGCAAGCCGAATGTTGCGACCACCTCCGCGGTCACTTCTCCCGCGCTTGACCTGACGTGTGTTCCCGCTTGCCAGAGCGGCAGGCCGAACATCACGTGCGCCAGCGCCACCCCTGCAAAGGCGCCAACGAGTTGCGCAGGAACGTAAGCCGCGAAGCGTCGCCAGGACAACGAGCCGAGCAGCACCATGACAAGGGATACCGCGGGGTTGAAGTGCGCCCCGGAGACCGGACAGAGCGCGCGAATCAGCACATACAGCATGGCGCCGGTCGCCAAGGAGTTGGCTAGCAGCGCGACCGCGTCGTTGCCGCCCGCGAGCCTCTGCCCCATGATGCCTGAGCCGACGACGGTCGCCAGCAGCAGCGCGGTACCCAGCAGCTCCGCGGCGACGGCGCGGTGCAGCGCAATAGGCGTCACCTATTCGACGACGCTCGAGGTCTTGCCGATCTCGTCCAGCCGGCGCTGCAGGGTGAGCCGGTCGAGCTTCTCCATCGGCAGGCTGGTGAAGATCGACACGCGACGCTGCATTTGCGAGTACGCCTGAAAGAAAGCCTTGCGCTTGTCCTCGTCGGGTCCCCCGGCGGCGGCCGGATCTGGGATCCCCCAGTGCGTCGTCATCGGCCGCCCTGGCCAGACGGGACACACCTCGCCGGCGGCTTGGTCGCACACGGTAATGACGAAGTCCATGACCGGCGCACCCGGGAGGGCAAATTCGTCCCACCCCTTGCTGCGCAGGCCGGCCGTGGGCAAGCGCATGCGCTCCAGCAAGTGCAGAGTGTACGGGTTGACTACCCCCCTGGGATGGCTGCCTGCGCTGTAAGCCTTGAAACGCCCCTGCCCCGCGGCGTTCAACACGGCTTCGGCGAGGATGCTGCGCGCCGTGTTCCCGGTGCACAGGAACAAGACGTTGTACGGGCGGGGGCGCATGATGCGCCCCTCAGCCGCAGCAGTTACCGCCGGCCGCAGCTTTGACCGGGATGCGCGAGAGCTTCGTTACCGGCGTGCAGCAGGCAGGTTCGCCCGGCGCCGGCGCACCGGCCCGCGTGTCTTCACCGAACACCGGTATTGCATCCAGCGTGTGGAAGGTTTCCCAGGCGATGCCTTGCGGATCGGTGATCCAGTACTTGTCCGACTTGGCGTAGCAGCAGGCGGCGCCGGCCTGGTCCAGCGCCGCGATGTCCGCTCGCGAGACCTGCTCGCGCAGCGCCGCCAGTTCCTCGTCGGAATCGACCTGCAGGCCGAGATGGTCGAGCCCGGCCCTGGCGCCGCGCTTCGAGATGGCGAAGTTCACCCGCGGGTCCTCGAGCATCCATTTCGCATAGTCGTCCTTGACCACCGCAGGCGCGGCGCCGAAGACGTTGGAGTAGAAGCGGATGTTGGCTTCGAGGTCGTCGACCGAGACATGGACGTGAAAGCGTTTCACGAGCGGCTCCTGGCGGCTTGGCGTTTGGGACTTGGACTGCAGCAGCGGGACAGCGCGGTTTCCACCGTCTGCAGGGACGCCTGCGGCATTCCCTTGCAGCAGTTGCGGGTGAGGAAGGTCATGAGCGCGGCCATGCACTCGAAATCCGCGCTGTAGTACACGAAGCGCCCCTCCGATCGGGACTGGACGAGGCCGGCCCGCGACAGCTCCTTTAGATGGAACGAAAGCGTGGCAGGCGGGACATCGAGCAACTCCGAGATCTGTCCCGCGGCCGTCCCCTCCGGACCGGCTTCGACCAGTAGCCGGAAGATGGAGAGCCGAGTGTCCTGCGCGAGCGCTGCCAGGACCACGCTTGCTTCTTTGACTTCCATATTTCAATACTCATAGAAATATAGGAGCCTGTCAACCCTCACGAGCCGTCAGCTTCGCGCCAGCCGACGGTGGCGTGGGCTGAGACGCGGATGGCGGGGAGTTCGGCGAGCGCACCCGGCAGCTTCGCGCCCGCGCGCACGATTCCAATCCGGAGTAACCTAAGCGCGCCCTCGCCACAGCAGCGAGCGCACCCAGACCCGCGCCCGGCACAATGCACGTGGCCCAGGATTGCGGACAACAACAACCAGCCTCGACCACTTGGAGGAGGACAATGAAAATCTCCCGTTGGACCACCGGGTGTCTCGCCGCCGCCCTGCTCGCTGCCGCCGCGACCGTGGGAACCGCGCACGCGCAGCAGAAGCTGCGCATCCAGTCGGCGTTCCCACCCTCGAGCATGACTGCCGAGAACGCCAAGTTCTGGGCCGAGCGGGTCAGGGCGATGTCGGCTGGCCGGCTGGAGATCGAGCTGCTCGCGTCCGGAGCGGTGGTGCCGCCATTCGAGGTGTTGGATGCGGTCCACAAGAAGGTGCTCGACGGCGGGCACACCGCGCCGGCCTACTGGGTCGGCAAGAATCGCGCCGCCACCCTGTTCGGACCGGCGCCCGGCGGGCCGTTCGGCATGGACATGGTCGACTACCTCGGCTGGCTGAGCGAAGGCGGCGGCATGGATCTGTACCGGGAGTTCTATCGCGACGTGCTCAAGCGTAACGTCGTCCCGATCCCGCTGACCTACGTCGGTAACCAGGCTCTGGGCTGGTTCAAGCAGCCGATCAAAGGCTGGGACGATTTGAAGGGCCGCAAGTGCCGGGAAACTGGCATAACCGCCGAGGTGTTCAGCCGCTCCGGCATGACACCGGTCAATATCCCCGGGGCCGAGATCGTCCCGGCCGCCGAGCGCGGCGTGATCGACTGCGCGGAGTTCGTCGGCGCGGCGGAGGACATGCGGATCGGCTTCCAGACGGTGTGGAAGAATTTCTACGTGCCGTCGATGCACGAGCCGGCCACGGTGCTCGAGCTGTTGATCAACGGCGACGTCTGGAAGGCGCTGTCGCCCGACCTCCAGCAAATCATCCAGTCCGCCGCGATGGAGGCGACACTGCACGCGCAGATTGCAATGCATCGTGCGAACGCGGACGCAGTGGTGGAGATGCAGGCGAAGAACGGCGTGAAGATCCACCGCACGCCCGACGACATCCTGCGCAAGACCCTGGAGAGCTGGGATCAAATCGCCAAGGACGAATCGGCCAAGAACCCGTTCTTCAAGAAGGTCTACGACTCGCAGCGCGCCTACGCCGCCAAAGTCGTGCCGACCCGGCGGCTGACGGTTCCGCCCTACGACTACGCCGCCGACTACTACTGGCCTGAGAAAAAGTAGGGGCCGCGGCCGCCGATCCGACGGCCCGCCCCTGCGTGGCCCTGCCGGGCCACGCCCTCCTCACCGCCGCACCTCGGGAGCCGAGCATGCCCTCCAGCGCCTATCTGCGCGTGATTCGAGCGATCGACAAGCTCACCAGCGCCATCAGCGCGCTCGTCGTGTTGCTGCTCGTGCCCCTGATCCTGGCAAACGCCATCGAAGTGCTCATGCGCTACGTGTTCAACAGCCCAACCGCCTGGGCCGCCGACGTCACCGTGATGTCCTCGGGCACGTTGTTCATGCTGGGTTCGGCGTATGCGCTGCTGAAGGGCGCGCACGTGCGCACCGACATGCTGTGGGAGAAGTTCTCGGACCGCACGAAGGGCCTGATCGACAGCGTCACCTACTTGGCGTTCTTCCTGCCGGCCATGGCGGTGCTCTTCGTCCTGTCCTGGGACGATTTCCTCTACGCCTGGTCGATCGACGAGCGCTCCAATCTCAGCTCGTGGCAACCGGTCCTCTGGCCGTTCCGCGGGGTCATTCCGCTCACCGCCCTGATGCTCTTCGTGCAGGGGGTGTCCGAACTGCTGAAGAGCCTCTGGGCCGCGCGCACCGGCACGCTGCTCGCCCACCACGAGAAGATCGAGCTCTGACAGGGGGCGGCGGCCATGACCTACCAGGAAGTGCTCGGGATGCTGATGATGGCGGCGATGATCGGGATCATCTTCGTGGGCTTTCCGATCTCGTTCACCCTGCTGTTCATCGCGCTGGCGTTCGGCTCGCTCGGTCTGGGAGTGGAGCAGACCTTCAGCCTGGCTTACCTCCAGGTGTGGGGCTCGATGAAGGACGATATCCTGCCCGCGGTGCCGCTGTTCATCTTCATGGGCTACATGACCGAGCAGGCCGGTCTGATGGAACGATTGTTCCTGGCGCTGCGCAACCTCCTGGCGCCGGTGCGCGGCGCGCTCTACCTGGCGGTGATCCTGACCGCCACCATCTTCGCCATGGCCACCGGCATCGTGGGCGCGGCGGTGACGGTGCTGGGCATCATGTCGGGACCGATAATGGTGAAGACCGGTTACGATGCGCGGCTCTCGGCGGGCGCTATCGCCGCCGGCGGCACGCTCGGGATCCTGATCCCGCCCAGCGTCATGCTGGTGGTGATGGGGCCGACCATCGGCGTACCGGTGAACTTCCTGTACGCCGCGGCGTTCGGCCCCGGGTTCCTGCTCGCGGCGCTGTACATCGTCTACTGCCTGGTCCGCAGCTTCATCAACCCGAAACTCGGACCGCCGGTCCCGGTGCAGGAGCGCATTACCGACGTGCGCGAGTTGTTGCGTGAAGTTCTGGTCGGAGTAGTGCCGCTGGCGGTGCTCATCGGGTTCACGCTCGGCACCATCCTCGCGGGCCTGGCCACGGCAACGGAGGCGGCGGCCTGCGGCGCGCTGGGCGCGACCCTCCTGGCCCTGGCCTACCGCAAGCTGACGCTGAAGGCGCTCAAGGCTGCCGGGTTCGCCACGATGCTCACCGCCAGCATGGTGTTGTTCCTGGTGGTTGCGTCCAACGTGTTCGGCGCCGTGTTCACCAAGCTCGGCGCCGCCGGGTTGGTCACCAACCTGCTCGCGCAGCTTCCCTTGCCCGACATGGGCAAGCTGCTCCTGATCATGACGTTGATCTTCCTGCTCGGCTGGCCGTTCGAATGGCCGGCGATCATCCTGGTGTTCCTGCCCATCTTCCTGCCGGTGATCGAGAACTTCCAGTTCGGCATGACCAAGCTCGAGTTGCTGACCTGGATCGGCGCGCTGATCGCAGTCAACCTGCAGACGGCGTTCCTCAGCCCACCGGTCGCAATGTCGGCCTATTATCTGCGCAACGTCATGCCGGGCTGGAGCCTTGCCGCCATCTATCGCGGTATGGGGCAGTTCATGGTGATCCAGGTCGTCTGCCTGCTGCTGGTGCTGATCTGGCCCGAGATCGCGCTGTGGCTGCCGCGGCAGTTGAAATAACGGGCGGCTTCGGCCGCGCGATCGCCGCTCCCATACCCAGCTTACCGCGCACGCTTGCAAATCCCGGCGCGCGCCCTCCCTTCCCGCCTGCGCAGCCTCGCCTGGTCAACACAGCGCGCTTGCTCGAATCCCTCTCGACGGGGTGAGAGCATTTCTCGGAGCGAAGCAGAACTCTCCCGCGCGCCGTGGGCCGGAGCTGGGCATAGTCGTCAGCTAAGCCGACGCTCGCGGCCGGCGACAGCGGTGCGTGAATTCATCACAAGGACGCCGTCATTTTCGTCGTCGATCCACGGACGCAACCTGCTCAAGATGTCGCCCGTGAGCGCAATGCTCACACCCACATCACCCATCACGACAGGATAGGAGCACACCACAATGCGTAGATACTTAGCGGCGACCTCCCTCGGACTGCTGGCCTGGATGGCGATCGGGCAGGCGTCGGCCCAGGTTTCGGTCTCACCTTCCCCTGGAGACGGCACCGGCTCGGTTCAGCCGTCTCCAGGCCCGGTTGCGAACTCAGGTGGCGTCACCTCCTCCCAGGCGCAGGCGAGCAATGGTCGGGCGCACGCCAAGATCGACTTCGTCAACGCCAAGAGTGTGGCGCTGCCCGCCGTCGCGCCGCGCTCGGAGTTGCAGGCGTACTACGACCTGATGGACGCGTTGCAGCCGCGCGCGCAGCAGCTGGGTCAGGCCGGGTTCTCGCCCGGAGCCGACGGCCATGGACGCATGGCGCCGGTGCATCTCGGCGCACCGGCAGCTGCGGCCGCCAGCGCCGAGGAAGTGGCGCCTCAGGAGTTCGGTACCACCAACCATCCGTTCAGCACGGCGCGCGCCGATCTGTACGCGTTCACCACTACCAGTGCCTACCCTTATCGGGCATCCGGCAAGCTGTTCTTCAACATCGGCACCAGCACCTACGTGTGTTCCGCGTCGCTGATAAAGCGCGGCGTCGTGGTGACCGCGGCCCACTGCGTGGCTAACTTCGGAAGGAGCCAGTTCTACTCGGGCTGGAGCTTCGTTCCGGCGTACAGCAACGGCGTGGCGCCTTATGGCGTGTGGTCCGCCAGTTCGGCCACGGTCATGACCTCGTACTTCAACGGAACCGATCCTTGCGCCGTCCCGGGCGTCGTATGCCAGAACGACGTCGCGGTGCTGTTGATCAACCCGAACGCGGCTGGAGCCTATCCGGGGACCGCTACCGGCTGGTACGGCTACGGCTACAACGGCTACGGGTTCACCGGCGGTGGGCTGACCCAGATCACCCAGATCGGGTATCCGGTGTGCCTGGACAACGGCGGGCTCATGCAGCGCAACGATTCCTACGGATATGTATCGGCCGCGAACTCCAACAACACCATCATCGGCTCGCTGATGTGCGGCGGGTCCAGTGGCGGCCCTTGGCTAGCCAACTTCGGCATCCGCCCCGCTCTCACCGCAACCACTGCGGGCACAGCGGCGGATCCCAACGTAGTGATCGGCGTCACCAGCTGGGGCTACACCAGCACGCTCCCGAAAGAAATGGGTGCAGCGCCGTTTACCACCGGTAACATCGTACCGCTGGTGAACGCGGTATGCAGTGCCGTTCCCGCCGCTTGTAGCTGAGATTGGCTGCGTCTGCGTTCGGCAGACGGCTGCGACGGAAGTCAGGAGCAACGGGGCCGGGCGCCCCGTTGCATGTCGCACGAGCGGCGGTAGCTTGTAAACGCAGATTCCCGACGATGAATTCCTACGGAGGACGCTTGCGATGCGGGAAAACGCAGTGTGGCAGTTTGCAGTGGCGGCAGGAGTCGGAGCATTGCTCGGCTGCGGGGCCGCTTCACTTGCTCTGGCGGCGCCATCGAGCCCGGCGGGCGAGGCGACCGAACCGGACACTTCCTCGACACGCGCCGCGCCTCGAGGCGAAGCTCCGGTCGACTACGAACATGCCCAGCCGATGCCTCTTCCTGCCGTGCCTGGCCCAGTTCCCCCGCAGACATGGCGGCAACCCACCGCCCCCAGCGGATCCCAGGGGCATTCCGAAGGTTCGCCAGGTAGCGAGGGTACCGGCAATGCGAACCCGCAGGTGCTGGTTCCACAACAAGCAAGCCCGCAACCCGGCTCCGACAAAGCAACGCAGTCCAGGCACGGTAAACCCGGGAACTGAGCGCAGCGTATGGACTTCACGCCTTGGCTCAGAGCGTTGAGCCGTGGCGCTGCGGCAATGCACCGGCATCGACCGCGCTCAGCGCAGTAGCCGCGCGCCCGACGCCGATGCCCGAGCGCCTGGCCGTCAAGGACAACCCACCAGCGGGTTATTGCAGTAGGGAACGTTTTCCCAGGTGAAGACCTCCGGCGTGCGCGGGTTGATCGTCAGCCGCAGCCATTCGGCGGGGGCGTTGGTCGACCCTTGCACCGTGACGCGCGTGAGATTCGGCACCGGCGGTGTCGCGTGGATCTGTCCGGTGGCGCTGTTCGGATCGGCCAGAGGATGATCCGAGCCGAACAGGTGCGAGTCTCCGTTCAACAGCAGCACCGGCCGCCCGAATCGCACGCTGAGATTCGCCAGCTCGTGCACGAACAGCGTGTAGTTGTTCAGCCCGTCGCCCCCGCTCGCCAGCGCAGCCGGGTCCCACATGTCCGCCTGCAGCGCCAGCACCACGGCCTTGGCGCCTGTTTCATTGGCGCGCGCGAACGCTGCTTGCAGCCAGCGGATTGCGGCGCCGGTGCGCTGCGCGGCCTCGCGCGTGCGCGCCGGCTCGTCGGTGAACGGTGCGGTCCACTTCAGGCCGTCGTTGTTCGACCCGGGCATGTTGACCGTCACGAACACGACCCGTGCCCGCTGCCAGATGACGTTCTCGACGAACTGCGCGTCGGACGGATAGGTGCGGCTGAAGCGTTCGCCCTGGGTCTGCACGCGCATCTTCTCCCAGCCGAGCGTTCGGCCCGGCTGCGGGAAGAACAAGTCGCGCACGCTGGCCAGCTCGTTGAGCGGCGCGCCGCTGCTCAGCTCCTTAGTCTTGTGACAGTCGGTCCACTCGTTGTCGCCCGGCGTATAGACCAGAGGCGCATGGAACTGCTCGAACAGGTCGAAGATGCCTTTGTTCCACTCCGGGTTGGCGCCTGCGGGGATGGGGTCCAGGCCGGCGCCGGTGCAAGGCATGCTGCCGGAATGGATGTCGCCGACATGGATGACCAGGCGCACCTTCGAATCGGCGTTGACGGAATCGAGCAGCAGGTGCGCCGAGTTGAGCAGGATCGTGTTGTAAGGCCAATCTCCGAACACCGCGACAGTCAGTGACTCGTCGGAGTCCCGCTCGTCATCCCAATTCTCTCCGGCAACAACGCACAGGGGCATTAACGCGGTCACGCAGAGCGCCGCAGCCGCAATGGTTTTTTTCATCGCTCGACTCCTCGCAGGGTTGGGGAATCCGCCTCGACCTGCCAGCCGGGGGCGGGAATTCCCAAAGGTACGGTTCCGGCGTTACATGCCCATGACTGACGTCAGCGTCAGCTCACTCCACCGACTCGCGCGCCAAGCACGTGCGCAGGGACCTCGGGCGATGCTTCGTGCCGCGCTCCCCGCGGTAGGCGAACCTGAGGTATGCACGCCCCCCGGCTACGCAACGATGCCGACGATGCGGGCGATGGACCAATAAGCGGCGACGCTGCCAATGGCATAAAGCGCGGGCACGCGTACCATGGCGAGTTTCGGCCAATCGGTCAGGGTCCGATAGATCACGTAAGCGACGCCGACCACCAGGAGCTGGCCGAGTTCGACGCCGACGTTGAAGGTCAGCAACGCAACCGACAGGTGGTGCTGCGGCAGGCCGATCTCCTTCAAGGCGCCTGCGAACCCCAGGCCGTGCACCAGGCCGAAGAGAAAGGCCACCAACGCCGGCCAGCGGCGCGACAGGGTGGGCTGCCTGTGCAGGGCCTCGCCGGCGACGAGCACGATCGATAGCGCAATCGCCGCTTCGACCGGCGGCCGGCGCAGCGTCAACCAGCCCAGCGCGCTCAGCGCCAGCGTCAGGCTGTGCGCCAGCGTGAACGCGGTGATCGTGAGCACAAGCCGCCGGTTGAAACCCACCAGGAACAGCAAGGCGACGACGAACATCAGGTGGTCGAAGCCGGTGAGAATGTGCTCGATGCCCAGCACCGTGTAAGCGCGGGCGATCTCGCCCATGCCGCGTCGGTCTTCGGCCGACCCGTAGAGATGCACGGTCGGCTGGCCTGCGGTGAGGGTATAGACTCGGCTCTGACCGTCGCCCCAGAATACCTTTACCAGAGCAGCCGAGTAGCGCTTCCCCACACCCTCCACCGCCAAGGTGCCGCGCAACCCGGCCTCGCCGCAGCGCAAGACATTCAGTTCGGCGCGACAACCATCGGGCCACACGGGCCTCAGCGCCTCGCTCGCCGGCCGGTCCCCGCTCGCGGTCCACTGCCACAGGAATTCGCCGCGCGAGACCTCGCGCAGCTCCATCTCGGCCATGGTCAACTCGTGGGCCGGGGCCGCGCTTGCGACCAGCGACAGGATCGCGAGCAACAGGATGCGCAACGAGCCGTTCATTTGCTCGCAGCCTCCACGACCTTCACGGTGTACTTCTTGGCCAGTGCCCGAACGGCGGCGGTGCGCTGCACGGCCATGGTGGCGTCGGTCCAGTCCTGCAGCACCACACCGCGTAGGTTGTCGAAGTCGGCGGGCTTCGGTGACGCGATGGAATCGAGTCGTATCACGCGCAAGCCCTCCCGGGTGGGGAGCGCATGCCATTCTCCCGCTGGGGAAGCTTCTAGCGCCTTGACGAACTCGTGCCCGTAGCTGTGCACCAGGTTGGCATGCGGCCGGCCCTTGAACACACGCAAGCCGGCCTTGACGTCACCCGGGGTGCCCGCGTTCAAGGCCGCCGCGAAGGCCCGCAGGGCGGGTTCGGAGGTGTCGCCCGCGAGCACTGCTTCCTGGAAGTCGTAGCGCGCGGGCTCGTCGTACTTCTCCCGGTTGCGCTCGAACCATTCGCGCAGCAGCTTCTCATCGACCGGCGGCAGCTTGAGGCCGGCATCGACGACGCTCAACGCCTTGAAGATCACCCGCTCCCGAATCGCCTGGTCACCCTTGTCGACCTGCAGCGCAAGGCCTTCGCGATACAGCACCTCGTTGTCGAGCCACACCCGACGCAGGGCGTAGAGTTCGTCTTCATTAGGCTCTCGGCCGCGCGCCCCCTTGAACACTTGCTTGGCCTGGTTGTCCACTGCGGCGTCGACGACGATCGTGCGCGGGTCATCGGTCCGGCCGACGACGAAGCAGTCGACCGCGAACAGCAGGCCCCCGAGGACTGCGAAGTGGAGCAGCGGCTCGCGTAGCCAGCTCGGCAACGTTACTTGGCGAGCAGCGGAGATGATTTCACTGCGAGAGGAGGTTGGGAGTAGCGTGGACATCGTATAGTTGCACGTCAAACGTCTAGCAGCAATAGGAAGGCGCCGCGCAGTAGCGCGCGGCGCCTCGAGCGTTGTACTGCGCTGCTTGTCTTTACCTGATCGCAGCGACCTTCATCGGGCCTTTACCCTTTCCGCCAGCGGCCACTGTCGAACCCTCGCCCTTGACCCCGGCAACCTTGGTTGAGCCTTCCACCTCGATGTAGATCGGGTTGCTGTAGAACCACAGGTCCGACCATGCCGCTACGTCGTAGGCGACATACTTCTGGCCGTTGATGACAGGCAAGTGATCGGGGCAACCGTCGATGGCGTTGCCGGTGTAGGTGTCGCCGTTGGCAGGCACGTTGCTGCCGACCGGCCTGCATAGGATGCTCAAAAAGTGGTTCGCGGGGATGCTGTCGCTTCCGCCCTGGTTACTCGGGTTGACGGCCGCGGCGTTGGTCCAGATATCGGGCAGCGGATTGCCGTCCGCATCCGTCTCGTAGGGCACGCTGGGCGGCAAGTTGGTGCCGCGCAGGCGGATGTACTGCGACGCGTGCACCGCCCGTATCCGGAACGTCATCTTCTTGAACTGCCGATCCTCATGCAGCGTCGACCAGGTGGTGTCGTTGAAGGTCTTGATGACCGCGGCCGAGGAGTTCTTGGCAGCGTCCGGTACCATGGCCAGGGTCGGGGTGGCGCCGCTCAGGTAGGGCTTGAACCAGTCCCTCGGCCATTCCCCCGCGTAGTCCGGCGCACCGGGCGTCTTGTAGCCGGTGACCATGCCGCGAATCACATCGACGTGATCGAGCACCGGTGCGTTGAGCGGCTGGCTGATGTGGACCTGAGCCAGCGACGGGTTGTCGAAGGTGTACGGCGAGTAGTTCGTACCCGACGGATCGCGCACCACGATCGAGACAACGATGTCCGCACCGGGACGCACCACCAGCTTCTCGCCCATCGTCGCGCACTGTTCCAGGTCGACGTCGCTCTTGTTCACGGCGGCGGCGACGGCCAACGCCTCCACCAGGGCGTCGCCCAGGAAGTCGCGGATCGGAGTCGGTCTGTCAGGTCCGTACGATGCACACGCAACGAACGCCAGGCGATCGATCAGCTGGCCGGCGGCGACGAAAGTGTTGCCGCTGCGCAGGCCGTCGACGATCGCTTGAGGCCGCAACTTCTTGCCGGCGTGATTGCGCACCAGGGTGTAGTTGCGCTGATACTCGCCCGGGTAGAAGTCCTGCGTCGAGCGCCGGTCGTCGGGGCCGAAGCTGCCGCGGTTGTGCCAGTCGGAACTGGCGAAGAACCAGAAGTTGCGACCTTCGCCGAGCAGGGCGTCCCAGACGCCGCCGACTTGCGCGCCGTACACTCCGGTGCCGCCGTAGGTGGTCCCGCCCACGGAATCGACGAAGACGCCGCCGAAGTTGTTGCGGCGGATGGTGTATTCGCCACGCGTGTTCGAGGCACCGTGCCCCGGCTGGGTTTCCATGCCGAAGGCCACTTTCGGCGCAGCGTTGTTGAAGTCGCGAAGATGCTCGATGTTGAAGCCGTTGTTGCCGTCTGGGTTAAAGGGACCGGCGCGTTCCAGGTGTGCCGGCACGTAGTAGCTGCCGTGCGGGTGGAAGTTCACCATCCACTTCATGGCCTCGACGGTCTTGGCGTGACCCCGCGTGCCGGTGCCCGCGCCCCCGGCAGGGATGATCTTCTTGGCGGTGCCGTTCCAGCCCAGGCTCGGGTCGGTAGACAGAGGACTCGCCGGATTCGTGCAATCCCAGTTGTTGCCGATCCCCGTTCCAGGGCCTTTACCGCCGTTGTTCAGGTCGGTGGTGTTGCCCCGGCTCGTATCGGTAACGCCCGCGTCAAAGCAGTACGCCCATTGGGCCAACCCGTTCGCGTTGCCGAGAGGCGGATAGCGGTTGGTTATCGGGCCTGGAGAGGTCGGCAGCGTCGCCGCGTCCAGCGATCGTGGAATCTGACCCGTGATGACGGACATCGATGAATGCTCGTGGCCCGCGACGATCGACTCGAGGCCGATAAACAGCGGAAGGTCCTTGAGCGCGTTGAGGTATTCGATCACTGGGTACTGGTACTCCTGCACCGATTGCCAGCGCCACATGTAGCCCGGCGGGGTGTTGTTGGGCTGCAGGTCGCCCTTGACGTTGTTCACGCCGATGCTGTCTGCCCAAGTGGTGTTCGGCCCGGTGGTGTTCGGCCCGGTGCCGAGGATGAACGGATAAGCGGGGGTGCTTAGGCTGTCGTCTTCCACCAAGGTGCAGTTACGGGTTCCGCCGCTGTTGCCGTGCCCGGCCTGCACGAACCAGTCCAGGCCCCAGGGCGTGTCGACCTTGTCCGTCGACTTCTTTACCAGCTTCTGCATCGAGATGGAGCCGTCGGAGCAGGTAGTGTGGTTGTGGAAGTCGCCTGCGACATACTTTCCCTCAGTCTTTCCCGGCGGCTTGCCGGCGTTCGCGGTGTCGGGGGCCGTGCCCACCGTGGTTGCGCCGATCAGTGTGGCTACCGCCACCGCGATCTGGCTCTTCTTGAATCCCATGTTCATATTAGAACTCCCTGTCGCTGGACCCATGGTGGATGGTGGTTCGGTGTCGTGCTTCAAAGGGCTTTCAGGTTGGACCCTCGCGATATGCTAGCCGCGTCCTCGCGGTGCGCGTGTTACCGAGTAATTAAGAGTGAATTGCAATGCATGGTCAGAGATGCCTAGGGGTGAGATGCAGGCGCGTGCCAAAGCCTGACACTTGCCGTCAAACCTTCATAAAGCACGCAACAATGTCGTCGGATCGGTCGTGGATGCGCGCCGCAGTCAGCGTCGATGAGATTCGAAAGGCAACGCTGGTCGGCACAATGCATCCGGTCACGAATTTGTCACACCTCCCATCGTAGGATGCTTCCCGCTGCCGCTGGGCCGCATATTGAGAGCGTTCTTAGGTCCCGGATCGTCACCATGCAAGAGGTCATCGGACTCTTCCCCACGCCTTTCATGCGGGTGCCGAGCGCGCTAGGGGCTGAGTTGGTAAAGGGACTGGTCGAACACTTCAGCGCGAATGCGGATCAAGCAAACAACGCGTCCCCAAACCTAACCCACACCGCCACGCTGCGCCCCAGCGACAGTCCGCTTCTCGTCGAGGCCGCGAAGCTCATCACGCCCTTGCTTTCCGACTTCGGCGCGTTGCTGTTTGGGGAGCGCCTCGGATGGTCGTTGAAGGAGATGTGGGTGAACGTGATGCACACCGGCGGCCGGCAGGCGATGCACAACCACGCCAACAGCTTCATCTCCGGGATCGTCTACCTCACGCAAACGCACCCCGAGGCGCAGACGGTGTTCATGAAGTCGCCCGGGGGAGTCGACTTCTCCTTCAAGAACGACCACGCCGGGGTGACCTCTGGCCCGTACAACGCCGACAAATGGATCAGCCCCGCCCCCGATCCTGGCGACGTCGTCTTCTTCCCGAGCTACCTGATGCACGCCGTACCGAGAAACCCAGGCGAGCGGCGGATCACGATGGCCTTCAACGCGATTCCAAGCGGTCTGGACTCCTGGGGCTACAAGATCGCCTTCAGCGGCTGACGTGCAACCTGCCTCTGTTCCAGCGTCCGTCGCCGATGTGAACGCGGCGTTGCCGCGGGACATCTGGCAGCGACGGCTAGCACTTGCCCTGATGGTAGCGTCCGGCTTCGCCGCTCTGGGCTACCAGATCGTGTGGACGCAGCAGAGCGCGCTGTGGCTCGGGCACGAGTCGATGGCGGTGCTGGCTGTGGTGGCGGGCTTCTTCGGCGGCCTGGCAGTAGGCGCCTTGCTAATCGGCCCGCGCATCGATCGCAGCCCCAATCCCGCTCGCTGGTACGCTGCGTGTGAGGCCGCGATCGGGTTGTGGAGCCTGGCACTCGCTTTCCTCCTTGCGCCGGTCACGGGTTGGTTCCTCGATCTGATCGGTGCGCAGCCCTCGCCCGCTTGGCATTGGTGCGTGGCTTTCTGCGGGACCTTGCTGCTGCTGCTGCCTGCCACGGCGCCGATGGGCGCCACGCTTCCGGCCATGGAGCGGGTGGTCGCGAAGCTGCGCGGTCAAGGGGCGCCCATTGCCGCGCTGTACGCGGGGAATACCTTCGGCGCCGTCCTAGGGGTACTCGTTGCCGCGTTCGGGCTGGTACCGGAATTCGGCCTCGTGCTCACGGCAAGCCTGTGCGCGGTGCTAAACCTCTTGTGCGCTGCGGTGGCCTTGAAGCTCCTCGCTGGACCGTCGGACGCCCCACCTGCGGCAGCGCGGACGGATGCGCCTGGCATTCCGGTGTTACTGGCTGCCACCGGCTTCCTCGGGATCGGCTATGAAGTACTCGTGGTTCGGGTGCTCAGTCAAGTTGCCGAAAATACCGTGTACACGTTCGCGATCTTGCTGGCCGTGTACCTCATCGGCACAGCGCTTGGCGCCGCGGCGTACGACCGCTGGCTCGCCGACGCGGCCAGGCCGGAGCGGCTGCGCGACCGGTTGCTGCAGATGCTGGCGGCGGCCTGCCTGCTCGGCGTGCTGAGCCTGGCGGGTGTTGAAGCCCTCAAGGCGTCCGTACTGAATGCGCTGGGACTCAGCATGGTCACCGCGCTGTCTGCCGAAGCTGCGCTCGCGACGTTGGCGTTTCTGTTGCCCAGCATCATGATGGGCGCGCTGTTCAGCCACCTGGCGACGACTGCACGCGCGGCCGGCATCGGCTTCGGGCGCGCGCTCGGGGTCAATACGCTGGGCGCTGCGGTCGCACCGTTGATTTTCGGGGTGCTGCTGGTGCCTGCGCTCGGGCCGAAGCTCGCGCTGCTGTTCGTCGCGGCCGGTTATCTCGCCTTATCGTCGCGACGCGCATGGTCCACACCGACCCAGTGGGCAGCGGCCGGCGCGGCCCTCGCGCTCGCCGTATGGGCACCTTCGCTGGCGATCGTCGACGTACCCGAAGGCGGTCGGCTCGTGAGCTACGCAGAAGGGGCGATGGCGACGGTCAGCGTGGTGGAGGACGCTGGGGGCGTGGCGAGCCTGCACATCAATAACCGGCAGCCGGAAGGCAGCAGCGCAACCCGGCTCGCGGATGCCCGACAAGCGCTGTTGCCGATTCTGCTCCACCCTTCGCCTCGCCGTGCACTGTTCCTCGGGCTCGGCACC
>Ga0335070_10004622_pt1 | contig 16126 bp, 16 predicted proteins | sample Lox_Sample_13_FD_206722 | JGI IMG/M metagenome (GOLD analysis project Ga0335070, IMG submission 206722) | Soil microbial communities from Loxahatchee National Wildlife Refuge, Florida, United States - Lox_Sample_1.3 | ecosystem: Environmental > Terrestrial > Soil > Wetlands | place: USA... | reverse complement strand
AGTCAAGGACAAAGTCGTGCTGGTAAGAGTTGACTTCAACTCTGCCATCGACCCGAAAACCCACAAGATCCTCGAAGACGCCAGAATTCGAGCCCACGCGGAAACGACGATTAAGGAGCTTTCTGAGAAGGGCGCAAAAATCGTTATCCTGGCGCATCAGGGACGCAAAGGCGACCCGGACTTCATCCCCTTAAAGCAGCATGCTGAAATCCTGGGCAAAATCCTGAAGAAAACAGTCAAATACGTTGATGATCTTTACGGAGAAAAGGCCAAGAACGCCATTAAAGGCTTGAAGAGCGGCGAAATCCTCGTGCTGGAGAATGTGAGGACCTTTGCCGATGAGACTAAGAACGGGACTCCAGAAGAACATGCGAAGACGGAGCTCGTCAAGAACCTTGCTCCACTGGCAGATCTCTTCGTGAACGATGCTTTCGCAGCCGCGCACAGGGCGCACGTGTCGATGGTAGGCTTCACAGCAGTGTTGCCGAGCGTTGCGGGACGAATAATGGAGAGGGAACTGAAATCTCTCGGCAAGGTGCTGGAAAACCCCGAGAAACCGTGCATATTCATACTCGGAGGTGCAAAGGCGGACGACTCCCTTGAAATATCAAAGTACGTGTTAGACAAGCAAATAGCGAACGACGTCCTCACGGGAGGAGTCGTAGGCCAAGTATTTCTTGCAGCAAAAGGCGTAAACCTCGGCAAACCAAACATGGACTACCTCGAGAAGAAAGAGCTCACGGGCTTCTTGCCAGGCATAAAGGCACTCATCCAAAAATACCCCGAGAAAATCAAGACTCCACTGGATATGGCCGTTGAAGTGAAGGGCAAAAGAAAAGAGATACCCATCAACGAGTTGCCCACGGAATACCCGACCTATGACATCGGAACGAAGACAGTTGACGATTACACCAAAATCATAAGGAAGGCAAAGTCAATCGTCATCAGCGGGCCAATGGGAGTCTACGAAAACAAGGAATTCAGCCTTGGGACGAAGGCAATTCTTGAAGAAATAGCGAACTCCAAAGCATTCTCCTTAGCTGGAGGAGGACACACTATATCGGCCATAGAAGAATTCGGGTTGGCCAAGAAAATCTCATACATCAGCACAGCAGGCGGAGCTCTAATAGAGTTTCTAATGGGCAAGAAACTTCCGGGAGTCACTGCCCTCGAAAAAGCCGCAACAAGAACAACCTGACCGTACGCAAAGCAGCGCACATGCGTGTTCACAAAGGTTGAAAATGGTTATAAATTCGTTCATGCGCGCTGAAGTCAATTTAGGAAGGGCGAACATAGCGAAGTCACAAACAGACACAGACACGGTGGGAGTGCCGCGGGCGAGGAGAGGCTGGTTTGCGTTTGGGATAAAACTCTACCCGAACCAACCAACCAAAACCTGACGACTTGGTTCGTGAGCTCAGGAAAAGGATACTGCAGGGAGTATACACGATTCAGCATATACGGTATTCTTGATAGCTGAAAGGGGGTATTACTAGAAATCAAGGCATAATAGGGTACGTATATAGGTATAGTCGGAATCGAGTATACGCCCATCAATCATGAGTTGGAATATTTTTTGCGCGAATGCTATGTAAAATAGAAAAAGAAAGGGAGCTTCAAGCCTACTTCGAGACGAACGTGTCACGCACAGTTACTCAACGAGCTTAACTGCTTCTTCCCTAGGCACAGCAACGAGAGTCTCCAATGAGAACATGTCTCCGAATCGTATCGCTGCCTTCATAAGGGCTTTCTCATCCTTCCCCTCAAATATGGCAACTATGTCGTACCTGCCCAGTGTCCAATAATTCCCAACGCGCTTGATGCCTTCTTTTCCCATCTGCTCTAAGAGTTTTGATGCCTGGTCTACCATCTCTTTTGTCGGCTTCTTTCTCCATCGACCAACGGTGATGAAAAACATCATATCACCCATCATAACCTCATGTTGGACTGAATTTAACACTTTCCTAGACACTGAAACGTGCGCGCCAGACCAAGTATTTGCCTGTTAGTCAGCCGCAAAAGAGAGGAAGAAACAAAAGCAATAGATTTTTTTGGGTTTGGGGTAAAGTTTTATCTTGTGTGTATGTTATTTTCTCTACGCTGTGCTTTCAGGCTGGCTCGACGAATCCTGAGGCACCGCGACTTATCCAAAAGCGGCCGTTCCTCAGCGGTTGCGCTCAATGGGGTCGGATCCAGTGGGTTCCTCGCGAAGCCGTAGCGCCGCCAAACATCGTAGTCGTAGGCCAACTCGTTCCCTCACAATCTTATCGCCAAGTGATTATAAAGCTTTTTTGCTTAACAAAACAAAAACAGTTACACGAGCTTGACAACCACCGCAGGTGCAGAATCAATTAGTGGAATTGAGAAATGCTCGGCGAGAAAATGGAGATATTGAGAAGCTTGGAGGATTATTGGAAAACAGTCTGAATGGATAATGAGCATGTTGGAACATTGGAGCACGCGCGCTCGTTGGGCATATCAAACCTTATTTTTCGTAGTCAATTGGCGCTCGAATCCTTCCTCGGGTCCATCCCCCATCCAAATCCTGTTTCCAAGTTGCAGCATGTGCTTCACGACTTGTTACCAGACATTGTTACCGCGGTTGTTACCCACTAACACAACACGAACCCCCAGAAAGAGCGCGCGCACTCAAAATCCCAGGCGACGATCAACAACTAGTAACCCAGATGAACGAACAACAGTACGAGTACCTACAGCCCAAAACAGCACGAAAACGAATCCACCTCAAATTCTGGCACCCACCCAACAGACACGACGACAAACTCTTCGCCCTAGCCCTAGCCTGCCTCGCAAGCCAACAAGCCGCCCCACCCGGAACAGGAGCCATACTACCCCCGCTCCAATAGCAGCTCTTAGAACGCGCCATCGCACCGCCGTATTCTAGTTCGCACATGTAAAACGGTCATGGTCCAGTTCATCCTGCCGCGAAATTGCTACTGTTATAACGCACGTTAAGCAACACGCAGCGTTGGATTGATGGACAAAAGAGCTTCGCAATCCTGTCAACGAAGTTTGACACAGCTCGATGCCTAAAACTCGAAGATTTGTAAAGGTTTCTTTATAAAAAAGTTTAACTTTTGCTGGGAACTTGGTATCTTATGGTGATACTGTGTCCAGTTTTGAAGAAGAGACCTATTCGACGGTTTTTGCATCATTGAGACATCCTATTCGCAGGAAGATACTGAGGGCCCTTTCTTCAGGGCCGCAGAGTTTTTCAGACTTGATGAGAACGCTTGGCATAGAAAGCTCTCATTTGAACTATCATTTGGAGGGTTTGGCAAGTCTCCTGGCGAAAACTGAACTGGGGGAATACACGTTGTCGTCTCTTGGAAGAATCGCAGTTTCTACTATGAAGCAGGTGGAAGAGCCGCCAAGCCCGCCCTTTCGCATTCAATCTTGGCACGGATTCTGGAGACGTGAACGAGCGCGGGCCCTTGCCCTCGGGACAATCTGCATCATCCTTGCTGCCGGGCTAGTCGGAGTATTCGCGTATCACGTGTCAGTTGCGAACGACAAGAACAGCACGATTTCCTTGTTGAACTCCCAAGCCGCAGCCCTCAGGAGCCAAATACAATCGGACGAATCCAGGATCAATTCTCTGAACTCGCAAAACGCTGAACTTCAGACGCAGCTTGCGTCAAACAACTACATAGGCGCAGCCAACAACGTTACGATTGCCAACCTGCAGACCCAAATCACAAACCTACAGAATCAATTCAAAAACCTACAGAAGCAAATCACGGAACTGTCGAACAACGGCGCGGGCGCGAAGATGGGCCCCGTCTACATCAGGGCTGACGGAAGCATAGATCCTTCAACCGCCCCCATTCTGACAGTTGACAATGTGATTTACAATTTGACTGGAGACATTCTAAGCGATTCAGACGGGATCGTGGTTGAGAAAAGCAACGTAATAATCGATGGAGCAGGGTACACACTTCAGGGGGACGAGAATCCAATCGGCACAAGCGGTTTCGATTTGAATAACGTGAACAACGTGACAATCAAAAATGCAAACGTTGAAGGCTTTAGTTACTGTGGCATCTCTCTCGATTCGTCTTCTCTTGATACCATCTTTGGAAACAACATAACAAACAACGGCTGCGGCATCAACATCCTCAAATCTTCCAACAACAACACTGTTTTCGCAAACACCGAGAACAACAATAGCGCATATGGAATCGAAATCGAATGGTCCTCTGGCAATTTTGTCTATGGAAACAACGTAACAAACAACGCTTGCAATGGGGTCGAACTCTATAACTCGTCATACAACGTTGTTTCTGCAAACAATTTGACAAACAATTCTTGGGACGGTATTGACCTGTTTTTGTCCAGTTTCCACGTTGTTTGCCAAAACAATATATCACAAAACGGGAACAACGGCATCGTCCTCATCCATTCGTCAAACAACAACACCGTAGTTGCCAATAACGTAACTGACAATGGATACGGTCTTCCCGATAACGTGACACACATAGCAACAAATTACGCCATCTGCGTCATGGAGTCCTCCTACGACAGCATCTTTGGCAACGACTTCGTAGCCAACGCCCGACAGGCCAACGCCCAAGAGGTTTACATCATGGGAACAAGTCCATCGGGGATTCCGATGCTACCTATGACGGGTAACTCCTGGGATGACGGTTATCCTTCTGGAGGAAACTACTGGGGCGACTACAAAGGCCCTGACCTCTACAGCGGTCCAGGCCAAAACGTAACTGGAAGCGATGGAATAGGCGACACGCCGTACGGGATTGACTCGAACAACACAGATCACTTCCCACTCATGGCTCCCGTTGAAACGTTCAACGCCAAATGGAACATCACTTCCTGTTGGGGCAACTCCTCTATCGGGGGTCCAAGCCCCTATTCGTGGGGTTCGCCTTATCCTACGCTTGGAGCGCCCGTGTACATTAGTGTGGAGCCGGTCGCTGTTTCCCCGCTGATTAACGTGAACGCGAGCGTTAACGGTTTGGAGGTGCCCTCTTCTCAGTTCGCTGTGGGTCAAAACTTCACCGTGGATATACACCTGAGAAACGCGACTGCAACTAACGTTCCAGCAAGTGTGACAGGCGTTGAAGTGCACTTTGACTTCTCGAACATTTTGAACTATTGCAAGCCCATCGGATTCACCAGCATGATAGGCCAACCAGGAGGAGTACTTGCAGGTTCTGACGTTAACTACGCTCTCAACGGATTCTATGACAGAAACGGGATCCATGTTGACCCCCCTGGTTACTATCAGGCTACGCAATACGTTGTCGCCGTTGTAGGCGTTGCCTCCCCAAACTCAAGCAGCAAATGGAATAACGATGACGGACTCGTCGCACAGATAACTTTCCAGCTAACTGGACAGCCCTCAAAAGCGCTGAATCAATCAGACTTCTACAGCCAATTGCACATAACTTATGCCGAACTGTGCGACTCCAATGCAAACTATATACCGTACAGTGTCGTTCAAGGCACCCTGAAAATCGACGACCCCAACACTATCCCAGGAGACCTGAACAACGATGGCAAAGTAGGGCTTGATGACCTGGTTATCCTCACAAAAGCCTACGGCTCCAAGCCCGGCGACCAGAACTGGAACCCCAACGCGGACATAAAAGGCAACGGCAAGGTTGACCTAGCAGACCTTACAATACTCGCAACCCACTACGGTCAACACATGTAACCTTTGAACCAACACCGCGCACTTCAGTGCAAGAACCCAGTCTCGCCTTTTTTCAGGTATTAGTCGGGATGTCTGCGGTTTGAATTGAAAACATTTAAGCTATGTACGTAAATACATAATATTATGTACTTTGAAACATTGACGAAAACTTCAGTGGAAATATTGGCACTGTTGAGTTCAAGGATTCGGGAAAGCTTTACTGTTCGGCAGATTGCACGAGCAATAGAGCAGGACTATAAAATCTCGTATGTAATGACGACGCGTCTTGCACAGCAACGATACATAATTGCGGAGAAGCGACCACCCGTGACATACTGCAGACTTAACTTGAAAGGAAACTCTGCGCTTCTCGCATACATAGAGGGAATCCGCGCCAACCGTTTCTTCGCTAAAAAACGCGACTTGGAAATCCTTGTAAATGAACTACTGGCAAAGATTGGGTCTCCTTTCTTCACGATGGTTCTTTTCGGTTCTCATGTGAAAGGAACCGCGTCGAAACGGTCTGATCTGGACATTCTTTTTGTCATCCCTGACAGGAAAATAGAGAAAGATGTTTCATCAGCCGTCGGCTCGCTCAAGCACATTAGCCCAATAGGCATTCATGAAATAGTGCTCACAAGTGACGAATTCATCGAGCTCTTGAAACAGAAAACTGCTAACGTTGCATGGGAGGCCGTCGATAGCCGGATAGTGCCGTACGGTGCACAGGTTTTCTTTAGAATGCTGGAGGCAGTTTTGTGATTGACAAGGAAAGGCTGAACGAAGCAAAACGTAATGTGAAGCAGTACGTTGACGATGGACTCATGAAGGTCAACGATGTGGATGCGCCAAAATTCGTCGGCTTCTTCATGGCCAATGCCGAATCATCTCTGCGTACTGCCTCTGTTCTGCAGCAAATATCAGACGAGAATGCCCTCAAGGAAACTTTGAAAACAGGAAAGGATTTTGAATCCTATCTGTGGGTGATTGTGTCTTCATATTATGCGATGTTCTACGCAGCTACTGCGCTTCTGGCCAAGCAGGGCGTCAGAGCCGCAGGCCAAATAGTACACAAGGTGACAGCGGATGCGCTCATACACTTCTTCGGATCGAATGAAAAACTGGCAAAACTACTTGAGCAATATGAAGAGGCACAAGCCGTCGGGCTCGAGCTAATTGGAAGAGATGAATTGATGAAACGAATGCAGAAGAAAGCCGATGAACTGATAGTTGCTTACGAAAGCGAGAGAAAGAAGAGAAGCAAGTTCCAATACGATATTGGTATCCAAGCAAAGAGAGGATATGCACAGACTTCCCTAGAACGAGCAAAGGAATTTGTGTTCGAGATAGGCAAGATAGTCAAAACCTGATGCACAACCCGACCTATTAGTTCAACCGTGAAATCTGTTTTCCGGCTCGCTAAACAAAAAACGTCTTTTCCCAATATCATGTACGCACAACGAGCAAATATCGCTTTACAATCACATAGCGTAAGTCCACGTGTCTTATAGAAAACCCAGCGCGCGCTGGCGTTGGCGACAAAAAGGACTGGCGGGTTCGGCGTGGTTCACTCCAGGGCTTGGAGGTGTCTATATCCATGTGCGTTTGGTTTCTCTTATTGTGTCGTAGTGTGGGTCGTCTGTGAGTATGCGTGCTTGGTTGGCTATGGCGGTTGCGGCTATGATGCAGTCGCCCATGGGGATGTTCCTGTGCTGGCATTTGATGAGACCCGCCTGTTTGGATATTGTTGTGGTTAGGTTTATAATTTGCAGTCCGCTCGTGAGGAGCGCTTGGTAGCAGTTTTCGGCTTCTTCTTTTCCTATGTTGTTGCAGATGGTTTGGATAGTTTCGCTGATGACTATGGTCGGGATTATGCCTTTTTTGTGTTGGACAAGTTCTCGTAGTTTTCGTGATGTTTTTTTCCTTATTTCTGTGTTGGTTGCATAGTAGTGTTCGATGAGGAATCTTGTGTCCAGGACCTCTTTCAAGCCTAGTATTCCTCTCTGAGCTTGTCGATCTCCTTCTTTATTTCTTCAACTTTGCCGTACTTTGCGTAGATACCTGCACAATCTTCAAGCCTGCGGATAGGTTTGAAGAGCACGCCCTGCTCAATAACTTCTACTAGTAACTCGTCTCCTTCTTTTATGCCCAGTTTTTGTCTGAACTCTGCGGGGATCGTGGTTTGCCCTCTTCTCGTTACTTTCACAACACTCTGCATGTGATACTGCCTCATACAATGAAGCGGCAGTACTACCGTATAAGGCTTTTCCTATTTGAGCTGCAGGATAGGATTTGGTGTTGCATTCAGGAGAAAACGCTGATGAGAGGCTGAATCCTTAATGAAGGGGGAGACAGGATGAAATGCCCTTTCCGAGGAGTTGATTGAAGAGGCAAAGCTACTGAAGAATACTTGGATAAGAAGACAATATGGACGTTGTCGCTGGATAGCAATCATCGCTAAGCTACTTGAACTCAAAGATGTAAACCGATTCTTTTCCACGGTTTGGGATATGTCCTCAACCAGCATTTCCAGATCTTCCTTTGTTTTGCTGCCAGCCACTATTACGTCGTCCGCTATGGCGAACCAACCTCTTTTCACGCCAACAGTTCTCAGCCTCCTTTTCACAGACCTCAAATTGGCTTTTCCCATCATCCGTAAGTAGGTGGAATGCAAATCTCTGTTTTTTCGTAGCAGTTCCTCTATTTCTTCCGTTTTCTTCTCTGCGTTCCCTGGTGCTGAGGTGGAAAGAGAGTTTCTCTTCCTCGCTGTACACAACCGAATCTTCGTATGGAAGCGACTTCACTAAGCCATGCTCCATTATAGCGCGGTTGCAAGCTGTCCTAATCGAGCGTGCAATTCCCGAGCCGAAAAAGACTCTGTCTGCGTTTATCATGCCGTCGTACACAATCCTGCCCTTGAACGGGCGCAAGAGCACCGCGTCCAGTCTTGCTGGAAGCGGGACAGGTATTATTTCCCACAGCGGGTCTCTTAGTGCAAGAACCAGGTATGCTTTAGGATCTTCGTCCGCTTCCTCGAGAAATATAGCCCCGTTTTCGGTGTAGTTCACCACGAAGAAGGTTCCGTTCACATGGTTCTTCCATGACCTTATGATTTCCAGCTCTGACGGTGTGAAATTGAAGGGGTTGGAGTCAACGAACTCGTCGATAAGGTTGATTCTTTTCATGAGCTCATTTCTGATGCTTACCTTTTCTTCCAGACTCAGCCTAAGAAAGTCGTCCCTGTTCTTGACATCGAATTTTGAGCCAAGTTTCTGAGCTACAAATACTAGCAGGTTCTGGTTAAGCTTTATGTAAAGATTGTTGTCTTCAAGAGAGAGTCTATAGGAAAAACCGCTTTCAGGATGCTTCTTCTTTCGTCTCTTACTCGTTGCCCTCACCTATACAAATCTGCATCAATCATTAGCTCGCTATCTTATTCAAATTTTCGATTAACAAACTTGTTTCATTCGACAAGTACCCATGAAAGAGCAAAGAAAAACGGTGGAATAGACGACATACATTCTGGCAAGTTCTCTGAATAGGCCAGCATAGGCGGAAACAAAACAGCAGCATGCGCACGGCGCCAAAACTGCCCATTGGTGAAAGGCGATTGTGAGGAAGTTCTCGAACCAGGACTGAGGATTGCCTTTCTATAGAACTTAAACGGTTCTTGAGGCGGAGCGTGCGCACTCAAGCTTAAAATAGTTGAAACACGAGTATCCTACTTATGTCTCAACTATTCGCAAACAGGAGACAAGAACTCCAATTTCTCGAGCAACACTACACAACAGGAACACCAGAACTGATAATCATATACGGAAGAAGACGCGTGGGAAAAACCGAGCTCTCCCTTCAATTCTCAAAAGACAAACCCCACGTCTACTTCCTCGCGGACCGCCGACCCGAAACCGAACTAATCCAAGAACTAAAGCAACGAATGAGCCTCTATGTGCAAGATGAAAGCTTCGCAAAACTAGCCGTCAAAGACTGGACAGAACTATTCCAGGAATTCGCAAAATGGAACAAAAACCCACGTACCATCATAATCCTCGACGAGTTCCCAACACTCATCGAAGCCAACCACGCTACACCGTCTATCTTCCAGAAAATCTGGGACCAAAACCTCCAACACACGCACATCATGCTCATCCTCCTCGGTTCATCCATAACCATGATGGAAACCGAAGTCCTAAACTACAAGAGCCCACTCTATGGAAGAAGAACCGCCCAATGGAAACTAGACCCACTCAAAATATACCACCTGAAACCCTTCTTCCCAAATTACAACACCGAAACACTCGTACACGTCTACGCATGCCTAGGCGGAGTCCCCGCATACCTACAAAAGTTCAACCCACACCAGGGCTTCTGGCAGAACGTCGAACAAAAAATCCTCACCAAAGGCGAATTCCTACATGAAGAGGCCGAATTCCTCCTCAGAGAAGAACTGCGAGAGCCAAGAAACTACGCTCTGATCCTCAAAGCAGTCGCCCAAGGAGCCAAAACCTACGGCGAAATCCTCAACCAAACAAACATGGACAAAAGCATCCTCTCAAAATACACAAGCGTACTCGAAGATATCGGCTTCATAAAACGAGTCTACCCAATCGCCATCAAACCCAAACCCAGAAAAGGACAATACACGATAGCCGACAACTACCTAAACTTCTGGTTCAGATACGTCTTTCCCAACAAAACCGAACTCGAAACGGGAAACACCCAAAGCATCATCAACAAGATCAAACAAGACTACAACACCTACCTAGGACACGCATTCGAACAAGCCTCAACCGAACTCCTAACCGAAATGAAAACACAAAACAAATTACCCTTCACTTTCACCACCATGGGAAAATGGTGGTACAAAAACAACGAAATAGACCTAATCGCACTCGACGAGGAAAGACAGGCAGCAACGTTCTTCGAAACAAAATGGAGCACCATCGACGAACGAGACAGCCAAAGAATTTTGCAGAACCTAAAAGCCAAAACACAACACTTCAGGTGGAAGCGTATGAATGAAAAATACGGAATCATCGCAAAGAAAATCAACAAAAAACAACACCTGACAGAACAAAGCTACTTCGCGTTCGACCTTAGAGACTTCGAATCAGTCCTGAAAAACAACAACGCCTAAGATTGTTGCCATATTTGTTTGTCTCCGCATCCGCACACGCTGGAAAGATCCCAAGTAGCGGAATTGAAAGTTTGGAGTGTGTGCATTGATTTGTGGGTAAGCTGAGGTTCAAATATGAGAATCCAGATTATTATAATCATGGTTCTACGTTCATCGACAGGAAAAGCGAACTCAAAGCACTCACAAGCCTCCGTGACAAATGAGCAACCCTCATTCTGCTCTATGGACGCAGAAGAGTTGGAAAGATCAGGCTCGTTCAAGAATTCCTGAAGGACAAGAACAGTCTTTACTTTTACGTTCCAAACGCCGAAGAGAAAACCATATTGTCCGAATTCTCCACGGTTGTTGAAAGCGAGTTTTTTCGCAGGCTTCAAATTCGCGGATTTTGGCTCATTTATGGAATATCTTTCGAAAAAGTCTCTCGCGCGCGCTAGGCTTGAGTTTGTGAAGTTCATACAGTTGAAGGAGAGCAGACAGGGTAAGAAGAAACAATCGTAAAATTGCTTGATGTGCGCTAGCCAATTAATGATTTCACTTTTTCGAAAATGTCTTGTGCATATATTGTGCTCGCGCAATGGTCACATTTTATTTGGTTGCCAGCTGTAGGCAGGGCAATTGGTGCTCCACAGTTGGGGCATTTTGTCTTCTGAAGAAACAAACCTCCCTTTTCCATATAATCTCTGAGCCAGGAGAAGTCTAGGACGACTTGAACTCTCTCCTTCTTTTTCTCTGCTTCAAGCTCTTCTTTTCTCCTTCTGCACCCATCCAAAATCAACGATCTGAAAGGTTCGAACTCATTTTTCCCGATACCATACACGTGGAATATGTGTGTTTGAACATCATCGGCGATTGAAACAAATGGAGAAAGAGAACCACCAATTGATATTCCGCCAACTTTCATCAAAGGAATTGCTAGCACCTGGTGATATGATTTTCCAAAGACTCCATGTTCCTCAAGAAACAGTAATCTTTGAGTTGTTAGGACAAGATACCCATTCTTTCGCTCTTTTACATTCTGCATCCTGGTTCCATAATTATCTCTCACAGCTACCTTTTGCGCCATTTCTCGGTTACCTCGCCATGATGTCACGATACTTTCGGTTCTTTCAAGTAAAATTGAACTTTCCCAGGACAAAGTGATTTCCTCCATTTAATTGGCTGTGATTTTGATAACTTAAGGCTTATTATTCACCAGTAATTACGCTAAATTCACCCATTGCGCGCATTGCTTCATCGTCTGCCATCGTAAGATATGTCTTGTAGCAGTCTTGTTGAGTTGCTAGAGGAAAAGGGCATTTTGACGCAAGAGGAATATGAGAAGCGCATTAAGGGGAAAGTAAGAGTCAAATAGATAATACAACAAAGGCGAAGACATTTATTCGCGCGCGCTATTTGTTGATACTCTCCGCTAATTTGCTCGTATTTGTCAATTGAAAAGAAGTTTCTTTATTTGTTTTGACTGAGACGAATTTGGGTTTGGGATAAAACTTCACCCTTGTGTGTGTACACCAACCACGACGGTTAGACCTGCGCGCGCTCTACACAGAGTTATGGTTTTAGCTTTGCAAAAAAAGGGAGACTAGCTGTTAGCTTCGATGTTGAAAGGCAGAACAGCGTATGCATGAGCATTCACAGAGTTAGCGGCTTCGTACGCGATCATTACATTTACGGTAAAACCTGTCTCAGTCCATTCGCCCTTTAACACTTTGAAACTGACTGTCTGTCCCGCTTTGGCGAAGTCGCTGTTAATCAGTTCAGTTCTGTTTAGCAGTTGATTGTTGTAGCTCCACATTTTTGGAAGCAGCACCGTGACCTGACCCGAGTCAGTTGAAAGGACAAGCATACCATTAGATTCTGAAACTACGGTTCCAGTCGCCTCACCTAGAGTTGCGTGATTCAGGAATCTGCCTAAGGCTCTGCGTGCGACTCCTGGGTGATTCTGCAAGAATTGTCTAATCTGTTGATTGGTTGCTAGTCCATTGTTTGCGGTGCTCGAATCGGTCTGTGCGAAAGCGTAGACGAAAGAGAGGCCCAGTGCCAACACCAAGACTGCAGCTATCCCAACTATTTTCAAATTCTTGTTCATGTTTACACCACAGAAAAACGCAAGGCGGCCGGGCTTATAAACAAGATTCACCATAGATGCACACCAATAGTCGCATGTCAAAATCGTTATTAGCCAACAACTGCTATCGAACTTCTAAAGTGCTGGCAAAATGGGGCGAATACGAAAGAGCGCGGTTCAAATTCGGTTTGAGATCTTGGAGTTCCTGTTCTTCAATGCTAAGCCTCAACTTCGGACCAATGTCTGGCGCAAATCCACAAATCTTTCCTACGATGATTTTCTGAAACACCTAGTTTACTTGGTCGATAAGAAATTAGTGAAGGAAACCGCGGAAGGGTCCTGCCTATTGACTGAAGAAGGAAGAAGACTCTATATTGAACTGCGCAAATCTTTGCCTTCCATCCTGTAGAATACAAATTTCATCTAAGGTGCATCACCTATATCAGTAACTTGAGAAAAAGGATAACGAAGGAGAAAAGAAATGGCTCAAGAAAAAGATGAAAAGCCTTACCCAGTCAAGTCCCTACACGACTTCCTTAACGAACTAGATAGGGAATGGAGCAAATTCCGAAACGGCACCCTCATCAGCCTCATATCCTCAGGAATTTTCTTCATAATCGTTGTTTGGCTACTTCTGCGCATTAGGCACTTGGGACTGGGCTTCGTAGATTTTGTGCTGCTACTCTTCGCTGCAGTCTTCCTAGGTTACAGCATCTACGCTATGTACTCCCAATATCGATTCTTTAACCGCTGGGAACGACGCATAGGCTTACTTCTTCATTTGGAAGAGGAACTCTTGGCAGAGAAACTGGACGAAAACAAAGCCTAAGCGGACATCCGTAGTGCGCAAAAGAAGCGTTACGCGCAGCGCGCGCTTTATGAAGGCTTTCAGCTTAAGCATTGCGCATGCATTTTTTTATTTGTGGAAAGTGCGTAGTGATTTATGATCTGTCTTTTATGACTTTCTCTATACGGTTTCTGTTGTCTACGAGTACGATTTTTGGGCGAACAGATTCAGATTCATCTATATTGGCGAAGGCAAAGACAGTTATTTCGTCTCCTACAACGCTGTACCTAGCTCCGGCTCCATTAACGCGAATTGTCCCCGAATCGGGTTTGCCTTTCATGACATAAGTCTCATAGCGGTTGCCGTTGGTGAAATTCGCCACCAAAACCTTTTCGTATTCTCTGATGCCCGCCGCCTTCATCAAGGTCTCATCGATTTCGATGCTTCCTTCATACTCAAGAGAGGCTCCGGTGATCGTAGCACAATGAATTTTAGACTTGAGTACAGTGCATCTCAAGGTAAAATCATGCCCCAACGAATTTTAGCGAGCGTGCGTGCTTTTTAAAGGTTCTGTATCATCTTCTCAAGAAGTTAACAAATCGATCCAGCAAAACTTAAGTCTGCATTTCTTATGAAGGTCTCTAGGGTTTCGTGTTGAATTTAGAGACAACAGGGTTGGAATCGATGACACATCGGCTTAATGTATCGCGCCTCACTGGGCAGTTTATCCTAGGTAAAAACAGGACACCCGTACCAGAAGGATGGTCTTCAGAAAAAATCGGAGTCTGGCAACTTGGACGTTATCCTTCGCTCCCGAGAATTCGGATTCTTGACGATGACGACCGTATAGTTGGTTGCCTTCTCGGTTACCCGATCGACGATAACGGAATTCTTTTATCCGAGCGAGACGCGATTCGCGTTTCAGGACTTTATGATTGCTCGGAGTCGAACGCAGAAAAATTCGTCTACAGTTTCGGAGGAAGGTTCCTTGTGGCGCTCGTGGGCGTCTTGCACCCCAGACTCTACCTCGACCCCTGCGGATTACTGTCCGTCGTTTACTGTGCCCGCCAAGAAGTTGTCGCCTCGACACCCAACCTAATCCCATATGACGACCAGACTCAAGACCGAGTTGATCTTGCCCGTGAGATGGGAATCCCCTACTCAAATACCATGTATCCGCTTGGTCTAACCCCCAGATACAACATCGAACGCCTGTTGCCAAATCACTATCTGGATTTTTCCAAATGGAAGAGTGTGCGACACTGGCCGAAAAGGCCTCTCCAGAGTAGCGCATCTGTAGATGAAGCTCTTGGTGCAATCGCGGCAATCGTGAAGAGGAATATTAGGGCCGTCGCACTAAAAATCCCCACCTACTTGCACCTTACTGGGGGACAAGACTCGCGAATGCTACTTGCATGCGCCAAAGACGTGGTTGATCACTTGGAGATGTTAACCATTCCGATTCCAGATAACCGTGGCTTCATAGATGTATCCATTGCACGAAAAATCACTCGACAACTCCACCTGCGCCACTTAGTGCCGCCTTGGAGGAAGCCCAAACAGGAAGATGTTGACAAATGGATGTTCCGCGTCGGTTACAGCGTATGGGAGAAGCGGGGAATGCAGACTACGACAACATTGAAACAGGTTAATCCTGCCTATGCTCACCTTTACGCGGATACGGGCGAAGTGGCACGCGCATACCTCGCGCACAAGCTAAGTGCTACTGAGAGAAGCAAGATTACGCCTGAGCACTTGCACTCCTGCTGGGGCCTGACCAGCAGGCGCGCGCCGAGTACAGCATTCACGATTGCACCCTTACGGCATTGGCTGGGAACGGTGCCTGCCGCGGACACAATACAGCTCTTGGATCTTTTCTACATCGAGCAGATACTGGGCTGCTGGGGAGGAATATGGCCATACGCCGACAGCAGCGACCAGGGGTTCATAACTTTCCCGATGTGTCACCGCGAGGTTATTGAGCGTATCCTGACCTTGCCACCACAGTACCGGCGATCGGGTGCTCTTGCGCGGGATGTGATCAATCGCGAGTGGCCGGAGCTACTTGCTTGGCCGTTCAACGAGCCAATTGGCTTCATGCATGTTTCTCTGGCGGCTTTCCAGACGCGCACGCTCGTTGGCAAAGCGGTGCGCAACCCCGTCTGGGCGATGAAGCGTATTTGGGAACGACTCTCCTCACCAGCCGAAAAATGACGCCGAAACCGCCGCTGGACAACAGGTACCAGTGTGAATAGTTTGACAAGAAGCACCCTCTGTCCGGCAGTAAGATCTTATGGCTGCCCTGCAGCATAAAAGAAGAAAAGCGCCGTAGCTTCAGAGGTTCTCCAATTGTTTGGATATGCGCGCGCTGGTCGTCGTCGTTCTTCGTCGTTTAAGGAAGGAAGGGAAGAGGAGGAATAAGACTTTACCCAACCGACCCAAACGACGACGAGCGACGGG